>Ga0070737_10003647_pt1 | contig 16348 bp, 12 predicted proteins | sample Coa_R1_10_FD_66438 | JGI IMG/M metagenome (GOLD analysis project Ga0070737, IMG submission 66438) | Surface soil microbial communities from Centralia Pennsylvania, which are recovering from an underground coalmine fire - Coalmine... | ecosystem: Environmental > Terrestrial > Soil > Unclassified...
CGGCTACCACGTCGGTGACTACTTCCAGCACTGGCTCGACATCGGTACCAAAACCGAACCGGCGAAGTTGCCAAAGATCTTCTACGTCAACTGGTTCCGCCGCGGTCGTGACGGCAAGTTCCTGTGGCCGGGATTCGGAGAAAATGCGCGGGTGCTCAAGTGGGCGCTCGACCGCATCGACGGTACCGCCGATGCCGTGCGGACCCCGATCGGCGATATTCCCTCCCTCGGCAGCCTCGATCTCGACGGGCTCGACAGCGCCGGCTACGACGAGGAAACCGTTCGAGCCGCATTGCAGGTGGACGTCACCGAGTGGACATCCGAGGCACAATCAATCGACCAGTGGTACGCCACCATCGGTGCCGACAAATTGCCCGACGCCCTGCGCCAGGAACTCGCTGAACTCAAGGACCGGCTTCGCACAAGCCAGTAATTCCGGCGCGGTCGGCTTAGGCGCGTCAGGTGATCCAGTTCCCAACCATGCGTGAGATTTCGATATAGAGCGGGATCCCGATTGTGACGTTGTACGAAAACGTCAAACCCAGCGAGGCGGCCAGGGGAAGTCGAACTCCACCTTCAGGATAGGGATCAGAAATCCGAGATAGAAGAACAGCAGCAGCGGCTTGAACAGGTTGTGGGTGAAGTTCTGCAAGAACTCGTGGAGCATCAAATGTCTCCCTTGAGGTGCGCCGCGACAACAAGAACCGCGACCGCGGGAATGCGGCTACGGCCAGAGGACCCCAGCCCGGGGCTCGACCGGGGGGTCATCCCGGATGGCAATCGGGGCACTGGCTGCCGTGCACGCTCGGTGACGACCAGACGCGACCGGACACTCCGGGGTCGCGGGTCGTCCGGATGGACACCCGTGGGATTGTTGCCGCGTTGCCGCAACGAACCGAGGGCTTTATGCCGACGCCCTCTTCACCGCGACCTCCTTGACGCGATGCGTCACGGACCCCCATGCGGATGGCGAGTAATGCGTCGTGACTTCCTCGAATCCGTCGACTCGGGAGATGCTGACCACGCCGGTGTCTTGGTTGATCGTGAGCTTGTCGCCGTCCGATGCGTGGACCTCTTCTCCGTCAAGGAGCCGGATGATGAACACGATGCGGTGCTCCTCTCGCGCTAGCGTCGATCGCGGTGCGGCCGAGTTGATCCTACGGCTGGTCCGCTGTCGGACCAGATCCATTGCGGGACTGGAACATGAACGTCCGGGAAACGTTCCGTGACCAACAAATCACATGCGTTGTCCGGTTGCGACCGGTTACCTCGGGCGGCGGCGCCACTCGGCGGTCTGGACCATTCCGAACACCGCGCTCACCGGCGGTATGCACGCCGTCGGCGCTAGTTAAAGTCAGCGCCAGCAAAACTGCCGCGCCACGCTGCTCTGGCAGGGGGAACCCCAAGGCTTCATAGGTTAGGCTACATTTACTAACCGTGACCGAGCTGGGTGTCGAAGCAAGTCCCGCAATCGCCGCGTCACTGTCGTTTGAGCTCCCCCCCGGCATCGCCCCGGCCGACCTGGCCGCCGAGCTGGCTGCGGCGCTGCCGGAGCGCGACGGGGAGGAATACCTGCTCTACGAGCACGACGGTCAGTGGGTGTTGGCCATAGGTGTGCTGGCCATGGTCGAGCTGGATCGCGACGAGCTGCGCGTCATCCGTGCCGGTGTCACCCAGCGCCAGACCTGGACGGGCCGGCCGGGACCGGTTCTCGGCGAGGCCGTCGACCGGCTGCTGCTGGAGACCGACCAGGCCTTCGGCTGGGTCGCCTTCGAATTCGGCGCCTACCGCTTCGGGTTGCAAAACCGGTTGGCGCCACACACGCCGTTGGCGCGGGTGTTCTGGCCGCGCACCCGCATCGTGGTCAGCGCCGAGGCGGTTCGCGTGGCCGACGGCGACGAACGCCACCGCGAGGCGGTGGACCGGTTGTTGCGCGATGGGCTGCCGGCCACGCCGTCGGCATCGGCGATCGACGTGGCCGGTGACGCCACCGGCTATCACGCCCGGGTAGCCGCGGCCATCGGCGAGATCGCGACCGGCAAATACCACAAGGTGATCCTGTCCCGGTGTGTCGACGTGCCGTTCAAGCTGGACTTCCCATCCACCTACCGGCTGGGTCGTCGGCACAACACGCCGGCGCGGTCATTTCTGTTGCGCCTCGGCGGTGTTCGGGCCGTGGGCTACAGCCCCGAGCTGGTGACGGCCGTACACCGCGACGGCGCCGTGATCACCGAGCCGCTGGCCGGCACCCGGGCGCTGGGCCGCGGCGCGGCGTGTGACGGGCAGGCCCGCGTCGACCTTGAGTCGAACTCCAAAGAGATTGTCGAGCATGCTATTTCGGTTCGCAGCTCACTGCTGGAGATCAGCGAGGTCGCGACGCCGGGCAGTGCGGTGATCACCGATTTCATGACCGTGCGCGAGCGGGGCAGCGTGCAACATCTCGGCTCGACTGTCCGTGCGCGGCTTGACACGTCGAAAGACCGGATGGACGCCCTCGAGACGCTGTTTCCCGCGGTCACCGCGTCGGGCATTCCCAAGGCCGCAAGCGTCGATGCGATCCTGCGTCTCGACGAGAGTCCGCGCGACCTGTATTCCGGTGCGGTGGTGATGTTTTCGGCCGACGGCGAACTTGATGCGGCGCTGACGCTGCGGGCGGCCTACGAACGCGACGGCCGAACGTGGTTACGCGCCGGGGCGGGCATCATCGAGGCTTCGCAGCCCGACCGCGAATTCGAGGAAACCTGCGAAAAGCTGACCACGCTGGCGCCGTATTTGGTTCCGCGCTAACCGAACCACTGACCGACGATGCGGGAGATTTCGATATACAACGGGATCCCGATCGTGACGTTGTAGGAGAACGTCAACCCCAGTGATGCGGCCAGCGGCAGCGTCGGGCTGGCCTCCGGAATCGCCAGACGCTGCACCGCGGGAACCGCGATATACGACGCCGCGCCGCAGAGCACCGCGAACAGGATGTACGTTCCCGGTTTGAACTCGGTGTGGGTGAGGTGCGCATAGCTGTGGGCGGTGATGATGCCGAGTGTGGCGAAAAGGTTTGGCGCCAGCAGTCCGAAGAAGATGAACCCCGGCCCGGCGGCCTTCAGGTCCTTGAGCCTGCGGGAGGCCGTCATACCCATCTCGAGCAAGAACAGGCACAGCGCACCCTGGAAGGCCGTCACGAACACGCTGTCGTCGTCGTGCACGACCTTGGCTCCCTGCAACCGGCTGACCAGGCCGATGATGATGCCGCCGAAGAGGAGATAGAGACCTGGATTGAGCAGGACCTCCCTGAGCAACTGGACGGTGGCCATGCGCGGTTTTTTGCCGTCTGCGCCGGCATGGTCAGGATGCTCGCGGCGTTCCAGCGCAAACTCGGCTTCCTGCTCGATCGCGCGTCCGCGGGTCTCGAGGTCGTCGCCGGGAGCCGGCCGGGCGGCCGCCCCGGGACCTAGTCTCACCGGCGGGGTGTACCCGGGCTCGCCCGGCATGTTGCCGGCCGCGTCCATTGCCCTGTGCCGCAGTCGAGCCGCCAGGTACAGCGCAACCAGGCAGCCGGGCACCTCCATGACGGCCAGCATGACCGGCATGAAACCGTTGAAAGCCATTCCGACGGTGCCAAGCACGCCGATGCAGGTCGCGAACGTCCCTGCCGAGTCCGACCCGTAGTAACCTGCTACGGTCGCCTTGTCGATCCGGCGCATTGTTGTCAGCCGGTTCAGCAGCTGGTAGGCGAGCAGCCCGATCAGGAAGTTCAGTGCGAACCCCAGCACAATGAATCCCGCGATGTTGGCGACGCTCGATGCATGAATCGTGGCGAGCTCTTCACCCCCGTGCCAGCCGATGGCCAGCAAGAGGTACATCGTCAGGCCCTGGTAAATCACGTAGGGAAATTCGAACTCCACCTTGAGAATTGGGATGAGGAATCCGAGATAGAAAAACAGCAGCAGCGGCTTGAACAGATTGTGGGTGAAGTTCTGCCAGAACTCGAGAAGCATCAGGTTTCTCTCCCTTATCAGGGGGCGGCGGCGGGCGCGTTCCCGCCGCGTGGCGCTAAGAGCATAAACAGGCCAAGCTGGGGATTAGCTTGGGGCTGCGCTTCGTGAGAATGAACCTTTTGTCAACGTCGGATGACCGATTGCTCACCAGCAGGCCAACGCTGGACAAACAACGGGGCCCAACGACTCAGTCTGCGGGGGCCGATGACCGCTCCATGTAGTCGGCGAGGATGCTGCTGACCAGCGATTCGATGGTCGATTCGATTGACGACGCGAGGGTTGCGGTGACCGACGCGACGGCTTGGGTGCGGAACCGCACCAACATGGTGATCAATTCGGCGATTTCGGTGTCGGCGGGCAGAGCCTCGCCCGGTTTGACGCGGTCGGCGACGTGTTCGGCGCCCGCCTGCACCAACAGTTCGCTGATCTGGTCGACCAGCGGCACGATTTGCTCGTGCAGATCGATCAGCTTGTCCATGCTCACGCCGTAGCTGCGGATCTCGTTGAATGCCTCGATCAATTTCGGCCGGACGATTGTGGCCTGCTCGCCGTCGACCCGAATCACACCCAGCCTCACCAGCCGGTCGAATGCCGCCGCATCGTTGATACGCCGCTGCGCGTCGGAAAGCGGTATGGTTTCCGGTTTTTCGGTGGTCCAGGTCCCGACGATCGCCGTCTCCAGGCCCAGCACGTCGCCGAGATTCTTGCCTTCCTCCCAGGCGCTGAGCATTTCCCGCACGTGCGCAATGTTGTATCCCCGGTCGAGCATCGAGGTGATCAGCCGCAGCCGGGTCAGGTGGGTGTCGTTGAACAGGGCGATCCGGCCCACGCGCAGCGGCGGCGGCAGCAGCCCGCGATCGCGGTAGACCCGAATGTTGCGGGTGGTGGTCCCGGCCAGCCGGGCCAGGTCGTCGATCCGGTATTCCCCGGAGACCGGGGATCCGTGCGGGTGACGTACCGCCGCGTCGAACAATTGGGACACCGCGGTTTCGATGACTTCCCGGGATTGACGCCGAACACGTTTCGGCGCGCGCCGCAGGTTGGCCAGCACACCCGCGATGGTGCCGGTCTCTGCTCGTGGCGGTCGGTCGGGAGCCATCAGGCCGACGAACTGACCCGAACGTCGGCGGGCCGTGCCGCCGCCTGGTAGTCGGCAAACCGGAAATCCCGCATCTGTCGAAGATACTGGGTGGCGAATCCCGGGTACATCGACGCGTTGAAACCATCCTTGGTGAGATACCAACTGCGGCAACCGGACATCCACGTCGTCTTGGTCAGCCGCTTCTGGATACGTTGGTTGTATCGGCGTTGGACGTCGGCGCGCACGTCGAGGTAGCGCAGGTCGCCCTCGAGGATGGTGGTGATGCCGCGCACCGCGTAGTCGAGCTGGCCCTCGATGTAGACCAGCAGCGAATTGTGGCCGGGCCCGGAGTTGGGGCCGGTCATGAAAAACAGGTTCGGGTAGCCGTGGGCATTGATGCTCTTGTAAGCCTGCGCGCCGCTGGCCCATTCGGCGGCCAGCGTCCGTCCGCCGAGCCCGGTGACGGGGAACGGCGGACCCGTCAGATGCACGTCGTAGCCGGTGGCGAACACGATGCAGTCCAAGTGATGCTCGACGCCGTCGCTGGTGCGGATCCCGGCCGGGCTCAGCGTCGCAATCGGCCAGTCGATGAGCTTGCAGTTCTGGCGTTGCAGCGCAGGGTAGTAATCGCTGGAGACCAGCATGCGTTTGCAGCCCGGCGCGAAGTCGGGCGTCAGCTGCCGGCGCAGCCACGGGTCTTTGACTGCCAGCCGCAGATGGGCCTTGCCGAGGCGCGCCACCAGCGAGGTCAGCGGGGTCTTCCACACCAGCGCGGTAGCGCTGGCCTCGTGACCCCAGAACAACGCCTGCCGGGCAAGCTCTTGGGCTGCAGGCGCTTTCGCGAACAAAGTCTGCAGGGCCGGTGGTGTGGCAACGTCGAGGCGCGGCAGCACCCAGCCCGGCGTGCGCTGGAACACCTTGACGAATTCGGCTTGCTTGACCAGTTCGGGAATGATCTGGATGGCGCTGGCACCGGTGCCGACGACGGCGACCCGCTTACCGGCGAAGTCGTAGTCGTGGTCCCACCGGGCACTGTGGATCTTGTGCCCGCGGTACGTATCGAGGCCCCGGATGTCGGGGAAGCTGGAGTCCGGCAGTGGGCCCGACGCCAGAATCACCGTGCGGGCCCGAAACCGCTTGCGCCCGGCCGTGGTTGCCGTCCAGACCCCGGCGCCCTCGTCGAACGACAACCCGTTGACTTCCTGACCGAACCGGATGCGACGGCGGAGGTCGAACCGGGTGGCCATGTCTTCGATGTGACGGCGGATCTCCTCGGCGGGGGAGTAGGTCCGCGACCAACTCGGGTTTTTGGCGAACGAGAACGAGTACAGCAGCGACGGGATGTCGCAACTGGCGCCGGGATAGGTGGTGTCGCGCCAGGTTCCGCCCACCCGGTCACTGCGCTCGAGGATGACGAAATCCTGCACACCCGCCTCGGCCAGTTTGATCGCGGCGCCCAGGCCGGTGAAGCCGGCGCCGACGATCAGCGTTGCGTAAGTCTGGGTCATCGGTTATGCCGCCGGCTCGTAGGTCAGCTCTTTGAACCAGCTGGGCACCGGTTTGAGCAGCGGCCGGGGATAGCGCTCAGATAGCCACACCATGGAGTTGGCCAGCAGATGATAGGGATGCCGCGGGTTGACCACCATGGCGGCGTGCCGCTTGAGGACTTGATACGTCGGCACCCGCCACGTGTATTCGCCGCGCTCACCGAGCTGCTTGAACCGCTTGACCGCGTTGTAAAGCCGCTCGGGCTCCATGCCCATGTCCTCCATCTCGTTGCGCACCCGGTTGAGCAGCGGCAGATACATCAGCGCGCCGATGATCAGGCCCGGTGAGGCGACATTGCCGACGAAGTCAATTGCCAGCCTGCGTGCCTTGGCGTGGCCGATCATGTTGAGCACCTCGAAGTCAACTGCGAGGTGCCGTGATTCGTCGTTGTTGATCTTCTCGAACACCTGGTGGCAGACCGGGTCCTCGACCTCGTCGAGCAGGAACTTCAGCAGGGCGCCGTCCAGCGCGACCTCCAGCATCGGTATCACGGTGCCCAGGATCGACAGGGACATTCCGTCGGCATAGGTGTCCAGCCACTGCATGGCCAGCCGGATGTTGACGTTGGGTTCGGGCATTTCGCCGTCGTCGAGCATTCCCCATCGCTTCATCAGCGCCAGCTCGGCATTGGCGTGCCGTTGCTCCTCGGCGTGGAAATACCGGTAGATCTCGGCCAGCGTCGTCGTTGGTGCCTTCTTGGCCAGCGCCGCAAATCCACGCGCGCCGATGTTCTCGATCCAGCACAGGTCGGCCATGAAAGCCTTCAGCTTGGGCCGGAACTCGTCGCTGATCGTCTCGGCACCCGGTGCGTCCCAATCGATGTCGGCGAGCGCCCACTGCCGGTCCTTGATCTTGGCCAGCATCGTGTCCATATCGATAGTCACAGGCTTCTCCTTCGCGATTTCATGGCAGGCCGGCGCGGGATATCAAGCCGACCGCCCGGGTGTATGCGCCCGGGGCGAGCCGTTTGATGTTCCAGCCGATCTTGGCGTCCCACTGCGGCATGCAGTACAGGTCGCCGCGGTCATGGGCGTCCAGGCAGATGCGCGCAACCTTGTCCGGTGAAAAGCCGGTCCAGCGCATCAGTCTCGCGGCCAGTTCAGTGGATTCGGCGGTGATCCGGCCGGACTCGACGATGTTGGTCTTGACGAAGGTAGGGCACAGTACGGTGACTTTGACGCCGCTGCCAGACAATTCGGCGGCCAGCGTTTCCGACAGCGATAACACACCAGCCTTGCTGACGTTGTAGGCGGCCATGCCGGGGGCGGCGCCGAATGCTGCGGCCGAGGCGACGTTGATGATGCCGCGCGGCGGTTTCGACGGTTCGGCTTCTCGCAGGATCGGGGCGAATACGTGGCAACCGTGGATCGGCCCCCACAGGTTGACGCCCAGAGTCCAGCGCCAATCGTCAAGGGGCACTTCGCCGACGGGCATACCGCCGGCGCCGACGCCGGCGTTGTTGATCACCAGGCTGGGTGGGCCGCCGAACCAGGACTGCGACTTGGCGGCCAGTTCGGCCACGTCGTCGTATTGGGAGACGTCGCAGTGGATTGGAATGGCGCGACCGCCATGGGCGGTAATGCCGTCCGCCGTTGCGGTGGCGGCCGCTTCGTCGATGTCACTGCAGACGACGGCGCCGCCACGACGGGCGAGTTCGGCGGCGAACGCCGCACCGATCCCGCTGCCGGCGCCGGTCACCACCGCTGACGCGCCATGGCTGGTTCTGGGGGACTTCCGGCCGAGCATCGCTAGCTAGCCTCCGCGCCGGTCGACGAGCGCGCGTGCGCGCGAGGAGAGCCGGCGCGCATCGGCCCGACGGTGCCGACATGCAACGAATCGGCCACGAATTTCGCCACATAGGCCATCGCCTTGCCGGCTTCGGGGGACAGCCGTGGCAGGGCTTGGAACACATGCACCTGGTCCGGCCACACCTGCAGTTCGCAGCTTCCGCCGGCCGCGGTGATATCGGCGGCGAGGCGCTCGGCGTCGGCGGCCAGCATTTCGGCGCCGCCGGCCTGGATCAGCGTCGGTGGCAGCACGGGGCCGCCCGCGACGTCGAGGGACAGCCGACAATGCGTGGGATCGGTTCCACGGCAATACAACTCGACCAGTCGTATGGCGTCGGCGGCCCGGATGGCCGGGTCGCGGCGGCGTCGTTCACGCTGCGCGGCCAAGCTAAAGGTGAGATCGATCAGCGGCGAGAACAACACCAGTGCGGCCGGGCGGGCAGCGGCAACCTCCGGTTGCAGCAGCAGGTCCACCGCCAGATGTCCGCCAGCCGAATCCCCGGCTACCACAATGCGTTCCGGCGATATTTGGCGCGTCAGCCAATCAAATCCCGCGCGAACGTCGTCGGCGGCGGTGGGGAAGCGGTGCCGCGGCGCGAGCCGGTAGTCGACGGAAAACACCGCCAGCCCGGTCAATCGCGACAGCCACGCCGTCACCCGGCGGTGGGTGCGCGGCGAGCACAAGGCATATCCGCTGCCGTGGACGAAGTACACGACTGCGTCGGTGCGCCGGACGCCCGGGCCGCGCACCCATTCGCCGACGACGCGCCGCCCGTCCGGGAGTCGGGTGTCGATCGATTCGACACGGGCTCCGGCCAACGACGGCCCGAAGGCATCCATGATGCCGGCCACGATTTGGCGCGACAGCCACAGACCCCAGGCCCGCTCGGGTGGTAGCACGGCGCTGAGCTGCCGCAATGTCAATGTGCTCGCGACCGCCGCGCCGCGGGACCGTAGCGATCCGCGGGCCGGCACACCGTCCGTCATGCGACTCAGTCAACAACTAATGGTGACATTAGTCAATGGCAATGTTGGCGTCGGCTCACGCCTGCAGCTGTGCTGCGATCCGCTTCTTGTCGAGCTTGCCAATTGCGGTGGTGGGCAAGGCTGTCATCGGTACCAGGACGTCGGGTCGGGTGTGGGTGGCGACCCCGCGGTCGTCCAGATAGCGGTTCAGCTCCGCCAATGTCACTGACTTGCCGCTGAAAACTACCGCAGCACAGATCTTTTCGCCGAGATGCTGGTCGGGTAGCGGCACCGCCGCAGCCGCCCGGATCGCAGGGTGGGTGAGCAGGTGCTCCTCCAGGTCGGCGGCGGCGACGGTCTCGCCGGCGCGGTGGATGACGTCTTTGACCCGCCCGGTGACCTCGAGGTTGCCGTCGGCGCGGCGACGCACCCGGTCGCCGGTGCGGTAGAAACCACCGGGCGTGAACGACCGCTCGTTGGCCGCGTCGTCGCGAAAGTAGCCGTTGAACGTGTAGGGGCCGCGCACCAGCAGCTCGCCCTCGGGTACCTCCGTGCCCGCCTCGTCCACCACCCGCAGCTCGTCGGCCTCGGACAGCGGCCGGCCCTGGGTGGTCTCCACGACGTCGAGCGGGTCGTCGAGGCGGGTGTAGTTGAGCAGTCCCTCGGCCATCCCGAACACCTGCTGCAGTCCCGACGTCAAGGTGGTGCGAATGTGGCGCGCGTCCGTGGCGGCGAGTTTGGAGCCGCCAACCTGCAGCAGCCGCAACGACGTCGGCGTGACCGGCTCCCACTCGCAGGCCTGGGCCCACAGCTTGGCCAGCGCCGGCACCAGTGCGGTGACCGTGACGCCGTGGCGGGCGATGGTCGCGAACGCGGACTCGGGGCTGGGATCGGTGGCGAACACGGTCGTTGCGCCGACGCTGATCGCACCGAGCAGGCCGGGGCAGGCCAGCGGAAAGTTGTGCGCGGCCGGCAGTGCCGCCAAGTACACGTCATCGCTCGTCAGTCGGCACAGCTCGGCGGTTGCGGTGGCGTTGTAGACGTAGTCGTCGTGAGTGCGGGGGATGAGTTTGGGCAGCCCGGTGGTACCGCCGGACACCAGCAGCAAGGCGGGAAGCGTTGTGTCGCAGACGATCTCGGGTGGGTCACTCGCGGGCAGCCGGGCAAGCGACGTGAACGGACCGGGATCGCCGTCGACGACGACGTGACGTAACTGCGGATGCGCTCCAACGAGCTGCTCGGCCATCGCGCGGTAGTCGAATCCGCTCGCCGTGTCGGCGATGACCAACCCGACCGCTTCGCTCGCGTGGGCGAAGTGGCTGAGCTCGGCGAAGCGATGGCCCGGCAGACACATCACCGGGATGGCCCCGGCGCGCAGCAAACCGAAGAACGCAACGGCGAACTGACACGAATTCGGCAGGTCGAACAGCACCCGGTCGCCGGGCGCGACTCCGATCGCGGCAAACCCGCCGGCCGCCGCGTCGACGCGCTTGTCCAGGTCGGCGAATGTATGGCTGCGGACGGGATCGACGACGGCGAGGCGGTCCGGCCGGGCCGCCGCGGCCCGGCGCAGCAGCGAATCGACGGTCTGGCCGGCCCAGTACCCGGCAGCGCGGTAGCGTGCCGCCCGGTCCGGCGGAAATGGCACGAATCCGTCCAGCGGAGAGGTGACAGGCACTACGGCGACTCCCTCCGGGCAAGTGTGTTCTGGTCCTGGGACATCGTGTAGCGTACAGAAAGTTAGGGAAGCCTGGGCTAATCAGCGGGGTGCGATTGTGGGTGATGCTCAGATGAGCGGGACACTCGCGATCGTCGGGGCAGGCGCGAAAGCAGTGGCTGTGGCCGCAAAGGCGGCCGCGCTGCGCCAGATGGGCGTCGAGACGGTCGACATCGTGGCCATCGAACGCTCCGGCGTGGCGGCCAACTGGCGCGCCGGCGGCGGCTGGACGGACGGTCTGCAGCGCCTCGGCACCAGTCCCGAAAAAGACGTCGGCTTCCCGTACCGGTCGACTCTGGTGCCGGGCCGCAACGCCGAACTCAACGAACGGATGATGCAGTGGAGTTGGCAGTCCTACCTGGTCGCCACTGACCAATTCGTCGGCTGGGTCGACCGGGGCCGGCCGGCGCCGACGCACAACACCTGGGCGCAGTACCTGCGCTGGGTCGCCGACGTGGCCGGCTTGAACGTCATCTACGGCGAATTGGAGAGAATCTCGATCGACGGGTCGCGCTGGATGCTGCACACGCACGATTCGCGCCTGCCCGCCGACACCTTGATGATCACCGGTCCGGGCCAGCCGGAACGGTCCATCCTTTCCGGTGATCCGCGCATGTTGTCGATCGCGCAGTTCTGGCAACGCACCGCATGCAAGGACCGGATCACCGCCGAGAATGTCGCGGTGATCGGTGGTGGGGAGACCGCGGCCTCGATGCTCAACGAGCTGTCGCACCACCGGGTTTCGGCGATCACCGCCATCTCGCCTCAGGCAACGTTGTTCACTCGCGGTGAGGGCTACTTCGAGAATTCGCTGTTTTCCGATCCGACGAACTGGCGCAGCCTCACCCTGGCCGAAAGGCGTGAGTGTATCGCCCGCACCGACCGCGGGGTTTTCTCCTCGCGGGTTCAGGAGTCGCTGCTTGCCGACGAGCGGATCAAGCACCTGCGGGGCCGCGTCGTTCACGCAGTCGACCAGGACAACCGGATCTGGATCACATTGCACACCGACCGCGGTGGTGAACCGATCGAGACCGTGCACGGCTTCGACTTGGTGATCGACGGATCCGGTGCCGACCCGCTCTGGTTCCTGCCGCTGTTGAGCCAGGACGCCGTCGACAGCCTGGAACTCTGGCTGGGCGGACCGCTGACCAGTGAACGACTGGAGGAGTCCATCGGCCCCGACCTGGCAGTTCGGGGTGCCAGCCCGAAGTTGGTGCTGCCCAACCTATCCGGTCTCAACGAGGGCCCGGGCTTTCCCAACCTGAGCTGCCTGGGACTACTGTCCGACCGTGTCCTTGGCGCCGGAATCGGCGTCACCGAGCCCTGCGTGAGCAGACGCAAAAGCCCCCAAAACCAAGGGTTTTCGGAGACTTTTGCGTCTGCTCGCCAAAACTAGCCGCCTATCCGGGCCAGAACGTCCGCGATGGACGCCCCGCCAAGGAGATCCGAGACCTCCAGGTCGTAATTGAACTCGCTCTTGACGCGGCGGTGAAACTCCAGCGCCTGCAAGGAATCCAGGCCGATCGCGACCATGGGCACGTCAGCATCGATCGCGTCCGGGCCGTCGACGCCGATGGCTCCGGCCAGGAGGCTGGTCAGCCGCTGCTTGAGATCGCCACCCTCGACTGGCGCCGCAACCGGGGCATCGGCAGCCGGGGAAACCAGTTCGGAGATCAGCGGACCGTAGCCGTAGGCCGCCAGCACCGGCTGTGCGCGGTCTAAATCGAACGCCGCGACAATCGCGTTGCCTTCAAGCCCGTTCAGTTCCACCGCCAGAGCGTCGGCTGGGCGCATCGGCAGCAAACCGGTGGCGGTCACCTTCGCCAGGCCGGCGGCGTCCAGACTGTGGACCGTCCACTGACCCCACTGCACCGAAACGCAATCGAGGCCCTCGGACCGCAGCCGGTGCGCCATGGCGTCGAGCATTCGATTGGCAGCGGCGTAAACGATCTGGCCGCGACCGCAGATCGTCGCTGCCGCCGAGGAACACAGCACGACGCGACAACTGTCAGTCCGCGGGAACGTGCGCAGTATCCCCGAAATGCCGACCACCTTGGCGCGCAACGCATCCTCGACCTTTTCGGCGGTGACCTCGCGCCATTCGACATCCGAATATGCCAGCGCGGCGTGGATTATCAGATCCGCCGGCACGTCTCCGTGCTCGTCGGCCAGCCGGGTCAACGCTGCGTGATCGCCGACATCGCAAGTGGGCGTGTCGATCCGCGTCGAGGTGGTCGACCGGATCTGCCGCAGCCGATCGGCGACCGCGGCGGTTTCGCCCGACCGGCTCACCAGCGTGATGCGCTGCGCACCGCGGCGAGCGAGGTGTTCGCAGAATTCCAGCCCGAGGTTTCCGGTTCCCCCGGTGATCAGCACGTGCTCCGGAGGGGTGGGGTTGGCAGCGTCGCCCGCAGTGCTTTCGGTGATCCGCTTGGCGTACAGAGCGCCGTCGCGCAGAGCAAGCTCGGATTCCTCGTTGGTGTGCAGCGCGGCGAGGACCGCGGTCGCGGATTCGGCGGACGTCGTCTCAGCCGGCAGATCGAGGTGCCGGAACCGGACCCGCGGAAATTCGGCCCCGATACTGCGGAAGCCGGCGCTGGCCGCCGCATGCACCACATCCGGCGGCGGGTCGCCGACGACCACCTTCTCGCCGCCCACGGTCACCAGCCAGCAGTCGGCGATCGTGTCGGTGATGTCCGGCCACCAAGCGCGATTCCCGAAGAACAAGGCGACCTCGGCCGCCGCTGCGGCGTCGTCCTGTTCCGGCGATGGTGGGACGAGGATGACGTAGGTATCGAGTTTTGCTGTGTCGCCGGTGCTTTCGGTACTGACGACACGTACGGTGGCGCCGACGTCTCCCGCCGCCCCACATAGTGCGGCGGCCAGTTCGGAGCACGACCCGGTGTGATCGACGATGCCGATGGCACGGGGCGGTACCAGTGAGCGCTGCGATAGCCGGACCCAGTGTTCCGCCAACAACCGCGGCGGGGAATGTTCCGTCGGCGGGGCAACCGTCGGTTTGTTCTCGGGCGAGGCGCCGTCATAGGGAAGCCACAGCGGCACCTCGTTCATGCGGGTGTTGGGAAAATCGGGCAGCGGCAGCGGGGCCGGACCGGCCGACTCCGTGCACAGGCTTTCCCATCGGTAATCCTGGTCGCGGACCGCCAGCAGCGCGAGGTTGCGGGTGAAATCGCCGAGATCGCGTGCATTTCGGTTCGACGTGCCGATCACCATGGTCGCGGGGTCACCGGCTTCGTCATTCAGGGCGGCGAGGTTTTCCTCGATCGCCAACTGCAGCGTGGGATGTTCGGCCAACTCGACGAAGGTGTCGGCGCCCAACGGCAACGCCGCCGCGATTGCCTTGTCGAATCGAACGGTGTTGCGCAGGTTCCAGAACCAGTAGTGGTCGACCGGCAGGTCGGTGGTGATCGTAGCGCCGAGGGTGGCACCCACGCACGGGGTGTCCGTGTCGAGGAACGCGCAGTTCTGAAGCTGGCGCTGCGCGGCGGCGCGGACCTTCTCTGCGAGCGCGTTGATCATGCTGGTGTGCGCGGGATAGCGGACGCGGATGACCCGCGCGAACGTGCCGCGCTCGGTAAGTCTGTCGACGATACGCTGCACGGCGTCGCGCTCACCCGAGATCCCGGTCATTCCAGGCGAATTGACGACAGACAGCTCCACCCAGCCCGTGCTGCGTGCCAGTTCGGTTTCGCAGGTGTCGCGGTCGGCGGCAAGTACGGCCATCGCGTAGTCACCGGTGATGAACTCGTCGGCCGCGTGTGCCCGGATTTCGACAAGCTGCACGGCATCCGCCAGGGTGATCGCTCCGGACACGTACGCGGCGGCGATCTCGCCCTGGCTGTGGCCGATCGTGATGTTCGGTTCGACGCCGAATGAGCGCCACATCGCGGCAAGGCCCGCCATCTGGGCGAACAACGCGGGCTGAACAGTACTGGCGGTGTCGTCGGCCGGGAGGTCTTCGGCCAGAAGGTAATCCAGCGGTGATTCGCCGCTCGACCCCTGGAAGGCGGCCACGCAGCGATCGATCTCGGCTCGATACGCGGGTACCGATTCGTAGAAAATTCGTCCCATCCCGGGTCGCTGGCTGCCCTGACCGGGAAAGACAAAGGCGAGGTGGCGCACTGTGGCGGGGGTGTCGTTCCGCACCACCGAAGGATGGTCGTGGCCACCGGCGATCGCCTTAAACGCGCCGAGCATCTCGTCGCGGCTGGCGACCATGGCCAGCGCCCGATGCGAGCGGGCGGTCCGAGTGCGAAACAGCATGTCGGCGAGCGCATCTGGTGTCGTTTCCGGGTGAGTCGTCGCGTAGGACTGTAAGGCGGCGGCCTCGTCGCGAACCAGCTCGGGCGTCGGCGCGGACAGCGGGACGGGAACAGTGCCGTCGGGCAGCCGGTAGCTACGAATCGTCACTGTGCTCACTCCTGGGGCGGCGAGCAGACGCAAAAGTCCCCGATTCAGGCCGAATTCGGGCCTTTTGCGTCTGCTCGCCGGCGGGCATAGCAATGATGGCGTGCGCGTTGGCGCCTCCGGCGCCGAACGAGGATGCGGCGCCGTAACGGACGCCGTTCTTCGGCTCCCACCGGTGCAGCTTGGTGGCTAATCGCATACCGACGAGCTCCCAGTCCAGCTTGGTGGTCGGATTGTCCGAGAACAGGGTTGGCGGAATGAAGCCGTGCTGCCCCGCGAGCAATAGTTTGATCAGCCCGAGGATGCCGGATGCCGCCTGCGCGTGTCCGGCGTTCGACTTGATCGAGCCCAGCAGCGCGGTGGATCCCGCTGCGCCGTAAGTCTTGAACAGCGCGAGCAGTTCCACGGGGTCGCCCGCAAGGGTAGCGGTACCGTGCCCCTCGATCATGCCCACATCGGCCGGATCGATCCCGGCCGCGTCGAACGTCTTGCGGATGAGCTGTTCTTGAGCGCGCACCCGCGGAACCAGGATGGGCTTGCCCTTGCCGTTGTGGTTGGTGCGGATGGCCAGGATGCGCCCGTAGACGCGGTGTCCCAGCTGCCGTGCCCGCGACTCCCGTTCGACAAGAACCACTCCCGCGCCTTCGCCCCAGACCGTGCCGCTGGCGTCGTCGGCGTACGCCCGGCAATGACCGTCCTCGGAAAGAGCGTTGAGTCGCGCAAACTCGAAAAACGCACCGGGAGAGCCCATTACGCAGACCCCGCCGGCGAGCGCCCAGTCGCATTCGCCGATCTGCACCGCAGAGGCCGCCAGGTGCAGCGCCGT
>Ga0070737_10003648_pt1 | contig 16344 bp, 17 predicted proteins | sample Coa_R1_10_FD_66438 | JGI IMG/M metagenome (GOLD analysis project Ga0070737, IMG submission 66438) | Surface soil microbial communities from Centralia Pennsylvania, which are recovering from an underground coalmine fire - Coalmine... | ecosystem: Environmental > Terrestrial > Soil > Unclassified...
ACGCTAGAAGTTACTGAAGTGAACGGTAAACCGGCTGTCCGTATTCGTTTCTATAAAGCCATTTGAGCGATCTGTCTGGATGTGCCACAACCAGTGCCGCGTATCTTAGGATGCGCGAAACAAGCCTAGTGAAAGAACTCGTGCAGGTAATCGCGCCAATTCGTCCAAGCATGATAGCCTCCGGTTTCTTTCGTGGTCGGAGTTACTCCGTACTTCTTAAGGAGCTGAACCGAAGCTGCACTGTTTGCGTTGGCAATGTCATACTTACCGACGCCAACCCAATACAGCTGAAACGGCTGACCAGATGCTTTGTATCTGGCGAGATCCGTCTCCTCCTCCTGCTCCCTCACGTTCGGGAACCAGCCCGAACTAAACACTCCGACATATGCAAACAAATCCGACCGCGAGAGCGAGATATCCAGCGTTTGCAAGCCGCCCATCGACAGACCTGCCAAAGCCCGCTGATTGCGATCTGCAACAGTGCGGTAGTTCTTGTCGATATAGAGGATCACACTGCCGGTAAGGTCCTCGTTGAACTTGTCGTGGCCCATCGTGTTCTGGCCGGTCTGCAACTGAAAGTCTCGTGAAACGTGACCGGCAGGCATAACAACAATCATGGGCACAGCCTTGTGTTCCGCGATTAGGTTGTCAAGGATGGCACCAGCGCGGCCGACTGTTGGCCAGGAGTCATCTGTGTCGCCGCCGCCGTGTAGCAGATACAGAACGGGGTAATTTTGACTGTCATGCTCGTATCCTGGTGGCGTATAGACGTGCATCCGGCGCAGGCCTCCGATGGGTGCTGATGGGTACCAGACGCTCGCAATAGCTCCGTGGGGAACATCAGCTCGATACTCGAGGAACGGCGCACCCGGAACTTCGTACATACTTCGGACAAAGTTCAGTGACTCACTCGAGGCTGGGTTCTTTGGATCGGTGGTCTGAACACCATCTACGAGGAACGTATACCGGTACACTCCGGGCTGAATCGGACCGATTTGTAAAGACCAGACGCCATCGGCACCTTTGCTCATCTCGGAGTGCTCTGACTGGCTTTTCAGCTGATCCGGTGTAATGCCAGGTGTTGCATCCCTGCCTTCCGCCTGCAGTTTGACCTGCTGCGCTTGCGGCGCATACAGACGAAATGTGACCCTGCCCTGAGCATCCACTTCCGGCGATCTCAGACGGTCATTCGGTGTTCTTTGCTGAGCGAGCGCTGCCGTAAGCGCGGCGCAAAGTGCGAGAGCTTTCGTGACATGAAGAAACGACCGCAGGGTCCAGAATGGCATGGCTATACGGCTCCTTTTCGCAGAGAAATCGAAAGTCTAGCAGAGCAGAACCAATCGCATGAGTTCACTCTCCCGGTCCAGAGCCGGCGACCCCGGTGCGATAGAGTAAGCACGAGCAATCCGTCCCTCTGGCACGTCCGTGGGTCACAACGCCGCACCGCGAGCCATATCAATCTGCACTAGATAGGACGACCAGTATCCATGAAAAAATCGTGGACCGGGTTTTGACCTTCAGGGGAGTGCCGTACGGGCAAACGACTGCGGGAGAAAACCGCTGGCTTCCTGCCAAACTGCCTACGCCCTGGGCTGATGAGTACCCGGCCCTGACCTACGGAGCCAATTGTCCACAGACGTTGCATCCCTGGACCAGCATTGAGCAGACTTTTCTGTTCGACTGGGATGACGGGTGGCAAAGCGAAGACATGCTCAAACTGAACATCTGGACCCCCAGCCTAACGGGTAAGCGTGCGGTGATGGTGTACCTGCATGGCGGTGGTTTTAGCTTCGGCTCGTCTTACGAGCTCCCATCCCACGACGGTGCCCAAATGGCCCGGCACCATGACGTAGTTCAGGTTTCAGTAAATCATCGATTGAACGTCCTGGGCTTCCTGGATGTGTCCGAGATTGGCGGATCGGCATACGAGGACTCGTCGAATGTAGGCATGACGGACCTGGTCGCGGCTTTGCGATGCGTGCGTGAGAATAGATCGGCTAACCACTCGGCGTCTTTCTGATCCGTCTTCGTTCGGGACCATACTCTTGCACGGGCGCGAAGCACCAGAGTTATCCGGCCTTTGGTCCGCTCGGTAGCACCATTTTCATGCGGTGTTGTGGCGAGCCGAACGCCATGAACACTCCTGCCGTAACCGGCATTGCCCCAAGTGCCAGACACAAGCACGCCAGCGTTGGCTGGCAGCCCGCGAACGCGAAGTGTTGCCGACCAGCTATTTTCACGTGGTTTTTCAGCGTCCCGCACGAACTGAACGTCTTTGCGCTGGAAAATCCGCGCGCCTTCTACGACCTGTTATTCACAGCGAGCGCCGCGTCAGCGCTCGAGATGGCGGCCGACCCTAAGCGCCTGGGGCCGAGATTCGGCATGATTGCCATTCTGCACACCTGGGGTCAGAACCTGTTGCTCCATCCTCATATACACTGCGTGATTCCTGCCGGAGGTCTCTAGCCGGATCACCAGCATTGGATGAAGTCCCGTCACCGTCGCTTCTTTCTGCCAGTTAAACCTTTTATGCGTATCTTTCGCGGTAAGTTTATCGACGAACTCAGGCGTCTTTATCGGCGGAAGAAACTCGGCTGCGCCGGACCCGCTGCCGTATTCAGCGAGCCCAAACAGTTTGCCAAGCTCATAGGGCGGTTGCGCCGCCAGGATTGGGTTGTCTATGCCAAGGCCGCCTTCGGCCGGAGCGCTGCAAGTGTTGCGGTATCTCGGCCGATACACGCACCGCATCGCCATCTCGAATCACCGTTTGCTGGCTTTTGCCGGAGAGCGTGTCACTTTCCGTTGGCGCGACTACGCGCACGGCAATAAGTCGCACGCGATGCCCCTTCACGCGGTTGAGTTCCTGCGCCGCTTCTTCTTGCACGTCTTGCCCAAAGGCTTCGTGCGCCTCCCCAAGTTGCGTAAGAGCCGGGCCGAGTTCCGTCATGTTAATTTCTTCCGAATCCTCTCCTTCGTCCGGAACGATCTTCCTTTTAGAAAGCTGAATGTCTTTTTCAGCATTCGAGCACAATCCTTAAAGCGATACTCGTTTCTCACAGAGGCCGCAACGATGAAAAGATGTTCCAAGGCCCGCACAATCAGGAATTGTGGAGACCTCCGCAGATTACGGCGAGAAGCAGACACCCCCACGCCACGTATACGGTCGGTAGAAAAAGGTGAAAGCGATTTTGCCGCCGCATGCGATCCAATCGCACCTAGGAAACTCAACGTAAGGGCAAACATTCCAGTATCGAGAAGAATGAGCTTTTCCGTGAAGGCAACCCGCGCCTCCCAGACTCTCCTCGCACCTTCAAGGCCTCCGGCGCTGTCGACAATCGTGCGTTCGTGGACGCGCAGCATCTCGGCGAAGTGCTCTGAGAACGCTTTCGCATTGAGATTCTCGATGTGGAACTTTGCCATTGCTCATGCTAACCCGCTCGTGGGCCGCGCGCGTGGCCCTTAATGCTTTCGCGGACTGCCATGATTCCGTCGGTTACTCGCGAGCCCAGGAATTCGCATCAATATCGTTATGAGGTAAGTTGACGGCGACGCGACCCTTGGATGGCCAGGCCAGAGAAGCAAGTTGACGAAAAACCAGCCAATCGGGAATCCACGTATACAGCTCCTTGCCCGTCTTAATGCATCCGCAAGAACACGTCATTCCCTTTGAGTCGCTCGCCAATATCAAAGGTCGCAACATCGGAGATGCGAAGACCGGTATAGATCGATAGCAGGATGAAGTCCTTTACGTCTTCCCTACCCAATTGCGGTAACCGGGTCCCGGCGCAGTATGGCCGCCGAGCGCATCGCATGCCTTGTAAATGCGTTCTAGTTCGGCATCCGTGAACGGATCCATATCCGCCACGGTTAGTTTTTGAACGAAGAAGTAGCCGCGAAGATCGGCATAGCCGCGCAATTGCTTCACGAACGTGATACTTAGCAAGCGTCGACTCCGAATTCCGCAATTCTGGCATCTCGCCAGATAGGCGTCGGTCGCATCCGTGATACTGACCCTCGCCGGGACGACCCTGCCGGGTGCGCGGAATCAGCCGCTGCTGGCGCCTGCAATGGTTCTTTTGAGCCATCCCAGGAACCGGCCGCTTCCCACCTTTGCGCAATCGCGCGCGCCTCGTCCCACTTGTAGCAGCCGGTTCGTTTGCGATTAAATCTCCCGGCGAGTGTGCCGGAGGCGTGGATGATGCAGGAGCAGCGCTTTGCGCCGCGCCTGCCCTCCTCATACTCTCCGCTGAAGGCTCCTTCGGGAAAAGAGGCTTCACATTCTCTGCGGTGGCGGCGATACAGCTTGAGCGGCATGCAAACCAAAATGCACGTTACACGCCATTACACGCGGGAAGGGGTGATTTTGCTAACTTCTTGAAATAAAATTGGTGCTGGAGGTGGGGGTCGAACCCACATGTTCAGTGAAGAACGCGGGATTTTGAGTCCCGTGCGTCTGCCAGTTCCGCCACTCCAGCGCTGAAGGGCTCTACAATTTCTGGTGCGGATGAGAGGACTTGAACCTCCACAAGGTTGCCCTTACTAGAACCTGAATCTAGCGCGTCTGCCAATTCCGCCACATCCGCAAAAACCGAGTGACCACACTATTGTAATTCAGGCATCCCCGCGGCCCAACCCTTTTCAACAACCAACCGACGCCCGCAAACCGGGCGCTCGCCTCGGAGTGCTCACTCCATACAGCTAAAATTAAATCAATGCCCTCCGTCTCTGCCACTACCCAAAACAGTTCTACGCCCGCCCGATCGCCTCTGCTGTTGGTCGGCCTGGCTTGGCTGATCCCTGGTTCCGGCCACTTACTGCTCGGCCGCCGCGGTCGTGGCGCCATTCTCTTTGGCTGCGTCCTCATCGCGTTTCTCGTCGGCGTCCTGCTACGCGGCCCGATGTTTCACCCTACTAGTAGCGGCGACTTGCTCTCAAGGCTCATCCAAATCGGCGGATTCATCGGCGATCTTGCCGCTGGTTTGCCGTATTTTCTCGCCGTGTGGCTCGGCTACGGGCCGCCCGATGTCGCTGGTCATGATCCTGACTACGGCTCCAAGTTCCTGGTTGCGGCCGGGCTGCTGAACATTCTCGGCATGGTGGATGCGTACGAAATTGCCACCGGGCAAAAGGACTAAGCTGTATGTCTGTGAATCTTGATCACTTTGAAGTCGCCCTTCTGTTCGCGCTTCTCTCGAGTGTCGTCTTGGGATTGATCACGAAACGAACTGACGGTGAGCGCCTCCGCTACGGCGTGCGTTGTTTCGCGTGGTTCATGGCCGCCTTGTTTGGAATCGGCTGGTTCATGCATCTTCTCCATGGCTGAGTACCTTAACTTATTCGGATGAAGACTTTTTACATCGAAACGTTCGGGTGCCAAATGAACGCCCACGACTCCGAAAAGGTCGTCGGCACTCTGCTGCAAAGGGGCTACACGCAGGTCGATCAACCGCAAGCCGCCGAACTCGTTCTATATAACACCTGCAGCATCCGCGACAAAGCGGAACAGAAAGTCTTCAGCCGTCTTCAGCAGTTCAAGCGCGAGGCGGGTAAAGGAAAAGTTTTCGGCGTATTGGGTTGCGTCGCGCAACAAGAAGGTGAACGCATTTTTGAACGCGCCCCGCATGTAAGCCTGGTGGCGGGCTCTGCAAGCTACAACAAACTACCGGAATTGCTGATACAACTCGAGGCCGGTAACCGCCGCGTGACGGGGCTCAGTCTGGATACAACCGAGACATTCGATACGCCGTTGACACGGCGAGACAACCCTCATCGTGCCTACATCACCATTATTGAAGGCTGCGACAAATCGTGCGCCTATTGTGTCGTGCCGTTTACGCGCGGCCCGGAGCGCAGCCGCACCGGCGAAAGCGTGATGCGGGAAGCGGCGTCGCTGGCCGAACTCGGCTATAGCGAAATCCAGTTACTCGGTCAAAATGTAAACAGTTATCGCGACCCTTCCCCCACCGCTTGGGACTTTGCGCGCCTGCTGGACGAGACCGGAAAGCTGCCCGGGATACGACGCGTCCGATTCACCACCTCGCATCCGCGCGATTTCGTGAAAAGCATCATCGAGGCGATCGACCGCAATCCGGCCCTGTGTAACCATGTTCATCTGCCCGTGCAATCCGGCTCAACCGCAGTGCTCTCCCGCATGCAACGGCTCTATTCGCGCGACGATTACATGCGCCGCATCGATTGGATGAAGAACGCCAAGCGAGACATCGCTATCACTACCGACATCATCGTCGGGTTCCCTGGCGAAACCGAACAGGATTTCAACGAAACTCTGCATTTAGCCGAGCAGGTTGAATATGACTCGATGTTTATCTTCAAATACTCGCGACGTCCGAACACGCCCGCGCTCGAATACGAAGATCACATCCCGGAAGAAGAGAAAACGCGCCGCTTAATGGTTCTCCAGGAACGCCAACGTGCTATTCAGATCCGGCGCAATGCAACTTATATCGGCACGACGGAAGAGGTCCACGTCGAAGGCTACAACTTGGCGACCCGCCAGTGGATCGGTCGCACAATGCAGAATAAAACGTTAAATTTCCAGGATGCGGACCTGCCCGCGCCCTCCCAAAACCATACGTTGGTCGGCCAATATGCCGACGTGTTGGTTACCCGGTCCGGCCCGAACAGCCTGGCTGGGGAACGTGTTCGCGCGCATCAGTCCTGCTAGCAGTATGCGCATGAGCTGGACCATTCATTCATGTAACTTGTCTGGGAAAGAGAGGCGAATGTGGAAGTAGAAATGAAGATCCGTGGTCTCATGATGGATCCGATGACCAATATGCCCATCGTGGTGCTCAAGGATTTAAGCGGCGATTCGGTGCTGCCTATCTGGGTAGGTATTTACGAAGCTAACGCAATTGCACTCGAGATAGAAAAGGTCACAACACCTCGACCCATGACGCACGACCTGATCAAGGTGCTGCTGATGGGCCTAGACACTTGCATCAAAAAGGTAGTTGTCAGTGAATTAAAGGAAGACACCTTCTACGCGTTGATCTGGCTGGAGCGAGAGGGCAAACTGATGAGCGTAGATTCACGCCCGAGCGACGCTCTCGCACTTGCGCTCAGACACGACTGCCCCATTTACGTGGAGGAAAAGGTTCTTCAGTCGTCGCGGAACTCGGCCAATGTTTCCGAAAAGGTAAACAACGAAGAATTACGAAAATGGCTGGAGAACTTAAACGACGAAGATCTCGGCCGCTATAAGATGTAGGCCGACGAAACACCAAGGAGCCCGAGATTTTGTCCCGGGCTCTCCTGTTGCGTAATTACTTTTTCCGCCTTCCTCGTTTCGGAGGAGCTGTCGTCTGCACGCCTGGAATTGTAGGATCCTTGAACGTCAGCATATACGGATCTTTCGTGTAGCTGTCTGCGACGCCTGAAAAGTCCAGTTTTTGCCCCACTTTGATCTTGTCCAGAGCTTCCGTCGGCAGAGCTTGAGAGAACTCAAGGGTAGCGTCCGGTTTCGTCGCATCTTCTATTCCGACCACAACTTTAGTCGGCTTATCGGGCGGGTCGATGGAAATTACAGTGCCCGTGAACGTCTTCACGCCTTCAGCGCCGCCAGGAATCTCCGCATCTTTGACGTTGCTATTGAAGAACGCGTCGCCGTTGTCGCCGGTTAAGTTCTGTTTAATCGTGTACCACAGCTTGAATTGCGGATCGGAAGCAATCCTTGCATTAATTGCATCAGCTTGCTTATTCGCGATGTCCGCCTGGCTGGTAATATTCAAGTCCGCCGCAGGCAGTGCATTCGTTTTCGATTGCGCCAGAATTTGATCCGCTCCGTCCGCGCTGCCGTGGTAATCTTTGTACGCTTTATTGAAATAATCCAGCAGCTTCGTGCGCGCGTCCGGCGCTACGGCTGGTCCCGGTCCGGCGTATTGAGCCGCCCGTGCATACTCAAACAAACCTTCGGGATATTTCTTATCATCAACCAGCAGCTTGCCGTAAGCCGCTGAGACCGTCCCCTGATCCGGGTTCGCCTGCAGGCTCGCCTTGTACTCGCTCTCCGCTGTGGCGGTGTCCTTCTTCGAGGCAGCCTCCCACGCCAGCGCATTATGAGCCAGCGCCATAGCCTGGTTCTTTAGCGTGCTCCACTGCGTGTCGCTCACGCTGGCGGGTTTTTTGGACGCGTTAAACGTGTCGTCGACACCATCCAAGACGCCATGAGCTGCCGAATCCACCTCGCTCAGTAGATCTGCCGGCGGATTCGCTCCCCCCACAGCCGGCCCCCACAGCGCGATGTAGTAGTCCGCCAGGAAATATTTGGGGTCTTTCTTCAGCATGTCGAGACACTTCTGGATCAATTGCTGCCGGGAAGCGGGATCTGTCGGAGCAAGCTGCGCGAGTGTGTTGATGAAGTATTTCGCGCGGTCATCGGCGAAATCGCTCTGCGGGTATTTATCCTGCCATTGATTCAGGAGATCGAGCCGCGTTTTCGCGTCCTGCGTCTGAGTGATTTTGGAATACAAATCGTATTCCGCCCGGTCTTTATAATTCTTCTGCGGCTGCTGACCGGCCTGTCCAGTCGCCTGCTGACCTGTTTGGCCGCTGGCTGGCTGGCCGCTGGTTTGAGCTATGGCGTTCTCTACACAGCCCAAGCTGGTCAACAAAGCCAAGGCGCCCACCGTCGCAATCGACTTGCTGGCCCTCAAAAAGGAAATCTCCACGACAACCCTCCTGACAGGAATTCTACGTCTTTCGTTCTGTAAGCGAATCGCTTCGCCTGTTCAGCCGTTGCCGGATCTTATCCGGCGCGGTGAAAGCAACTGAATGCGCAAAGCCGGAGTATAACGAACTCGCCTTTAAACCCGCAACCACAGTACCAACTTGATAGATGCCGCGGCCGCGCAACTTGTTCCCTTGCTCCATCGCCTGCTTCAGCGGCAAACCCGTTGTCGCGTGCTATCATCCACGTTTCCATGCGCCCCGTGGATCTCGCGGTGATTGCCGCATACCTGCTATCGATTACCTGGTTCGGAGCGCGATTCAAAAAAAACCAGGAAACATTGAAAGACTATTTCCTCGGTGGCCGCGGCGCCCCGTGGTGGGCTATCGCCTTCTCGATCGTTTCTGCCGAGACCAGCACTTTAACCGTCATCGGCACTCCAGCCTTATCTTTCGCCGGTAACTTCGCTTTTCTGCAGTTGGTCCTTGGTTACCTGCTGGGGCGTATCGTCATTACCGTGCTGTTCCTGCCTCAGTACTTTCGAGGCGAAATGTTCACCGCCTATGAGCTCATGCAGCGTCGCTTCGGCCCCGCCACCCGTAAATTTACGGCCGCTACCTTCCTGGTGTTGCGCGCTTTGGCGGAAGGCGTTCGCGTTTTTGCCATCTCGCTGGTCATCTCGATCGTGCTCGGCACCGGCGAAGCCGCCTCTATTGCGGTCATTGTTTGCCTCACCCTCTTCTATACCTTCCAAGGCGGCATGACGGCCGTCATCTGGACCGACGTTGTCCAGATGATCCTCTACATCGGCGGCGCAATTGCAAGCTTCTTTCTAATCCTGCAACTCATTCCCGGAGGCTGGCCGCAGGTGGTCGAACTCGCCCGCCAGGCTCATAAATTCCAGGTTTTCGACTTCCGTTTCTCCCTTTCACCCGCCTTCTTCCAACGCAGCTACTCATTCTGGGCCGGCCTGCTCGGCGGCTGCTTCCTGGTCACTGCAAGCCACGGTACCGAGCAACTCCTAGTGCAGCGTCTTCTCTCCGCCAAAAACGAAAACGACAGCCGCCTCGCGCTGCTCTCCAGTTGGGTAGCCGTTTTTGTTCAATTCACGCTCTTTTTGTTTATTGGTCTGCTTTTGTATGCCTACTACAGGAACACCGGACAAACCCCGCCTGCCGTTCCCGAGCGCACATATCCGGAATTTATCTGGCGTCACCTGCCGACCGGTCTTGCGGGTCTGGTGATGGCGGCTATCCTCGCCGCCGCCATGTCGAATCTCAGCGCCGCCTTGAACGCACTCGCTTCTACCAGCATCATGGATTTCCTCAAACCTCTACGTCCGCATCACAGCGAAAGTTACTATTTGAAACTTGCTCGCGGCGCCACCGTGCTCTGGGGAATCGTCCTCTTCAGCGTGGGATTACTCGCGCGCCATTGGGGCCGCGTACTCGAAGCCGGCCTTTCCATCGCTTCGGTGCTCTATGGCGCACTCTTGGGCGTATTCCTGCTCGGTGTGCTCACCAGGCGCCCCGGCGAGTGGTCCGCCATTATCGGAATGAGCGCTGGGTTTGTCGCCACGCTGCTGCTGCGCAGCCATGTCGCCTTCACCTGGTACGTGCTGGTTGGCTCATGCGCTACCTTCCTCGTCGGCTATCTCTCCAGCTTCGTGCTTAGGGAACGCCTTCGGCAGCCGCTTCCCACCCCCACCGTTCCCTGAAAACTGCCTCCCAGCATGATCTCGCAAAAACATCACTCCGGTCCCAGTCTGCAACGGGTACTCGGACTGTGGAGCGCTATCTCCATCGTCATTGGCACCGTGATCGGCAGCGGCGTCTTCCTGGTGCCTTCCACCATGATTCGCTATGTTGGCTCGGTTCGGAATCTCTTTGTGGTTTGGGTCGTCGCAGGCCTGCTCAGCCTGTTTGGCGCGCTCACCTATGCGGAGCTGGCGGCGGCTTTTCCGGAAGCTGGCGGCGAATACGTCTATTTGGGCCAAGCGTACGGTCCGTTCTGGGGATACCTCTACGGCTGGACGCAACTGTGGGTGGCCAAAAGCGGCTCGATTGCCACCCTGGCTGCGGGTTTCTATACCTATCTCACCGCCTTCTTCCCGCTGCTTGGCGTTCCCTTCCTTGTTCTCCCGTTCCATATTGGACCCGGCGGCACCCTGCTCGAGATCCACTATGGCCAGCTGATTGCCATCGCAGTCATTCTCATCCTCGCCGCCATCAATTACGTGGGCGTGCGCTCCGGAGGCAATACACAGGTGTTCGTCACCGCCATAAAAATGCTGCTTATCGCCGGCGTCATTGCGGTCGGGCTCTTGTCGGGTAAGGGCGACTTTTCACATTTTTCCGCTCATATCGCCAGCACAGGGGGAATTGCCGGATTTTTCGCCGCCATGGTCAGTGCCCTGTGGGCTTATGACGGTTGGAACAACGTCAGCATGGTTTCTTCTGAAATTCGCGAGCCGCAACGAAATCTGCCGCGTTCTCTAATCCTCGGCACCAGCGCCGTAATTGCCACCTACATTCTGATCAACGTCTCTTATTTCTACGTGCTCAGCCCGGCGCAAGTCTCAACCAGCCATCGCGTTGCCGCCGACATGATGGCGAGCATTTACGGCCGTCGCGCCGCCGCCGCCGTCACCATCGCTGTCCTAATATCGATTTTCGCCGCTCTGAACGGCTCCATTCTCTCCGGCGCCCGAGTCCCTTATGCCATGGCGCGCGACGGCCTTTTCTTCCGCTTTGCCGCGCGCGTACATCCGAAATACCGCACTCCCGGCAACTCCATGATTCTGCTCTGCCTATGGTCCTGCGTGGTAGTTCTGAGCGGCTGGTTTGACGATCTTTACAATTTCGTTATATTTGGAAGCTGGATTTTGTATTTAATGACCGCCCTTTCCGTATTTGTCCTACGCAAAAAACGCCCCGATGTGGTTAGGCCGTACCGTGTCGCGGGCTATCCGGTAGTTCCAGTACTGTTTGTGGCCGTCGCTGCGTTCCTGCTAGTTAGTACTATTCAGACCCGCCCACGTGAATCCCTCATGGGCTTGGGTCTCATGAGCTTAGGAGTTCCCATGTATTTTTACTGGAGAAAACGAAACTCCTAGATCTCTCGCGCTAATTGCTCATCATTTCCACAGGGCGGCGCACTTAATGACGCGGTACTGTTAGTACCATTCATACCTTAACTCTTCCGCTTATGTTGATATATGCGTTAACGCCGAATTAAACTTCGTCTGAATCCGCGGTGCGCCACCGTCGCGGGTCAAACTGCCGAAGAAAGGTTGAAATCTTGGACGTTGACAAAATGCTGGCCGAGCTACGTCTCGAGCGCGAACAAATTGAAGAAGCCATTCTTACTCTAGAGCGCCTGGCAAGAGGACGAGGCCGCCGGCGCGGACGCCCTCCGGGCTGGTTAAAGGAAGCCGCCGCGGAAATCTCCGCCGAAGAGCAAAATGCGGCTCCGCCCCCTCCCTCCGAACCGCGACGCCGCGGCCGCCCGCCCGGAAGCAGGGCCAAACAGTCGCCCCAGTCGGCAGAAGCGTAAGGCAACCGACGCGCTCCGCGTCGCACGCCCAGAGGCGCCGCCGCGCGCCTCTTTAATACAGCAGATACGGCTTTCGCCGGCCGTCGAATTCGGCTGCTTGCGCTTGCGCCCGCATCCAGATTGCGCTTGCGTCTTTTCCGTGCTCCAGCTCTTCCAGCACTCCTCGGTCGCCAATTAGATAACGGCACTTCTCGAAATTCAGCTTGCCCGGAAATAACTTTTGGAGTGCCGCGGCCACCTCAATTCCTAAACGTGTGCTATCGAACGCCTCCCGGTTGGTGACCACGAAACGCACGCCTCCAATCTCTTTTCCAGCGAAATTGGACGAACTTGGCTGAAACCTGGTGGCATAACACCTCACACCCGGAATAAATCGCCCGTTCAAGTATTCCGCTAATGGCTGCCCTTCAATCCAATCGGCTCCAATCTGCTCGAAGGGGGCGTCGGTTCCCCGCCCCACCGAATACTCGGTATCGGCCTCTAACATCGCCAAGCCCGGATACAGCAGCGCCGCGTTCAAGCTTCGCATATTCGGCGAGGGATTCACCCAGGTGAGTGTCGTCGCATCGAACCAGTCGCCGCGCTCCCAGTTCTTCAGCTTGATCACGCGGAGATCTGCGCCCCAGTGCTGCTCGCTGTTCGCCATGGTGGCCAATTCGCCGAACGTCATACCATGCCGCAACGGCATATCGTAGCAGCCGACAAAAGACTCCAGGCCTTTCTCCATCGCCGGACCCTCCACGTGCGTCCCCGTAACCGGATTCGGCCGGTCCAGAACATAGAACGGCGTATGCGCCTTCCCGGCTTCTTCCAGCGCATACAACAGCGTGCAGGAATACGTATAGAATCGCGCGCCCACGTCTTGAATGTCGTACACGATGGCGTCCAGATTGCGCATTTGCGCGGCGGTCAGTCTGCGCCGGTTCGGCTCGTACAGGCTAATCACCGGCAATCCCGTGCTCGCGTCCTTCGTGTCCCCGAGGTCCTGATCCGCCTTGCCCTGAACACCGTGCTCCGGCGAGAACAGCTTTACGACATGTACGCCCGCCTTCAACAGGACGTCCACGTTTCGATGACCATCGCGGTCTAGCCCCGTCTGGTTCGTGATAACACCGATGCGCTTGCCCTTTAGTTCCGTGAAGCCGTCCTGCTCCAGCACGTCCAGCCCTGTCATCGTCTTCACCTGACGGTCAATCGCCCGATGAACACCGGCCCCGCTGATCGTCTCGTTATAGCCGGTGAGCGAAACCGAGTCCGGAACGTTCTCTCCGAAGCCGGCCGCAGCCGCCGTGGCCACGCGCGACCGCAAAGAGCTCAACGATTTTCCCCGTTTGGGATGCACCACGTTCGCCAATAAAATCACGAAAGAGTTTGTGTGCGGATCGAGCCACATCGACGTGCCGGTAAATCCCGTGTGCCCGTAGGAGCCGATCGGGTAGAGTTCTCCGCGATTGCTTGAAAACGGCGAGTCGATGTCCCAGCCCAAAGCGCGCAAAATCGGCTGATCGGCAGGGCTTCCCGGTTCCGTAAATTTCTTCACCGTCAGCGCATCGAATACCCGCACGCCCTCACGCTGCCCCATTCCCAGCAGCATCTCGGCGTAAATTGCCAGATCGTCAACCGTTGTGAACAATCCCGCGTGTCCCGCCACGCCGCCCATGTAACGCGACGTAGGATCATGCACCACGCCGCGGAACGGCTGTCCTGTATCCGGATCGATTTCGGTCGCCGCCACGCGCCCGCGCAGCGCGGCAGACGGTTGAAAGCCAGTCTCGTTCATGCCCAACGGCCCAAAGATCTGATCGTGCGCAAACTGCGGTAGCGTCTCCCCGGAGAGCCGCCGCACGATTTCGCCCATCAAAATGAAGTTGATATCGCTGTAGATGAAACGCGCGCCGGGAGGCGCTACCGGTTTCGCTGTCAGGGCCTTCTCGATGCCGGTCTGGTATCCGCTCCAGCGCGGCGATAATTCCACGTCCGGCGGTAAACCCGAAAAGTGCGTCATCAATAACCGAACCGTGATGTCACTCGTTCCGCCCTGAAATTCAGGCAAATACTTGGTCACCGGATCGTCGAGCCGGATCTTGCCCTGCTCGAACAGCTTCATCACCGACGGCGTGGTCGCCACCACTTTCGTCAGCGAAGCTGCGTCGAAAATCGTATCGAGCGTCATCGCCTCGCGCTGCGGAATCAGCGTGCGCCACCCGTAAGCCTGTCGATAAACAACCTGCCCGTTGTGGCCGATGGCCACAACAGCTCCGGGGATTAGGCCGCTGTTGACAGCGTCATTCAGAATCGCATCGACCTGCGGAAACGCGACCGGCTGCGCAACCGCACCCAGGTTCGCCAATAGAAAAAGCGCTAAAACCTTCATGCGCGATCAGATCAATTTCGCTGCAATTCCATCCAGCAGGCGCGCCAGCTCGATATCGTTCGAGGTAATCCCGCCCGCATCGTGCGTCGTCAAATCCACCACCACACGGTTGTAAACATTGCACCACTCCGGATGATGGTTCTTCTTTTCAATATTTATTGCCGCCGTCGCCATAAATCCGAAGGCATGTGCGAAATCGGTGAATTTGTACTCGCGGTGCAGTTTGGCATGCTGAATCTTCCAGCCGGACAGCTGTCCTAAGGCGGATTCAAGCTCTGCTTCGCTTAGTTTTTGCCTGGCCATGTCGCCATTGTAAAGGCAGAGCCCAAAGGGACCTTGAAACTATGATGCACACGTGTGCATAATCGAAGAAGGAGGTCCCTTCCGTGCAAGCTCAGCTCGCTGTTCAACCCCTCAGAGACCTCGATGACTGGGACGACTTCGTCGCCACACGGTACCGCCAGGGCAAGTCCGAAGACCAATTTCGCAACTACAAAGAAGACGCCAACCCGACGGTAACCGAGTTCTACCGCCAGAATCACGCACATCAGACGCTCGCTTTCGTGCTCGCCAAGAAGGCCCAATACTGCGGCCTGAAACGCGCGAGGAAGAGCGTCTGGGAGATGGCCGAGTATCTGAATACACTGGTCGACGATAGCGATCCTGACACCGACCTCACGCAAATCGAGCACCTGCTGCAAACTTCGGAGGCGATCCGCAAAGACGGCCATCCACGCTGGTTCGTCCTCGCCGGACTGGTTCACGACCTCGGCAAAGTGCTCTGCCTATACGGCGAGCCGCAATGGGCCGTGGTGGGCGACACGTTCCCGGTCGGCTGCGCCTACTCCGATCAAATCGTCTTCCCCGAGTTCTTCAGCGCCAATCCGGATATCCGAGTCCCCCAGTATCAGACGCCCTTCGGTATTTACTCGCCGCATTGCGGGCTGGACAACGTGCACCTCTCGTGGGGTCACGATGAGTACATCTACACGGTCACACGCAACTATCTCCCCGAACCCGCGCAATACATGCTGCGCTATCACTCGTTCTATGCCGCACACCGCCATGGCGCCTATCGCCACCTGATGAACGCGCAGGATGAGCGGATGTTTGAATGGGTTCGCAAGTTCAACCCGTACGACCTCTACTCAAAAGGCCGCGAGCGCCCGAACATGCAGGAGATCAGGCCGTATTACCAAGATCTGATCGCCGAATTCTTCCCCGCTCAAATCGATTGGTAACGCCGGCTCGCCGGCTTTGCGGTCGAGCCGCGCACCACCAGGTCTCCCCTGATCCGAATCGTCTTCTCGGCGGGCCGGCCTTCGAGCAGGGCAAGTAAGAGCCGCATGGCGACTCGTCCAATCTCTTGCCTGGGCTGGTGAATCGTGGTCAACGGAGGGTTCAGCATCGGGGCGAAGAATAGATCGTCGAAGCCGACCACCGATAGCTGCCGCGGCACATCCCAGCCACACTCGTTTGCCGCACGTAGCACCCCCATAGCGGTCATGTCGTTGTAACAAAAGATCGCTGTGGGCTTTCTTGGAAGCTCCCACAGTGCACGCGCGGCCGTGATTCCTCCCTCCGGCTTGCCGTCGCCCTCAATCGAAAAACCGCGGCGCGGCGCAATCTTCGCCGTTCGCAGCGCCTTCCTGTATCCAGCCAGCCGGTCTGCATTGGATTCCAGTCCCAAGCGATCGCCCACATATGCAATTTCTGTATGCCCCAA
>Ga0070737_10003653_pt1 | contig 16336 bp, 16 predicted proteins | sample Coa_R1_10_FD_66438 | JGI IMG/M metagenome (GOLD analysis project Ga0070737, IMG submission 66438) | Surface soil microbial communities from Centralia Pennsylvania, which are recovering from an underground coalmine fire - Coalmine... | ecosystem: Environmental > Terrestrial > Soil > Unclassified...
GGGCGGCCGGTGGCGGTCGACCCCTCCGAGGTCGATGAGGATCCCCCCACGAGGCGAGCTTGGGGGTCCCATCGACACCGCCTCCGAGGGGAGGCCCGCGAGGGCAACCCCGTGAAGGGGGCCGCCTGATGACGACTGGTCACTCAGCGGCAACGGCTGTGACCGGGCAACCAGGCGCCGGCTCCTCTCGGCCCCCAGTAGAATCAAGGATCGATGGCAGAGACGAACGGCCAGACGGTGGCGAAGGGCACGTTCCGGGTCAAGTCGGGTCACGCCGAGATGCTGAAGGGCGGTGTGATCATGGACGTGGTCACGCCGGAGCACGCCCGCATCGCCGAGCAGGCCGGTGCCTGCGCCGTGATGGCGCTGGAGCGGGTTCCCGCCGACATCCGCCGGGAGGGCGGGGTGGCCCGCATGTCGGACCCTGCCCTGGTGAAGTCCATCATGGAGGCGGTCACCATCCCGGTCATGGCCAAGTGCCGAATCGGGCATACGGTGGAGGCCCAGATCCTCCAGGCGATTGGGGTGGACTACATCGACGAGTCCGAGGTCCTGACGCCAGCCGATGAAGAGTGCCACATCGACAAGTGGGCTTTCACCGTTCCCTTTGTCTGTGGCTGTCGGGACCTGGGTGAGGCACTGCGACGTATTGCCGAGGGGGCGGCCATGATCCGTACCAAGGGTGAGGCCGGCACCGGCAACATCGTCGAGGCCACCCGACATCTGCGGGCGCTCAACCGCGGCATTCGTCGCCTCCAGGGCATGAGTTACGCCGAAGTCGTGCACGAGGCCAAGGAGATCGGGGCGCCGGTGGAGCTGTTGGTCGAAGTGCAGCGTTTGGGGCGCCTGCCGGTGGTCACCTTCGTGGCCGGAGGCATCGCCACACCTGCCGACGCTGCCTGGATGATGCAGCTAGGCGCTGACGGGATCTTCGTCGGCTCGGGTATCTTCAAGTCGGAGGCACCACTCGAGCGGGCCAAGGCGATCGTGGCCGCGACCACGTACTACGACAAGCCGGAGATCCTGGCCGAGGTGTCGGCCGGCCTGGGCCAGCCGATGCGCGGGCTGGACATCAGGTCCATCCCGCAGGAGGAGCTGCTCGCCGGCCGCGGCTGGTGAACGTCGTGCCCGTGGTCCCGGGTAGCCTGGCCGCCCGGACCGCGCGGGCAACGGTGCCCGCTCGGGCGCCGGGTCGGGTCGATGGGGAGCCGCCGCTGGTGGGGGTGTTGGCGCTCCAGGGTGCCTTTCGTGAGCACGTGCTGGCGTTGGCGGGATGCGGAGCCCGGACGCGGCTGGTCCGGCTCCCAGGTGATCTGGAGGGTCTGGATGGACTGGTCATCCCGGGCGGGGAGAGCACCACCATGACCATGCTCATGGAGCGGATGGGACTGCTGGCTCCGCTGCGTGAGGCCGTGGTTGGCGGCCTTCCCACGTTGGGCACGTGCGCGGGCATGATCCTGCTCTCTCGTCGGATCACGGACGGGCTGCCCGGCCAAACGAGCCTGGGGGTGCTCGACATCGTGGTCCGCCGCAACGGCTACGGTCGCCAGGTGGACAGCTTCGAGGCCGAGCTGGAGGTGGCTGGCTTGGAGGCGCCCTTCTGCGGCGTCTTCATCCGGGCGCCGGTGGTGGAAGAGGTGGGGCAGGCCGAGGTGCTGGCGCGCCTCGACGGTCGTCCGGTGGCAGTGCGCCGGGATCGGGCGATCGGTCTCGCCTTCCACCCTGAGCTCAGCGGTGACCTGCGGCTGCATGGGCAGTTCTTACGCCTGGTGGAGGAGGCGCGAGGGACTTGAGGTTGCGCTCGGCCTCGCTCCGGGACCTCGTCAGGATCGAGCAGATCTACCGCGAGGCCGAGGCCGGGTTCTCCGCCGTCCCACCGCCGGCGCGCCTGTGGGGGCTGGTCAGCCATACCCTCTCGGCGCTGCTCCCCTTGACCCAGGAGACGTTGCTCTACGTTGCCGAGGAGGACGGACGGGTGATCGGGTTCGTTCAGGCCTCGGGGCACCCGCTGACCGTGAGCCTGCCTTCCAAGGTGACAAGCCTCCAGGTGTTGAACCTGTGCGTCGCCGAGGGGGTTGAGGAGGAGCACGTGGCTCCCTCGCTCATCCAGTACCTCTGCGACCAGGCGGTGCAGCGCGGCGTCAGTCGGCTGTTCGTCCGACTGCGTCTGGATGAGCCGCTGATGGACATCTTTCGCGCCCAGGGCTTTCGCCAGTACGCCACCGAGTCCGTGCTCTATGCGGAGACCCCGCAGCCGCGCTCGACCGCCGTCCCGATCGGCCTTCGCCCCTATCGCAATCGTGACCAGCGACACCTCTACCACCTGTATCGCAAGGTGACGCCCTGGGGGGTCGCGCATCTAGAGGCTCCCACCTTTCGCGAGTGGCGGTCGTCACGGTCGGCGCCGGGCCAGCAGGAGGTGATTGATCGTGTAGAGATCGTCGGCTGGTGCCGGGTCCAAAGAGGATCTCAGGCTCGACCGCACACACTCTCGTTCATGGCCTTGCCCGAGCGAGGGCTCGCGGACGAGCTGGTCGACCACGCCATCATGGCCAGCGATTGCCAAGCCGCGTGGTGCAGCCTTCGGCACTACGATGCCCACGTGATCGACGCCCTGCGTGGACGTGGTTTCTCACTCCTTCTCATCCAGGCCCTCCTGGTACGGGAACTTGCGGTCAGGGCGCCGCTTCCCGAGAAGGGCCTGGTGCCTTCGTTTGGTTGAGGCAAGCAATGCAGAGCCAGCTGTCATCAGCAGTCTCGGCAACCGTTTGGGACGATGAGATCGAGCTGCTCGCCCAGACGCTGCCGGCCCATCTCTACGAGGCGTTGCATGAGCGGATCGATCCACGTGAGCTCCTAGAGATCGTGCTCGACCTCGGCCGAGAGCCGGAGGCCCGAGTGCCCGGGCGGGAGGTCCTGCTCAGCCGGCAGCCGGTGACGGAGGCCGACTTGGAGTACGTGGCGAGCCATGTCGGTGAGTTCGGGGACGACAACCGGGCCGGCATCGAGCGGACGCTCCACCGGATCTCAGCCATCCGCAACCGTCGCGGCCGCATCGTCGGTCTCACCTGCCGGGTGGGCCGCGCGGTGACGGGCACGGCCGAGATCTTCCGCGACATCGTCGAGAGCGGCAAGAGCCTCCTGCTCCTCGGGCGCCCTGGGATTGGGAAGACCACCATGCTCCGCGAGAGCGCCCGGCTGTTGGCCGACGAGCAGCGGAAACGGGTGGTGATCGTGGACACCTCGAACGAGATCGGTGGGGACGGTGACATCCCCCATCCAGGGATTGGCCGGGCCCGTCGCATGCAGGTGCGGACGCCGCTTCTGCAGCATTCGGTGATGATCGAGGCAGTCGAGAACCACATGCCCGAGGTCATCGTCATCGATGAGATCGGCACCGAGCTGGAGGCGGCAGCGGCCAGGACGATCGCCGAGCGTGGGGTGCAGCTGATCGCCACCGCCCATGGCCAGACGCTGGAGAACCTGCTTGTCAACCCGACTCTCAACGACCTTCTCGGGGGGATTCAGAGCGTCACCCTTTCGGACGAAGAGGCGCGTCGTCGGGGGACGCAGAAGACGGTCCTGGAGCGGAAGGCGCCTCCTACCTTCGACGTCTTGATCGAGATCCAAGATCGCGACCGAGTGGCCATCCACGAACCTCTGGCCGAAGTGGTCGACGCCGCGCTCAGAGGCAGCGTGCCCAGCCCACGCCTACGCGTCCGTACCCGGGAGGGTCGCATCATCTCCAACGTCGACAACGCGATCCGGACCGTCGGGCCCAAGGGCGACACAGCCTCGGCTCCCCGCCCCGCCGAGGGTGGTCCCCATGCTCACAACGGGCGGTCGCTCGCACGCCGGCCGCGCGCCATCTTCCCCTATGGAGTGTCACGCTCCTATCTCGAGCAGTCGATCCGGGAGCTGGACCTGCCGGTGCGTGTCCTCGGCAACCTCGATGGAGCCGATCTGGTGTTGACGCTCAAGAGCTACTACCGCCGTCGGCCCGACATCTTGCGCCAGGCCGAGAGCGGAGGCATCCCAGTACAGATCCTCAAGAGCAACTCGGTGGCCCAGGTCAAGGAGGCGCTCTCGCGCATCTACCCCGACGAGCATCCCGACCCGAACGTGCAGCGGGCGTTGGATGAGACCATGGAGGCGATCCAGCGAGTGAAGGCCACGCTCACACCCCAGGAGGTCTCCCCCCAGAACGCGTATGTGCGGCGCCTCCAGCACCAGCTGGTCTCTGAGCACGAGTTGGTGGCTCGGAGCACCGGAAAGGAGCCGCAACGGCGGCTTCGGATCCTCCCTGCCCCGGATATGGACTGAAGGCAGGGCAGGCGGGCAGGCGGGGACCACAGCACCGCATCATGGGCGTATGCGGGTAACGTTGCTGGCGGGCGGCACTGGCGCTGCCAAGCTCGCGGTTGGGCTGCAGGGCGAGCTGCCCCCGGGCGCGCTGAGCGTGGTTGTCAACACGGCCGACGACGTCGATGTCTGGGGCCTCCGGATCTGCCCCGACACCGACGCTGTCCTCTACCGCCTGGCCGGCATCTTCAACGAGGAGGCTGGCTTTGGGGTGGCCGGTGACACCTTCAACCTGCACCGCCAGATGGTGCAGCTGGGGGAGGAGGGTTGGTTCTGGCTTGGCGATCGAGACCTTGCCTTTCACCTGCTGCGAACGGCCATGCTGCGGGACGGGGCTCGCCTCACCGAGACCGCTCTGGAGCTTGGCCGTCGGCTTGGCCTGGCCACCCAGGTGCTGCCGATGTCGGAGGACGAGGTCCACACCTGCTTCGAGACCGACATGGGCCGGCTCGGCTTCCAGGAGTACTACGTGCGCGAGCAGCTGAAGCCCGCCCTTCGCTCGCTGGACCTCGAGGGGATCGAGTCCGCCCGACCGACGCCGGAGGCGGTGGCCGCGATCGCTTCGGCCGACCTGGTCGTCATCGGTCCCTCCAACCCCCTCGTGAGCATCGGCCCCATCGTCGCTCTGCTGGGATGCCATCTCCGTCCGGAGCGGACGCTGGCGGTCAGCCCCATCGTGGGCGGGCGGGCCCTCAAGGGGCCGACGATGGAGATGATGCGAACGCTATGGGGCGAGGTCAGCCCGAGGCGGGTGGCTGAGGAATACCGTACGATGGCGGGCTGGTTCGTCGTGGACGAGGTGGACGCGGCGCAGGCACCCGCGATCGCCTCCTTGGGGTACCGGGTGCTGGTCGCCGATACGGTCATGCCCGACAGCGCAGCCGCTCGCCGGCTGGCGGCAGCGATCCTGCGCTTCTGGAGGAACGAAGGGGGGTAGACGCGGTGAACGACCTGATCCGGCTGGCCTCCGGACGTGACCCCGAGTACCTGGCCCGTCTCCTGGGCCCAGAGCAGCCTCTGGAGCCCCTGCTCGAGGCAGCCCACCGAGTGCGCCTCGAGGGCCATGGGCATCGCATCACCTACTCGCCCAAGGTCTTCCTGCCCCTGACCCAGCTCTGCCGTGACAACTGCGGCTACTGTACCTTCGCCAGGCCCCCACGTCCGGGTGCGCGAGCGTTCATGACCGAGGACGAGATCCTGGCCCTTGCCCGGGCCGCGGCCCAGGTTGGTTGTCGGGAGGCCCTCTTCACCCTTGGCGACAAGCCGGAGCGGCGATACCGGGTGGCGCGCGATGAGCTCCGGGCGATGGGCTACGAGACCACGGTCCAGTACCTGGCCCACGTGGCTGGGCGGGTGATGCGGGAGACCGGGTTGATCCCCCACGTCAATCCCGGCGTCCTCGACCGCGACGAGCTGGCCCTGCTCCGCGGCGTGAGCGCCAGCGCCGGGCTGATGCTGGAGCAGCTCTCACCCCGGCTCCTCGAACGTGGTCAGGCGCACTGGGCCAGCCCCGACAAGCGGCCGGAGCGCCGGCTGGAGACCATCGCCTACGCCGGCGAGCTGAACGTGCCCTTCACCACCGGCATCTTGATCGGCATCGGGGAGACGCTTGAGGAGCGGGCCGAGACGGTGGCGCGAGTGGCCGAGCTCGCCCTCCAGGAGCATGTGCAGGAGGTCATCGTCCAGAACTTCCGCGCCAAGCCCGGCACCCGCATGGCCGACGCGCCCGAGCCCTCGATGGAGGAGGTGCTCCGGACGGTGGCGGTGACCCGCCTTGCCTGCGGGCCGGGCCCCAACGTCCAAGCTCCGCCCAACCTCGCCCCCGGCGATTACTCCCTGCTGGCTCGCGCCGGCATCAACGACTGGGGTGGGGTGTCACCGGTGACCATGGACTACGTCAACCCGGAGGCCCCGTGGCCGCAGGTGCGCTTCTTGGAGGCCGTCACCCGGGCGAGCGGCTCCCAGCTGGCGGCCAGGCTCTGCGTGTACCCGGAGTACGTGCGGGACTTCGAGCAGGCCCAACGCTGGCTTGCTCCCGAGGTCCTCCGCTACGTCCTGGCCGCGGCCGACGGGGAAGGCCTGGCTCGGACCGGACACTGGTGGCCGGCCGACCGCTTGCGTCCCCCCACCGCCTATGCCCCGAGCCCGATCCGGCCGGCGATCGCGGCCGCCTTGCGTCGGGCCGAGCTGGGCGAGCGGCTGGAGGAGCGCGAGGTTGTCGACCTCTTCACGGCTCGGGGTGAGGAGGTGGCCGCCGTCGCGCGCCTGGCCGACGAGGTGCGGCGTCAGGCCAACGGCGAGGTCGTGACCTACGTCATCACCCGCAACATCAACTACACCAACATCTGCTACTTCAGGTGCCAGTTCTGTGCCTTCAGCAAGGGCAAGCTGTCGGAGAACCTGCGTGGTCGCCCGGAGCTGCTCTCGATCCGTGAGGTGGTGGATCGTTGCCATGAGGCGGTGGCGAGGGGCGCCACCGAGGTCTGCATGCAGGGTGGGATCCACCCGAGTTTCACTGGGGACTTCTACATCGAGCTGCTCCGTGCCATCAAGGCGGAGCTGCCTCAGCTCCACGTTCACGCCTACTCGCCCCTGGAGGTCTACCAGGGGGCGCAGACCACCGGCCGGACCGTGGCCGAGCAGCTCCGGCTGCTGCGGGAGGCTGGCCTGGGCACGCTCCCCGGCACTGCGGCCGAGATCCTGGACGACCGCGTCCGGCGCTACCTGTGCCCCGACAAGATCAGCACCGCTCAATGGACGGAGGTGATCAAGGAGGCCCATCGGCAGGGGCTGAGGACCACCAGCACGATCATGTTCGGGTCGATCGATGGTCCCGAGCACTGGGCCCGGCACCTGATGGTGCTCCGTGACATCCAGGACGAGACGGGCGGCTTCACCGAGCTGGTGCCCTTGCCCTTCGTGCACATGGAGGCCCCCATCTACCGCAAGGGACGGTCACGAAAGGGGCCGACCTGGGAGGAGGTCGTAAAGATGCACGCGGTGGCCCGCCTCGCGCTTCGTGGAGCCATCGACAACATCCAGGTGAGTTGGGTGAAGTGCGGGCTGGATGGCTGCCGACTGATCCTGAACGCAGGGGCGAACGACCTCGGCGGCACCCTGATGAACGAGTCGATCTCCCGCGCTGCCGGCGCGTCGCACGGCCAGGAGGTGACCCCAGAGGAGATGCGAGCCACGATCCGGGCGATCGGGCGGATCCCCGCCCAGCGCAGCACCACCTACGAGATCCTGGAGCGCTTCGACGCCGTGGCCTGAGCCGGGGGGGCGCCCCCGTTCTCGACGATGGGCCCGGGCCGTTCCCTGGTGAGCCCCCACGCCCGACCATGGCATGGCCTGGGGACGCTTGGCGCTCGTTAGCGAGAGCGCCGGCGGATGGAGCCGAATCCTATGATTGGCAATTCATGACCTACGACGAGATCGTCCAGGGCCTGAGGGACTCGACGTACGAGCTCCAGAACGAGGGCCGCCTGGTCCGGGCCGGGCTCAAGGCCCAGCAGGACACGGTCAGCATCATCGAGCGGTACGCCTGGGTGTACTCCGATGAGGCGCTGGACGTCGTCCGCGAGCCCGAGGACGAGGCTGGACGCCGGGTCCGGGCTGCGATCGCCCAGGGCATCATCGAACGCCGTACCGCCTCCCATCAAGACCGATTGGCCACCTTCTACGCCAACGCTACGGCGCGGGTGGGCGACGAGGAGATCCCCTTCTTCACCGCCCAGGCCCAGTTGGTCAGGGAGCCCGACCCAAGGCGGAGGGAGGCTCTGGGGGAGAGCATCGGGATGGTGATGGAGGAGGCTGACGGGCTCCAGCTCGAGCTCCAGGCGGCCCTTCTCGACGTGGTCCGGGACTTCGGCTACGAGTGCTACACGGACTTCTACGAGGCCCTCAAGGAGGTCAGCTACGGGCGGCTGCGGACCGAGCTATCGCGAGTCGCCGAGCTGCTCCGGCCGCGCTATCGTGCCTGGGTCGAGCCTCGCATGAAACGCAGCGGGCACCTCTACGGGGAATGCCCGCAAGCTCATATGGGCTTCATCCGGGGGCTGCCCGAGCACGAGGCGGTGTTCAGCCGAGAGCGATTCGAGCCGACCATGCGGCGCACCTTCGAGTCGTTGGGCCTTGAGCTGTTCACCGCTCCCACCATCCATCTGGACCTCGAGGACCGTCCGGCAAAGAACCCGCGAGCCTCGGTCTGGGTGCCTGAGGCCGGTCGCGAGGTCCACCTGTTGACACGTCCCAGCGGCGGCAACCGTGACTACTCGGCTTTCCTGCATGAGGCTGGTCATGCTCTCCACTTCGGGTTCACCGACCCTGCCATCGGCTGGCCGCTGGCCAACGTCGGGCGTTCGATGGCCTACGCGGAGTTGTGGTCGTTCCTGTTCGAGCGCATCGGGCACGACCCGGGGTGGATCGCGGAGATGACCGGGGTGGACGAGCGTCGGGCTGAGCAGATCGCGGCCGATCTCGCCGGGGTGGACCTGATGCTGTTCATGCGCTACGTGGGCAAGCTCAACGCCGAGCTTGACCTGTATGCGGGTGATCCTCTGGATCCGAGCCGAGGTCGGCAGGTGTTCACGGCGGCCTGCGACGCCAGCACCGGCTTCCGGTACGATCCCCGCGCCTGGCAGTTCGACCGTGATCCGGGGTTCTACTCGGCCGATTACCTCCGAGCCTGGCTGGCCGAAGCTGCTCTGGAGCGCTGGTTGCGCCGCATGTATGGGCCTCACTGGTGGAAGAGCCAGGAGGCCGGGCAGTGGCTGCGACAGCAGTGGCGCCGGGGCTGGATTCCTGAGGCCGAGGACATGGTTGCCGAGGTGGGCGAGGTCCCCTGGTCGGGGGACGCGCTGGTCGAGCGCATGGAGGAGCGACTGCCGGTGGCGGCCTGAGGGCGTCCGAGGTGAGCCTTTTCGAACGGATTGAGCGGGAGCTGATTCAGGCTCGGAAGAGCGGCGATTCCTTGCGCCTCTCGGTGCTAGGGTTGCTCAAAGCGGAGGCGGTGAGGGCTGCCAAGGAGCCAGGCGCGGGCGGCGTGGCGGACGATCGGCTCGTGGCCGCGGTCGTCCGGCGGGAGATCAAGCGACGGGAGGAGGCGGCCCAGGCGTACGTGCGGGGCGGCCGGGAGGAGGTGGCTGAGCGGGAGCGAGCCGAAGCCCAGCTGCTCCGCGAGTACCTGCCGGCCCAGCTGAGCGACGATGAACTGGAGCGCGAGGTACGAGCCGTGATCGAGGAGGTGAGGCCCAGCGGGCCGCGTGACTTCGGCGCCGTCATGCGGGCGGCAGCCGCCCGTTTGGGCGATCGCGCGGAAGGGGCCCGCATAGCGGCCGTGGCCAGGAGGCTCATGGGCCCCGGTGGCTGAGACCTCAGCGAGGCGGGCCGTCCGGGGCAGGGCGCGCCAGTCGGCGACGACCCCGCGAGGTGCCCGGCAGCGGGCGAACCTCACCGTCGAGCGCTTGGCTCAGGTGTACCCTGCGGTTTGCGAACTCGACCACCGTAACCCCTTCGAGCTCACCATCGCCACCATCCTCTCGGCCCAGACCACCGATCGCTCGGTCAACCAGGTGACCCCCGAGCTGTTCGCCCGCTACCCGACCGCGGCCGAGTTGGCGATTGCCGATCCGGCCGAGGTGGAGCGCATCATCAGGCCCACGGGCTTCTTCCGAGCCAAGGCACGCACCATCATTGCCGTCGCCCAGGCGCTGGTCGAGCGTTTCAGGGGCGAGGTCCCGGGGCGGATGGAGGATCTGCTGACCTTGCCGGGCGTTGGCCGCAAGACCGCGAACGTGATCCTGGGCGTCGGCTTCGGGGTGCCCGGGTTTGCTGTGGACACCCACGTGACCAGGGTCGCCAATCGCCTGGGGCTGGTGGCGACCGATGATCCAGAGGAGATCGAGGCCCAGGTCACTCGGATGGTGCCGGCCCGGGAGTGGACGGGGCTATCGCTGCGGCTTATCCTGCATGGCCGTCGCACCTGCGTCGCACGCCGGCCGCGTTGCGAAGGGTGCGTCCTCAACGACTTCTGCCCCTCTTCCTCGGTGAGGCCCACGCGAGCCTCGACGGGGGCCGTCGCCGGCTCCTGAGCACGATCGCGGATCGGTCCGAGAAAGACGTGCCCGCGGCTGCGAACATATGTTCTATGCTATTCGCATGGTAGCTCCGGCTGAGCCACGACGGCCGGGGGTCGTGTACCTCGAGCAGGCCTGCAAGTCGGCGCTCAACCCGGTGCGCGGCATGACCTTCCGCTGGTCGCTCAACCCCTACACGGGATGTGAGCATCGTTGCGCCTTCTGCTATGTCCGCGCCTACGAGAAGCGCGCCGACCGTCCCTTCGGTGCCGGCTACGGGCGTGCCGTTCGGGTGAAAACGAATGTGGCCCAGGTGCTGCGTTGGGAGCTGGCGCGGCCGAGCTGGCGACGCGAGTTGGTGGCGATCGGAGCCGCAACCGATCCCTACCAGCCAGCCGAGGGCCGGTATCGGCTGACCAGGTCTTGCCTTGAGGCCTTCACCGACTTCGCCACCCCGGTGAGCCTGATCACACGCGGCCCGATGATCGTCCGAGACGTGGACGTGCTGGCCGACCTTTCCCGCCGTGCCGGGCTGACCGTCTCCTTCAGCATCCCCACCCTGGACCTCGAGGTCTGGCGGCGAACCGAGCCCGGCACCGCGCCCCCCGGCCAGCGACTGCGAGCGGTCCAGCGATTGGCGGGGGCCGGCATCCAGGTCGCGGTGGCGATGGCACCTATCCTCCCCGGGCTCAGCGACCGGCCCGAGCAGCTGGAGGCGGTGGTGCGAGCTGCCCGAGAGGCCGGGGCGACCGGCGTCTGGGCTGGGGTGCTCCACCTGCGCGACGGCACACGCCAGTACTTCCTCGAGACGCTGGCCCGACACTGGCCCGAGCTCCTCCCCCGGTACCTCCAGGAGTACCGCGATCGCGCCTACCTGCCGGCGGAGCGGACGTTCCCCATCCATCAGCAGGTGGCGCGGGTGGCGTCGCGGCTGGGGATGGCCGACCGCCACGACCACGATCGGCCTGCCCTGCCGCGCCAGCTGAGCTTCCTTTGAACCTCCCCGGCCGGTCGGATCGCAGGCATCGGCTAGCATGCAGAGCGAGATGCGCTCCCCTATCGACGTCCTCCTTGGCCGGATCGAGGGCTTCAAGAAGATGGAGATCGCCCGGCGGACGGTCCCCTGCTACAAGCACGTCGTCGAGCCTGATGGCGAGCGACTGGCCCTGTGCCTGCTGGTCGACCGCAAGCACCTCTATCGCTACCCGTTCGAGAACATCAGGGGTACCAAGGCCCTCGCGATCAAAGCTCGCTACCTGAAGGGTGAGATGGAGCACCTACGTCTGCGCGAGTTCCAGCAAGGCATCTGCCGGTACGTGCACCCACGCGGCGAGGTCGCCAGTGCGTAGGCGACCTCCTCGGCGTTGCCGTCGGCCTCCACCCCTCACTCAAGGGCGGCTGCCAGCTGCTCGGCGTATGGGGTGACCAGGCTGCTCACGAAGGGCAGCTCATAGCGGGTGCCGTCACCGGTGATCGCCCGGTAGAGGCAGATCAACCAGACCCCGACCGTGAACAGGCTGACCACGAACATGAGGAGGCCCAACGCCCAGACCAAGGGGTGGATGATGCTGCCGACGACGTTCACCAGCACGTTGAGGACGGTGACGCCCCCGAAGAACACGGTGGACTGGGCCGCATGGTACCTGACGTCAGGGTCCTGCCGGCCGACGAACAGGATCACGATCCCGCTGAGCCACATCAACGCGTACGCCAGCAACGTGCCGGTCCTCTTGTCGATCGGCGTCTCACGGGGTGGATAGCCGGAGCCCCCTCTCCTGGGCGGTGGGAGGTGCGTTCCGTAGTTTGAGAAACCACCAGGTTGGCGGCCGGGTGAGGGATTCTGCATCGATCGCCTCCAGGGTATGTTGGCCGTCCGGGCATCGGCGGGACGGGACTGATTATCGGGCGCCGGGGCCGCCCGTGCCAGGATGGCTCTGGTCGGGCCGGCGGCGGAGGGCAGGGTCTCGGCTCCGCTGGAACTCGCCCAGCACATGGTCGAGCAACCCGCCCAGCAGCGGCTCAACGATCTGGGCGACGCGGTAGGGGAGGACGTACACGTCACGCCGAGGCCAGCGGGCGGCGCGGACGATCGTCCGGGCCACCCACTGTGGGGAGTGGGCGATGAGCCCCTCCGGCTCTCGCCCCTGGAAGAACCCCGTACTCGTGGTCCCTGGATGAACGGTGCACACCTTCACGCCGGTGCCGCTCAACTCGCCGCGCAGGGCGTGGGAAAAGCCGACCAGAGCATGCTTGCTGGCCGAATAGACGGCGGAGTAGGGCATGGCCCGGATCCCGACCACCGAGGCCACGTTGACGATCACCCCGGATCTGGCCTTGAGCATGGCCGGCAAGGCCGCCTGGGTGGTCCACATGGCCCCCATCACGTTCGTGGTGACGACCTCGGCGAGGGTTGCCTCCGGCATCGTCTCGAAGTGGCCGTGCCAGCCCACCCCAGCGTTGTTGACCAAGATGTCGACGCGGCCGAAGGCGGTGAGCGCCGCGAGGACGAAAGCCCGAGCCTCGCCTGGACGGCCCACGTCGGCGGTGCGCACGAGGACCTCGGCGGCGCCAGCCTCTCGACAGCGCAGGGCCACTGACCGCAGCGGTTCCGCACGTCGTGCGCAGAGTGCCAGACGGGCATGGCGACGAGCAAAGGCCAGAGCCGTGGCCTCACCGAGGCCACTGGAAGCTCCCGTGATCAGGATCGCCGCGCCTCGTAACCGCGCCATGCCGACCTACCTCCGCCAAACGGGCACACGGTGCACCGTCGGCCAGCGACATGAGATCGTACTCTCGCGCGCTGCCTCGGGATCGTCGCCGGGGACGTATGCCCCCTCGTGCCGGCCGTTCCCCCGCGCCCTCCGTAGAATCCGCTGCCATGACCGCTTCGCCGGGTCGACGATCGAGAGCCGCTCCTCTCGCGTTCTCCGGTTGAGGTCGACGTGGGATCGAGACCCGGAGGTAGAAGCCGATGATCCGCTCTGGAGACGAACAGCTGGTCGAGCAATTCCGCTACAACGCATGGGCCACGCTCCGCCTAATCGAGTTCTGCGAGGAGCTCGATCCTCATATGTTGGAAGTGCCCGTGCGAGGCGGTCATGGGACGGTCAAGGATGTGCTGGCCGACCTCGTGGGGAAGGAGGAGTTCTACCTGGCGGTCGTCGAAGGCGCTGCGCCCCGGACCGCGCGATCGCGTTTCACCAGCCTCGACGACCTCTACACCCGGGCGCTCCGCCTGGCCGAGCGGTGGGAGCGACGGTTGCAGCAGCCTCCGCATCCCGAGCGGCTGGTCGAGGTTTGGGAGGGGGGCGAGGGGCGCCGGGTGCGGATCGGGACGGTCCTGGCCCAGGTCCTGGCCCACGGGAGCGAGCAGCGCACGCGAGTAGCCTCTGCTCTCGAAGCCCAGGGCGTCGAGGTCCCACCGCTGGACGCGTGGACTTACGGCATGTGGCTGGAGCGCCACCGTCAGCAGCAACCCCGACGCGAGGCGCTCTGACCCGGCTCTGGAGCCGACCACGAGTTCAACCGTCGTGGCGATCTCCACCGGCTCCTGGCCGCTGCCGGGATCGCCTCCGTGCCGATGGCTTGTCCGAGGACCCGCCCCACGGGCGCATCCGTGTGCCCATCAACGCGGCTGGTTGCGCTCGCTGTCGGCGGCCTCCAAGGGCTCCCCGCTGGCCGATAGGCGGCGTGCTCCTCTGGCGTGGTCGGCGTCTCAGATCTACCCTGCCCGACCGTTTCCCAAGCAGGATGGCCTCGCCGGAAGGGGACGCTGGCAACTCGCCCACGGCGGCTCGCGTCTGTGTGGGGTTGCCAACGGTTGCCTGATCAGGGGCTGTGAGGTGCCCGGCGAGTCTGAGCGGCAACGGCCATCGGGTTCCTCAGCCCCCTGGTGGGAACACCCCGGTGGCCCTGTGGTCGATGGCGAGGAGATAGCCTCGGGCCCGCTCAGTGAGCGGGTATCGGCCGACCAACGCCCAGAACCGGGGGCCGTGGTTGGGCTCCAGCAGGTGAGCCAACTCGTGCACGAGAAGGTAGTCCAGGACCCACTCGGGGAGGGTGGCGGCCCGGGACGAGATCCTGATCGTGCCAGCGACGGTGGAGCAGGAGCCCCAACGGCGGAGCTGATCGGCAAAAGCGATCGAGTTCCAGTGCAGCCGCCCGCCGAACAAGCGGTGGTTCAACCGGCGAGCCCGGCGTTCCAGCCGCTCGTTGCTCGGGAGCATCCTCCCCAGCCGACGCTCGATGCGGGCTCGCATGCGCTCCGCCCAGCGCTCGCGCTCGGGGATCGGCATGGCCGCCGGCACCCGTAGCTCGACGACGCCGTCTGCCAATCGGGCCGACACCGTGTGCCGACGTCGCGGGGAGGCGACAATCCGGACTTCTGGCTGCCGGGATGGGGCGTGGGGTGCGTTCATCGATCTGGAGTCATACCATCCCTGTCCCCCTGCAAGTCGATGCCCTCGCGCTCGCAGCGTCCTTCCCCTCCCCGACCGTCACGATAGGCGCGTGCCGCTGGGGCTGCTCCTGGTGGCGGCGGTCGCGGGTTGCACCACGAGGAAGCAACTCGTCGTTGCTTGCCCGCCGGCCGCCCTCGGCGGTTCTCAGCGGGGCGCCAGAGTCATGCGCGTCATGGACTGGCCACCGAAGACGGCAGCACCGGGTTACGAAGAGAGCGTCGCCTCTGAGGGCCCTCGTCGACCCGTCGCTCGCTTGCGTCCAGCGCACGTCCTCGTCCTGCCCACCATGACGATCGAGCCTGGCTCCTGGCCACCGCCCCTCGACCCTGCGCGCTGGGTCCAGCGCCTCGCCGTTGGGAGCGTCGAGGAGCTGAGAGATCGACCCTGGTCGGGGCGGCCGTGGCCGGGCTGTCCCGGAGCTCCATCCTCCTCCCCCGGCTGCGCGCGACCCGGGTCGCCACCAGGACCCGGCACCAACCGGCGCTGGCTTCCTTGGACCCCGGAGCGGCTGGTGGCCGCCTGCTCCACCGTCCCGGCCGGCACCATCCTCCTCGACCACCATCCACCGCCGCCGAGCGGTTGTCCAATGGCTCCACAACCATCCCCGGCCCATCCTCGGGTCTCCGCTTGCTGTCCCCACCATCCGGTGGGGCGCACCTGGGGACGATGAGGACCTCCCTGGCCACCACCGGCGGAGGCCAAGGAGGGGTGACTACTGGGGTGCGCCTTGCCCTTCTCGCCCCCGGGTTGCCCGAGGGGCACGCGCAGGACCCAGGAGAGGCGGCTCGGAGACGGAGGTGGCCACCATGGTGCTCCGGGCCATCCGCTTCCCATTCCTCCCTCCCTGCCGGCCGAGGCGACCTGGATGGGCCGTTGACCCGAGCACGACCGGCTGAGGAGGTGCTCGGCCCTGGGCTCCTGACCGAGGACGCGGCCCTGAGGGGAGAGGACCGATTTCCTGCCAGCGCGCGCTGGCCCCGGGTCCAGGGCTCACCTCGTACCTGTTGCCGCAGAGAGAGCAATAGCGCTCAAGCGGCACCCCTCCCGGGGCTCCCCACGAAGCCAGCTTCGTGGGGCACCCTCTCCCGGTGGGCGTCGAGATCGGCCTCGAGGGTCCGGACCGCCCGGTTGGAGGCGGAGCGGCGTCCGCCCCACTGCCGCCGGGTGTCCTGCCACGGCTCCGGGGTGGGGTCCAGGGCGAACCAGAACGCCGGTAGCGTCCGGCCGTCGGGGACGGAGCACCTCCGCATCATCTCCCTCCCGGAGGGCCGCCACGGTCCGGGCCGCATGACAAGCGGCCGAGCGCCGCCCGGAGCGCCGAGCCTGGCGAAGCGGCCTCGATGCTCGACCACGATGGTGGTCACGGACAGGTCACGCAGCCGGGCCAGGAACCTCCGACCTCTCCCCCTCAGCGCCGAGCCGATCTCGGTCACCATG
>Ga0070737_10003654_pt1 | contig 16335 bp, 15 predicted proteins | sample Coa_R1_10_FD_66438 | JGI IMG/M metagenome (GOLD analysis project Ga0070737, IMG submission 66438) | Surface soil microbial communities from Centralia Pennsylvania, which are recovering from an underground coalmine fire - Coalmine... | ecosystem: Environmental > Terrestrial > Soil > Unclassified...
CGTTTTTTGCGCCGTGGACGTCGCCGGCGATCGCGAAGGCCGACGTACTTGGCGCGCTGCAGGACACGCCGACCGGGTTCGATCCGCAGTTCGCCCTCGACGTGCCCTTGCCCCTGTCCTTCGCGGCATACGCGGTCGAGGAGGGCGGCACCGTGATATTGCCGCCGGGCTTTGTGCAGACCGCCCTCATCCAGGTCGACCGTGCGCTGGCAGCCACCACGGCGCAGCGGCATCCCACCGTGACAGCGATAGCGGTCAACACCAATATATTTGGATTGATGGGCCGCAACGCCACCACCCGAACCGCGTTCGTCGCTTTCCGCGGCACCGACGATTTCGACGACGTGCTAACGGATCTCGACATCATCCCCGAAAGATACGCGTTCCTTAGTGGATTCGGGCACGTGCACTCCGGCTTTCAAACCGTCTATCAGCTCGTCCGCGGCAGTATTGCGGCCAACCTGGCTGCGACGTGCGCCGGTTGCGATCAAATCCTGATAACCGGACATAGCCTTGGCGCGGCGATGGCGGTGCTGGCGGCGCCCGACGTTTTTGTGAATATGCCGCCAAACATTCAACCCGGACTGATCACGTTCGCGGGGCCGCGACCAGGTTTGTGCGACTTCGCCAAGGCTTTCGACAACCTCATCAAGAGCTGCTTTCGCGTGGTCAACTTTCTCGACCTTGTCCCGTGCCTGCCGCCGCTGATCTACGTGCAGGTCGGCACGCAGGTCGACGTTGACAGCGGCGGACCAATCGATCCGATCTCGCGGCACAGTTTGTTCGCATACCGAGAAGGACTCGAAAAGCTCATCAACCATCGTCCATAGTGCAAAACTCTTGACATGGTGATGGCAATAGCGCGTCCCAAGCTCGAGGGCAACGTCGCGGTTGGTGAGGATCGCCAATTGGGTTTCGCCGAGTTTGGTGATCCGCAGGGACGCGCCATCTTCTGGCTCCACGGAACTCCCGGCGCGCGCCGGCAGATTCCGGTGGAAGCCCGCGTCTATGCCGAGCAAAAGGGTATCCGGCTGATCGGCGTCGACCGGCCGGGGATTGGCTCGTCCACACCCCACCAGTACCCCAACGTGGTGGCATTCGCCGACGACCTGCGCACGGTGGCGGACACCCTTGGCATCGACAAAATGGCTGTCGTCGGCTTGTCGGGCGGCGGGCCCTACACGCTCGCGTGCGGGGCGGCGATGCCGGAGCGGGTGGTGGCCGCGGGCGTGCTCGGTGGGGTGGCTCCCGTGACCGGCGCGGACGCTATCCGTGGCGGTGCCATGACCCTTGGGTCGCTTCTGGCACCGCTGCTCGAGGCGGTCGGGCTTCCGATCCGATATGCCGCTGTCGCCCTGGTCTGGCTGGCGCGCCCGGTGGCCCCGCTGGCGCTGAGGTTGTACGCGCGGATGTCGCCGGAGGCGGACCGGCATCTACTGCTACGGCCCGAGTTCGCCGCGATGTTCCTCGACGACCTGCTCAACGGCAGTCGAAAGCAGCTCGCCGCCCCGTTCGCCGACATCGTCGTTTTCGCCCGCGAGTGGGGATTCCGGCTCGAGCAGGTCAAGATCCCCGTCCGCTGGTGGCACGGCGACCACGACCACATCGTTCCCTTCGCTCACGGGGAGCACGTGGTTTCCCGGCTACCCGACGCAGAGTTGTATCACCTGCCCGGAGAAAGCCATCTCGCCGGACTCGGCCGCGGCGAAGAAATACTGCGCACCATGATGGAGGTCTGGGACCGGTCTGAGCATCGTACCCGCCTTGATTAGCCTGGTCATCCGCTATCGCGTGACTGAATCCGAGGTGTGGGTAACCGCGCAGGATCGAATGCGACTGACGCACAACACAGTCCGCGATGTTCTGCGCGACACCAAGGTCGTCCGGCTGTTTATCTATTTGGTGGTGTTGATGAGCGCCTTCAACTGGATGAGCCACGGCACCCAGGACGTCTATCCGACATTTCTGGCGGCCACGGCCAACAGCAGCGCCGGGCTGGGCAGCGCAACGACCAAGTGGATCGTAGTGATCTACAGCGTCGGCGGCATCCTGGGCGGGATGGTTTTCGGTACGCTCTCCCAGCGGCTGAGCCGCCGCCGCACCATCGTGTGGTGTGCGTTGCTAGGGCTGCCGATCGTGCCGCTTTTCGCTTACTTACGTACCGCGGCGTTGTTGTGCCTCGGGTCGTTTCCAATGCAAGTCGTCGTGCAAGGCGCGTGGGGTGTCATTCCGGCGCATCTAACCGAGATGTCACCGGACGCGATCCGTGGCCTCTACCCAGGTGTGACCTACCAGCTAGGGAACCTGCTGGTGGCGTTCAATCTGCCCATCCAGGAGCACCTGGCCAGTTCGCATGGCTACCCATTCGCTTTGGCGGCGACGATCGTGCCGGTACTTGTTGCGGTCGCGTTGCTGTCACTGGTCGGCAGGGACGCCACAGGAATTCGCTTTGGTGATACGCAAAATATCGTTGCCACAGAGGTTTTCAAGTAGCGTCAGCCAGCACACGCCGCAGCAGGTGCAGTGCCACCGTGGTCGAGCGCTCGCGGATATCGGCTCGGTTGCCGGGCAACTTGAGGGTCCGGGTGAGCGTGTTGTGCCCGCCTGCCAGCATCACACAGAAGCACACGGTTCCCACGGGCTTGTCTTGGGTGCCACCGCCGGGGCCGGCGATCCCGGTGATGGCGATCGCGGTGTCGGCGCCGAACCGGTGCAGCGCACCCTCGGCCATTGCCTCGGCGACAGGTTCGGACACCGCTCCGTGCTGTGCGATCAGGCTCGGATTCACGCCCAGCAGTTCAGTTTTCGCTTCGTTGGCGTAGGCGACGACCCCGCCGGCGACATAGGCCGACGACCCCGGGCGCTCCGTTAGCCGGGCGGCGACCAGCCCGGCGGTACAGGACTCCGCGGTCGCTATCCGGCGGCCGGCCAGCAGCCGGGCCACCTGATCGTCCACCTGCGAGCCGTCCTCGGAGTAGATGTGCTGCCCGTGCCGTTCCCGCAGCAGCTCGGTCAGTTGCTTGTATGTGGGCGCGGCATCGGGTTCGTAGCGGGTGACCATTTCAATCTCGCCGCGTCGCAGGCAGGTGGTGATCTGCAGCGAGTCAAAGTTGGGGACGCGGTTTTCCGCTTCGCGCAGCGTCGCGGCCAGCCCCGACTCGGGCAGCCCGAACATCCGCACAGTGTCTTGGCGGTACGCGGTGCGCCCGGCGATTGCCTCTTGCACAGCGGGCAGCTGCACCGCAGTTCGCCACATCGGCTGCAGTTCGCGCGGCGGTCCCGGCAACACCATGATGGTCGGCGTCCCGGGCACGACGACGCCGGGCGCGGTCCCGACCGGGTCGATCACGACTGCTCCCGCCGGAACCATGGCCTGCTTGCGGTTGGCGGCGCGCACCGCGCCGAAGTCGAGGTCGGTGAAGGTTGAGCTGAGCGATTTGAGGATCGCGGCGATCTTCGCTTCCAGCTCGGCGTCGAGCACCAGCTCGCGGCCGCAAAATCGCGCCACCGTCTCAACCGTCATGTCGTCGGCCGTCGGCCCCAGCCCGCCGCTGGTAATGATCAGGTCCACGCCCTGTTCGGCCATGAAGCGCAGCTGGGCTTCGATATCGTCACGGCGATCACCGCAAATTGTGATGTGTGCCAGTTCGACACCCAACTCCAGGAGACGATCGGCGATCCAGGGGCCGTTGCGGTCCTGGACCCGCCCAGTCAAGACCTCGGTGCCGGTGACCACGATGCCTGCACGTGCGCTCACCGGTATGACATTACGCAGTCGCAATGTTGATTAGCCTGTGGCAGTGACGCAGGCTCCCCGCACGCGCTACACCCAGAGCGGCGATATCGACATCGCGTACCAGGTGTTCGGTGACGGCCCGAACGATCTGCTGGTGTTGCCCGGGCCGTCGATCCCGATCGACACTATTGACGCCGAGCCGTCGATGCACCGCTTTCATCGGCGGCTGGCCGCGTTCAACCGGGTCATCCGACTCGATCTGCGCGGAATGGGCTTATCGTCAGGTGTTCCCTCGCTGGACATGCTGGGCCCGAAGTTTTGGGCTGAGGACGCGATCGCGGTCATGGATGCGGTCGGATGCACGCAGGCAGCCATATTGGCACCGAGTTTCAACGCGATGATCGGCCTCGTCCTGGCCGCCGATTATCCGGAGCGGGTGCGCAGCCTAGTGATCGTCAACGGCGCCGCACGGGTGCTCTGGGCGCCTGACTATCCGGTCGGTGCCGATCCCGACAACGCCGCGCAGTTCGGGACGGTCGGCATAGAACCGGACGCGGTCGAGCAGGGCTTCGACGTGCTGGGGATCGTCGCGCCGAGCGTCGCAGGAGATGAAGCGTTTCGCGCGTGGTGGGATATGGCCGGCAACCGCGCCGCGTCGCCGAGCATGGCTCGCGCCGCCACCAAGGTGGTTACCGAAGCCGACGTTCGAGACGCACTCGTACGCATTTCGGCGCCAACCCTGATCCTGCACCGCGCCGACGTGGATTTCATCCCGGTCGGCCATGGTCACTACCTTGCCGAGCACATACCCGGCTCACGGTATGTGGAACTCCCCGGCGCGGATTCGCTGTACTGGGTGGGCGACACCGCGCCGATGCTAGAGGAGATCGAGGAATTCATCACCGGGGTGCGGGGCGGCTTCGACGCCGAGCGGGTACTCGCCACGATCGTGTTCACCGACATCGCCGGATCCACTGAGCACGCTGCGGCGCTCGGCGACGGCCGGTGGCGAGACCTGCTCGACAACCACGACACCGTCGTCCGAAGTCAGCTCGACCGGTTCGGCGGTCGCGAAGTCAACACTGCCGGGGACGGTTTCGTCGCCACCTTTACCAGCCCGAGTTCTGCCATCGCGTGCGCGGACGCGATCGTCGACGCCGTGCGGGTGCTCGGGATCGAGGTCCGCGTGGGTATCCACGCCGGCGAGGTGGAGGTGCGCGGCGCCGATGTCGCCGGTTTGGCCGTGCATATCTGTGCCCGGGTCGCGGCACAGGCGGGACCGAGCGAGGTGCTGGTGTCATCGACGGTGCGCGACATCGTCACCGGCTCCCGGCGCAGGTTCGTCGACCGGGGTGAACATGAACTGAAGGGTGTGCCCGGTCGTTGGCAGCTCTGCGCCCTGGTGCGCGACGAAGCGGCCGTCGGGCGGTAGTGGTGCCGCGGCTTCAGCCGCGCCACCACAGGTAGCCGTGACAACCGACTCGGCCCACCGGGAGTCCGGCACCGCGACTATGTGCGGTCGGCTCTATGCCCGATGCGTGGATCGCCGGTTGATGCAGCGGATGGCCTGTTCACCAGGGCGCCGCTGTGCTGTGCGGCCGTGCGAGAAGATGTGGTGATGATCGAGTTAGAGGTTCTGCAGGCCGATATAACCGAGCTCGAGGTCGATGCGATCACCAACGCCGCCAACACGCAACTCAAACACGGCGGCGGGGTCGCCGCAGCCATTGCGCGTGCCGGCGGTCCGGAAGTGCAGCGCGAGTCCAACCAGAAGGCGCCGATCGGCCTGGGCGATGCTGTCGAGACCACAGCCGGCGACATGCCGGCCCGCTATGTCATCCATGCCGCCACCATGGAGCTCGGCGGCCCGACGTCGGCAGAGATCATCACGCGTGCCACCCGCTCAACGCTGGCAAAGGCCGACGAGCTTGGCTGCCGCTCCCTCGCACTGGTGGCATTCGGCACCGGCGTCGGCAATTTCCCGATCGAGGACGCGGCCCGGTTAATGGTCGATGCGGTACGACAGCACAAGCCGCGGACGCTTGGCCGGGTCGTATTCGCGGTCCGGGGCGACCATGCCGAGCGGGCGTTCCGGGCCGCCGCGCAGGCGTGATCCGACCCGCTGCTACGCCTTAGCCGTGTGGGCGCGCCGATAGGTGACGTTCCACAGACTCAACCTTGCGAGTCATCATGTCGGTGGCACCTGGCCGCACATCTGCCTTGATCACCGCACTGACCCGTGGCGCGCGAGCAGCCACGGCTTCTACCGCCCGCTGCACCACGGCCATCACCTCAGCCCACGTCTCGCCCTCGATCTGCGTGAACATCGCATCAGTCTTGTTGGGTAATCCTGAGTCTCGTACCACCCGCACCGCTTCGGCGACGATCTCCCCCACGCCCTCACCGACCCCCAGGGGCGTGACCGAGAATGCGACCAGGACCGACACCTGTCTTACCTCCCTCGGGCGCAAGCACTACGGCGAGACTACCCAGCGGTTGGCCAAGCCGACGGGCACGATGGCAGCATCGCGGTCATGCGGGTTCTCGTGCAACGGGTCTCATCGGCGCGTGTGCTAGTCGACGGGCAGGTGGTCGGGGCGATCCGGCCCGACAAGCAAGGGCTATTGGCATTCGTGGGCGTCACCCACAGTGACGATATCGACGCGACGCAGCGGCTTGCCGAAAAGCTTTGGCGTTTACGGATTCTCGACGACGAGCAATCCGCGGCCGACGTCAATGCCCCGATCCTGGTGGTCAGTCAGTTCACGCTATACGCCGATACCGCGAAGGGTCGACGACCATCGTGGAACGCCGCGGCGCCGCGGCCCGTGGCCGAGCCGCTGGTCAACGCATTCGCCGGTGCGCTACAGCGCCTGGGAGCTCATGTGCAAACCGGGGTTTTCGGTGCGCATATGCAGGTCGAGTTGGTCAATGACGGCCCGGTGACAGTATTGCTGGAGCTCTGAGGACCGGGCGGGCAGCCCGGCTACCTTCGGTGCGACGGTGTCGGTACGTTGCCCCTGACAGAAGGGATGGGCGAAATGTTGCGCGACATTCGGGAACTCGCCGGTGACCCCGAGGCCTACGCCGCCGAACTGCGTCGCCGATGGGGTGGGCTGTTAAGTTACCGCTACATCGGCCGCCGCTACGCGTCGATGGACCTCGGACCGGTCGACGACACCGTCACGCTGCGCCGCGACATGCGCAACTCCGCGGGCGGACTGCTGCTCGCGGTGCTCGGGATCGCCTCACCGGAAGGCGGCGGCATGTCCGATTTGGAAGCCGTGCCCAATCCGGTCATCCACTCCTGCCAAGTCCTTGACCCCGGCCCGGACGTCCGTCGCATCGAGGTCGTGTCGGAGGTGCTCAAACGCGGTCGCCGGATGGGGTTTAGCCGCTCACGGATCGTCGATGCCGACCAGCGCAGCCGGGTGCTGGCGCTCACCGAAGGCCAGGGCATCAGTATCGGCACGCCGCCCGAGGGACTTCAGCGGATGGCCGTCGAGCCCATCGAGGTGGTCGATTCGCCGGACCTGCCGCCGCTTTGGCGGGTGTTCGGCGCACACCGGCGCCCGGACGGCCACTGGGCGCTGCCCGAGCTTGGCGCGGACGTCGCGTCACCCGACGCGGCGCTGCATCTGGGACCGCAGTTCGTCGTGCTGGAGACCGCGGCACTGGAGTCGGCGGCCGGGATCGCCGACACCGATCGACTCCAGGGCGTTTCGTCTCATGTGATGTTCGTGGCGCGCGGCAAGGTGGGTCCGTTTCGGGTTGAAGCTGAAGCGATGGACGGTCCCGGTGAGGTGGTGGCGGCCCGGGCGGTCATGCATGACGAGGGGGCCAACGACCGCGTGATCACGGCGGCGTCCTATCTGTTTCGGACGGTGCAGCAATGACCGCACCCCCGGAGAAGAAGCCAAGTCGCTCCGACGACGACGAGTGGGACATCCTGGGCAGTGTGGGCTATACCGCGTTGCTGGTGGCCGGATGGCGCGCCGTCCACGCCCTGAGCGCAGAGCCGCTGGTACGGGACGACTATGCGCGACATTTCATCGCAGCGTCAGCGGACCCTTATTTGACTGGGCTGCTGGCCGACCCGGCGACCTCGGAGGATGCGACGGCATTCCCGCGGCTCTATGGCGTGCAGACCAGGTTTTTCGACGACTTTTTCGTGTCCGCAGCTGACGATGGCATACGGCAGACGGTGATCGTTGCGGCCGGACTTGATTCGCGAGCCTATCGGCTGGCATGGCCCGAGGGCACAACGGTTTTCGAAATCGACCAGCCGAAAGTCCTTGAGTTCAAAGCGCGCGTGTTGTCCGAACAGGGTGCACAGCCGAGCGCGCGGCGGATCAGCGTTGCGGCGGACCTGCGTCACGACTGGTCAATCCCGTTGCACAAAGCGGGATTCGAAACACAACAACCTACAGCGTGGTCGGTGGAGGGTGTGCTGCCGTACTTGACCGGCGCAGCACAGGACGCGCTCTTTGCCCGCATCCACCGGTTGTCGGCCGCGGGCAGCCGGGTCGCGGTCGGCGCCCTTGGCTCGCGTCTGGACCGAGCTCAGCTCTCCGCTTTGGAAGCGACTCACCCCGGGGTCAACATGTCCGGGGAGGTCGACTTTTCGGCGTTGACATACAACGACGACAAGACCGACACGGCGCAGTGGCTGGCCGACCACGGCTGGGTCGTTGACCCGATTCGCACTAACCCGCAGCTGCAGGCCGCCTACGGCCGCACGCCGGCGCAGGTCGACATGCGTCTTGACAGCATCATGCGCTCCCAATACATCACGGCGACACGGTAATCCATGAACATTGGGATCTTCGGATGCGATCGCTGAGATCGTGACGGCGGCGGCAGTAATGTCGCGCTTCGGGACGGCTGGCGCGGGAAGGCGGAGGAGAAGATGCAGTTCTGGTCCGGCGTTGCGTTTCTCAGCGCCACGGAGGCAATTGCCGTGGCGCGAATGTTCGACGAAGCCGGCTATGACGGGGTCGTGTGCGCCGACCACATGATCTATCCGCAGCAGCTGTCCTCGCCCTACCCGTCGCCGACCGGTCGCCCGATGTGGTCGCCGGAGACGCCGTGGCCGGACACATGGGTTCTCATCGGCGCGATGGCGGCAGTGACGACCCGGCTGCGGTTCTCCAACGCCGTCTACGTCGCGCCCGCCCGCCCGCTGCTGGAGGTGGCCAAACAGGTGGCCACCGCGTCGGTGATCGCCGGGGACCGGGTGTCGCTGGCCGTCGGCGCGGGTTGGATGCGTGAAGAATTCGACCTGATGGGCCAAGACTTCGCCAACCGGGGGAAGCGGTTGGACGAGATGATTCCGGCGCTGCGCGCATTGTGGCGGGGCGGCTGGGTGTCGTGGAGTGGCCGCTACTACCAGGTGCCGGAGTTGATGCTGGAACCTCATCCGGCCCAGCCGGTGCCGATTCTTTGCGGCGGCGAATCCGATGCCGCCCTGCACCGCGCCGCCCGGTTGTGCGACGGCTGGGTCGGCACGGCTTACGCCTGGGATGAAGCCGTTTACTACGTGGAACGGCTAAAGGCTTTCCGTCGCAGCTACGGACGACACGACGAGCCGTTCGAGATCATGCTCGCGTTGCGCGAGACGGCATCTCCGGATCTGTACAAGCGGGCCGCCGATCTCGGTGTCACGGCGGTGATGTGTTCGCCGTGGGCCGGATGGGACGACCTGGTTTCCGGTGGTTCGTCGGCAGGGTCTGCCGAGCGGTTTCGGCCGGCGATCGAGCGGTTCGCCGAAACCATCATCGGAAAATGCCGGTGAGCCCGACGGATTACGTCTTGTGCGGAACGTCGGCGACCAGACCGCCGTCCACGACGAACTCGGCGCCGGTGGCGTAGGCTGACTCGTCGCTGGCCAGGAAGAGTACAAACGTCGACACCTCGGCCGACTCGGCGGGACGCCCCAGCGGGATGGTGACCAGGTCGTCGGGAATGTGCTTGGTCATCGGGGTGCGGATGAACCCCGGATGAATGGAGTTGACCCGGATCTTGTGTGCGGCCAGTTCCAGCGCGGCCGATTTGGACAGGCCGCGAACCGCCCACTTGGAGGCGACATACGGGTGCACCATTGGAGCGCCGCGCAGGCCTTCGATGGATGACACGTTGATGATCGAGCCGCCGCCCGCGGCGATCATCGGGTCGACGGCCGCCCGCATCCCGAGAAAGGTGCCGGTGAGGTTGACGTCGATGACTTTTTGCCACTTGGCGAGATCGAACTTCTTGAGCTGTCCCAGCGCTACGATTCCGGCGTTATTGACCAGGACGTCGAGTTTGCCGAAATCGTGCACCGCGGCGGCAACCGCCGCGTCCCACTGGTCGGGCTGGGTAACGTCGAGGTGCACGTAACGCGCGGCCTCCCCCAGCTCCTCGGCCAGCGCCTTGCCCTCGTCGTCGAGGATGTCACCGACCACCACGTTCGCACCCTCGCTCACCAGCAGCCGGGCATGTGACGCACCCATGCCCCGAGCGCCGCCGCTGACCAGTGCAACTTTTCCGTCCACGCGTCCCATGAGCGGTCAGGCTACCTCAGCCCACTAGAACCTGTTCCAGCCTGGCCGGTGATCAGCGGCAGGTCCAGGGTGGTCCTGATGCCCGGCGGTGCGGCGACGACCGCGGGGATGGCGTTCACGATCCGGCCGGCCGCGGCCACGATCGCCGCGTGGTTGTGGTCGCCCTTGCGGCTGGTCGGGCAGATGTCGACGGTGTAGGACGGCTCGCCGGTAATTTGGATCCGGTACGAGCCGCCGGGCTGTGCGGGCTGCGGCCAGTCGGGACGCAGGTCTTCGCGCAACCGGGTGACATGCTCGATGACGATCGCCGGGTGGCCGTTGACGACGCCGCAAATCTGGAAGCGCATCGCGGCCACACTGCCCTTCGGCACGTGTCCCGCCGCGATGTCGAACGCGTCCGGGGCCGGTTCGCGTTCATAGGTTTCGGTGATGTCGTCGAGTTCGACGCCCAATCCGGCCGCCAGCTGCCGGATGGATGTGCCCCAGGCGATACTCAGCACGCCGGGCTGCAGCAGGATCGGGATGTCCTCGAACGGTTTACCGAAACCCATGACCTCGAACATGACGGTGGCCCCGGCGTAGGTGGCGTAGTCGGCGATCTCCATGCAGCGCACCTGCTCGATGCGCTGGCAGGTCCCGGCCAGCGCGAACGGAATCAGGTCGTTGGCGAACCCGGGATCGACTCCGGTGATAAAGAGGCTCGAATTACCCTGCTGCGCAGCAGCTTCCACGCGTTTGATGTACTTGTCGGGCATCAGCTGCCAGGGATATTGCAGCACCCCGGGTGCCGAGCCGACGACGTTGACGCCGGCGGCCAGGATGCGCCGGCAATCCTCGATCGCCTCGGCGGTTCGGTTGTCCCCCATCGCGCAATAGACCGCGCAGTCGGGCCGGGTCGCCAGCAGCGCCTCCAGGTCGTTGGTGGCGATGACCCGGGTCGGGGTGTCGAGTCCGGCAAGCTCAGCCGCGTCTTTGCCGACTTTGCTTTGCGCGGACACCCAAACCCCGGTGAGGTCGAACCGCGGGTCGGTGAGCAGTTGGGTCAGTGCCAAGCGACCGACATTGCCGGTGCCGAGGTGAGCGACGCGGATGGGCATAGCTAGGCAGCGTAGACGCTCGAGGACGGGGCCCCGGGTCACGCAGCGGCGGTCACGTGCGCGGCTGAGTCACCGATCCTGGCCGCGCTGCCGCCAATCATGGTGCGCAACAGCGCCTTCTGCTCGCGATAGCCGCGGGCCGCGGCGCGGTCCAGTCCCCCGGGCCGGGCAAGCGCGGCGATGCTGCGCGCGGTGTTGACCGGGATCCGGAGCACGGGATACCACGGCGGTATGTAGGCCGGCAGACCCAGTGTGCGCATGGCGCGCGGGCCCAGAAAGCCGCTCGTCACCGACAGGTGCTGGGCGCGTGCGATGCGGCGGCGTAGCCCCGGCATGCTGCGGTAGTGCCAGCGCAGAGGGTCGTCTGCCATCGGGACCGCCAGCTGTTTGGTCGACTCGTCCGGGTTCGACAGCGCGGCGGCTGTGTGGTAAAGCACCCGGATGCCGTCGCGGAAGTTGCGTGGCAACCATTCGTCGTGCACGCCGATCAGCCAGCCGACGTAGCGGGTCAGGTGCGCGATGGCGTCGAGTTCGGCCCGGCTGGGCAGGATTCCCATTCCGATCGCCCCTGCCGGCGGTGCGATCAGCGCGCCGACCAGTGTGGCGGCCATGTCGGTCTGATTGATCGGCACCCCCCAGTCGTCGGCGCGCCAGTCCGGCATTGCGGCGACGTGCCGACGCACCAGCGCGTGGATCAGCCGAACCCGGATCGTGGACCGGTAGCCGACCGCACCGGGCGCCAACCCGTCTTCAGCGATGACGTCCATCGCCCACTGCATGGTCTCGGCGAACCGCTGGTTGGATCCCTTCTCCAACGCACCGGTCCGCAGCAGGGTTTTGTTGAAACCCGAGAACTGATACCCGCCCAGAAGTGCCACGTCGCGGGCGATGTACATGCCGTCGGCCCCACCCCTGCGCAGCGCCCGCTGTCCACGTCGCAACTTGTCGCGGTCGACCCAGTCCGGGGTGGCCTCAACGCCGGCGAAGAACGCGCGTAACGGCTCCGGTGCCTCGGGCACGCTGGCGATGCCCTCGGCAAGTGCCCGGTCGAACAGCGGACGTGTGTGCGGCATTCCCGCAGAAGACATCCACTCGACCAGGCGGTCCATCGGCTCGTCGCCGACGGTCAGCCGCTCACCGAGCCTGCGCCACTGCTGCGGCGTGGGCTTGTCCACACCCAACACCATGGCCGCCAACCGGATGCCGGCCGGGACCGCACGGGGTTGGTCGGGATGACGAGCAGGAATCGCCAGGCTCATCGCCGGATCTCCTCACCGCATAATTGGATAACAGCCGTAGTCCGAATGTAGGCTGCGGGTATGGTGCTGTCAATGAGACGCGCAGAGGTGGTGCGCGACTACGGCGGCGTCAGCGCGGCAGACCGCCGGGCCGAACGGCGCCGCAGGCTGCTAGCCGCCGGGCGGCGCATCTGGGGCGAAAGCGGAATCACCGAGGTGACCGTTCGCGGTGTGTGCAAGGCGGCGGGACTGATTCCGCGCTATTTCTACGAGCATTTCCCCAACCGGGATGCGCTGCTGTTCGCGGTCGCCGACGACGTTCGCGACGAATTGCTCGGCGCGCTGGTCGCCGCCGGGACAGGCACCCCCGGCACCCTCACGGACAAACTGCGCTCGGCGCTCAGCGCGTTTCTCGACATCATCGCCGCCGATCCCCATATCCATCGCATCACCACGAGCGACCTCACCGGCGTTCCGGGGCTGACCGAACACCGGACGCATGTGCTCGACATACTCACCGAGTTGGTCATCCATTACGCCCCCGACGTCCTGGGCGCTGACACCCCCAATCCCGCAGAGTTGCGCCGCGGCGCGCTGTTCATGGTCGGCGGCGTCAACCAGATCATCGAGGCCTGGCTGAAGGACCCGCAGGAAACCACCACCGAGCTGGCCGCCGCCTGCGCCGACCTCTGCGTCGGCGTGGTACGCGGCGTCGTCACGTCGTATCAACACCTGGCGCCGTGACTCGCGTTCGCCCTGCCCGCTGGCCACGTGACCGGACCGGGTACTAAACTAGAACACGTTTCAATTCGCCCAGCGCCCCGGTAAGGAAAGGCATGCACACTCCAATCTGCGACGAGTTCGGCATCGAGTTTCCGATCTTCGCGTTCACCCACTGTCGCGACGTCGTCGTCGCGGTTGGCAAAGCCGGCGGTTTCGGTGTGCTCGGGGCGGTCGGGTTCACCCCGGAACAGCTCGAGATCGAGCTGAACTGGATCGACGAGCACATCGGTGAGCACCCCTACGGTGTGGACATCGTCATCCCGAACAAATACGAGGGCATGGACGCGCACATGTCCGCCGACGAGCTCAAAAAGACGCTGCAGGCGATGGTGCCCAAGGAGCATCTGGATTTCGCTCGCAAGATCCTCGCCGACCACGGGGTCCCGGTAGACGACCTCGATGACAATGCCATGCAGCTGCTCGGCTGGACCGAGGCGACGGCCACCCCGCAGGTACAGGTGGCTCTGAATCACCCCAAGGTGGCGCTGATCGCTAACGCGCTCGGCACTCCCCCGGCGGACATGATCAAGCACATCCACGATGCCGGCCGCAAGGTGGCCGCGCTGTGCGGCTCGCCGTCGCAGGCCCGCAAGCACGCCGACGCCGACGTCGACATCATCATCGCCCAGGGCGGGGAAGGCGGTGGGCACTGCGGTGAGATCGGTTCGATCGTGCTGTGGCCGCAGGTCGTCACGGAGGTCGCCCCCCGGCCGGTGCTGGCGGCCGGGGGTATCGCCAGCGGCTACCAGATCGCGGCGGCCCTGGCCGTGGGCGCGCAGGGCGCGTGGACCGGCTCGCAGTGGTTGATGGTGGAAGAAGCCGCGAACACCCCGGTGCAGCAGGCCACCTATGCCAAGGCGACCAGCAAAGACACCGTGCGTAGCCGCTCGTTTACCGGCAAGCCCGCGCGGATGCTGCGCAACGATTGGACCGACGCCTGGGAGCAGCCCGGCAACCCGAAGCCGCTCGGCATGCCCCTGCAGTACATGGTTTCCGGCATGGCCGTCGCTGCCACCCAGAAGTACCCGGACCAAACGGTCGACGTCGCGTTCAACCCGATCGGGCAGGTGGTGGGGCAGCTGACCAAGGTCGAAAAGACGGCGGCCGTCATCGAACGCTGGGTACAGGAGTACCTCGAGGCGACGAACAGGCTCAATCAGCTTAACGAGGCCGCGACCGTCTAAACGGCTTCCACGCGGGCCGGCACGTGTTTGTGCCACGGTGTTCCGGCGAAGGCGTCGCGCAGCTCGACTGACGTCAGCTCATTGGGCGCCACGCCCACGCGTCCATGGTCAGGGTGGTCGACGCCCAACCCGTTGGGCAGCGATACGTGGCCGGGCTGCATCATGTCGCTGATCTCGACGACGGCCTGTGCGGTGCCGGCGGCCGTGGTGACGCGGGCCAGCCCGCCGTCGTGGAGTCCCAGACGTTGGGCGTCGTAGGGGCTGACGCGTAGTGCTCCCGCGGGATCGCGGCGGCGCCAGGTGGGGTCGCGGTAAATGGTGTTCGCCGTGAACGCGCGGCGCTCGCCGGCCGACAGCACCAGCGGATACTCGCCGTCGGTGAACGGTTCGGCGGTGCGCAACCCGCGCAGCTGTTCGGTCAATTCCGGAATGTCGACGGTGAACCGCCGGTCGGGGCGCTTGACGTATGTCCACACGTCCTCCCAGCCGTCGGCGGTGAACGCGACACCCCACGGCGTAGCGATGATGGCGTCGAAAAGGGCACTGCCGTCGGGGTGGCCAGCGCGACGGACAGCGTCCGGATAGGCCATCGCGCACAACTGGGCCAAACCCCACACGGCGGCGGTACCGCGCTGACGTTCCGGCATTGTGGCGCCGAGGGTTTCGTACAGCAGATACGGCGCGACACCCAACAGGGCCGGGACTTGCCCTACCGCGGCGAAAAACGCGGTGGTGAATTCACCGCGGCCGGTTTTCGCCGCCGCGGTGAGATCGGCGATTACCCCTGAATCGACGGCTCCGAGCGCCCGCAGTAGCCGTGCGTAGATTTCGGGCTCGGCCAGCGTGCCCGGCAACGGATCGAGCACCGGCGGGCGCAGTTGCACCGTGTTGCGCGGGAACTCGGTGTTGAAAAACGTCATCTCCCATTTCTCGAACTGGCTGGCGGCCGGCAACACGTAGTCGGCCTGCCGGGCGGTTTCGGTGAACGCCACGTCGACAACCACCGTCATCTCCAGCGCGCTCATCGCGCGGCGGAAGCGCCCCGAGTCGGCCAGCGAGTGCGCCGGGTTGGCGCTGTCAATCCACATGGCGCGCAAGCGATCTGGGTGATCGGTGAGGATCTCCTCTGCGATCGAGTTGCATGGCACCAGCCCGGAGATGATCCGCGCCCCGGTGACCGGAGTGCGCCGCACCCGTCTGGCATCACCGCCACCGCTGCCGCCCGCGGAGGCACCGGCGAGGGCTGCAAACGTGGAGTGCAGGAACATCGCGCCGGGCTTGCCGAAGTTACCGGTCAAGATCCAGAGCAGCTTGTCCAAGTAGGACACCAGCGTGCTGTTCGGGCCCTGTTGCACACCCAGGTCTTCGTACACCGCGGCGCTGCCGGCGGTGGCGATCCGCCGCGCTGCAGTCCGGATCAGCTCGGCCGGAACACCGCAACGCTGTGCGTAGGTCTCGATCGGCACTTCGGCCAGCGCCGCGCGCGCCGGCTCGGTTCCGATTGTGTGCTCCGCGAGGAAGGCATGGTCGACGAGGTCTTCCTGGACGATGACCGCGAGCATCGTGGCCAGGCACCACGCGTCGGTGCCCGGCCGCACCTGCAGGTGGATGTCGGCCATCGCGGCGGTTTCACTGCGCCGCGGGTCGAGCACGATCATGGTCCGTGCCGGGTCTTTGGCGATCTCGCGCAGTGTGGGGCGGGCCCGCGGGAAGCTGTGCGACTGCCACGGGTTTTTGCCGACGAACACCACGGCT
>Ga0070737_10003655_pt1 | contig 16334 bp, 10 predicted proteins | sample Coa_R1_10_FD_66438 | JGI IMG/M metagenome (GOLD analysis project Ga0070737, IMG submission 66438) | Surface soil microbial communities from Centralia Pennsylvania, which are recovering from an underground coalmine fire - Coalmine... | ecosystem: Environmental > Terrestrial > Soil > Unclassified...
GCTGTAGCGGCGCTGTCCCTTCACTTCGTTCAGGGCAGGCTCTCAGCGCCGAAAGACGCCGGTGGGGACACCGGCGCTACAGAAGAAGTCGTCACTATAATTTGTAATCCTCAATAATCCAGTAACGTTGCGGATGTCACAAAGCCCCACAACCAAGGCATGATTCACGCGAATTGAACTACTTCGCGGGCTGAGCGGCCCAGAGGCTTTCACCTGAATTCATCCGTCTTTGCACCTCTTCCTGGATGCGTTGAGCCTGCTCCGGCGTGAAGAAGCTCTGCTCCTGTAAGACAGATCTCATATCCAACGGTGAACGCATCAGTCCGGTCAGAGAATGGTGGCCGGCCCCCAGCAGCAAATGGCCAATCTCGTGCGTGGCGACGACGCTGAGCAAAACCGGCAATTCCGAAGGCGGCAGCATGAAGACAAGCTCCTGATCGGCAACGCGGTCAGAAAAAACATCCGCCAGCCCGGCGCACTTTTCCCCGACAGGGCACGGCCATGCAACCCCCAGGGAATCAGGCCGGGTTCGGAGCCGGACAGCCATATTCCAGGGGAGGATGCGCAGCGCAAATTCTGCGGGACTCAGTATTTGTTGGCACTCAGACGGTCTCGAAAGATTTGACCGCGACGGAGAGCAGTCGATCCACGCCATTTCGACTCCGGCGCGCGAAAATATCTGATCGACTCCGTTTTCAAATTGAAGCATCGTGCCGGATGGAAGCTGGGCGTAATTGTAAACTAATAGGGTAATTTTCAAGCCATGTAGTTCGCTGTGGCGGGCCCGCGCGCGGGCAAAAGCTAAAACAGAACTACCCGCCAGAACAATCACAATTAAGGAGAACGCCCACCGCTGAATTCTCATGACGATCCTCCATTTCTTTTCCGCTTGCTCACGATCTGTTTTTTGAGGTGAGTGCGTATTAAAGAGTCCTCGCTCAGGCAGGCGATTAGTGGCCAATACGCTATCAACCCATTGCGGAGTCATGCCGCGCTGCCCGCCAGAAATCAGGGTTTTATCGGTTTGAAAGGCGTTCGGGAGTTGAACGGATTCCTTCCGTTTTGGGTCGTGTCCTCAATCCGGCTTGCATCACGTGGCACGGCCATCCTGGCCGTGCCGGTTCAACGCTTCACGGGCGAGACGCCCGTGCCACCCGGCAAACTGGGACACGACCCCGTTTTGCGCTTGCATTCCGATATGGAGGGTTTCTAGAATGGGGTGGGGTTAAATGAAAAGCGGCAGACCATCACGGTCTGGATTCTTTTCCTGGAGATTGCTGCCGCTCTGGCCTCCAAACCGTAAGCGACAGCGATCTATTTAACCCCTTCCAGCTTTAACTTGTCGTAACTTTAGACGAACTCACATCCAGACGCTGTTCAATTGAAGACATCTGGCAGCTTTAACCCATCGCAACTTTAGACGAACTCACATCCGTCTCGGTTAGCCGCATCGCCGAATGTCCTCGATCATTTCATTCCTCAAAATCTTTTTCATTCCGTAACATCTGTCTGTAATCCCAGGATACGTTTGGGCCTTGTGAAATGTTCCCAACGAGAGAAAAAAATCATCGGAATTTAAAATTCGTAGTGACATCCCTTAACCAAGCAGGTGCAATGCCATTCTCGGCTCGCGCTGTTTGCTGCAATCAAATTCAACCCATCGGGATGTTTGAGAGCATTCCGACGTTATGCCGAACGAGTTCAGGTCACGCGCTCCAATCGGATCGCGGAAAACTCTTGGGGTATGCCATTCTGAGCGGCAGCAAAGAATCCCTGTATTTTCGCTTTACAAATGTCGGGATTCTTCGCTCGCGGAGTTTACCCTGAGGGGAAGCCGAAGGGCTCGCTCAGAATGACAGTTCCTTTGGTTGTGGTCACGAGGCCACGCTGCGCTACCCCCCTTCAGGATTGTTCGTTTCTGGGACTCGGGTGTCCGCTGGCGGACACATCAGAAGGTTTCAAAAGTCATGGCGACGTCTCTTAAATTTTCGAATCGAGAAACTGCCGGGACGAGTAAAAAGATTCATGTGCGTGGCAGAACCACCTCACATCGCGCGCCTTTCCGGAATATCACGATGCGACGCGCGCTTTACCCTACAGGGTCTGTCTGCTAGACTTGGCAATGCTCATTCCGGCGAGTTCATCCATGAGTCATTGAGACGGGCCAATCCGCATCGCTTATGAAGAAAAATCACCGGCGCCTGCTGGGATGGGGCGTGGGCGCAATCATTATTGTTCTCGTCCTGTTCCACCTCGGTCACAGCCCGCAATGGAGAAACTTTCAATGGAGCCGGCTTGGATATCTCCTGGTCCACATCAAGCTTGAGTTTCTGATCCTGGCCATCCTCGCCAGTTACAGCAGCTTTTTCCTGCGCGCCCTGCGTTGGAGATTTTTTGTCGATTCCATCAAAAGATGCTCGCTGTGGATTCTGTTTGCGGGGCAAATTTTCGGCTTCAGCTCCATCTATCTCATCGGGCGCGCGGGCGAGGTGGTGCGACCCGCCTACATTGCCAAGGCGGAGCATCTGACGTTTTCTTCGCAACTCGCGGTGTGGCTCATCGAGCGAGTCTACGATTCCATCGCGCTGATCATTCTGTTCGCGTTGGGACTGTATTTTGAGCCGATACAGCCGCTCACCGCGCGCCACGCAGGCGTGCTCCACGGAATTCGGGAAGGGGCTATTGTCGTCCTGATCCTGTCCCTTGTCGGGATCGCGCTCCTGGTGGTCTACAAACACTATTCGGAAAGCTTCCTGAAGTGGCTCAGCCAATGGGAATCAACCGTTGTGATGAAAGCCCGCTCCCGGATCGTGACTTTTCTGCGCTCTTTTGCCACCGGTCTTGAAGTGATCAAAAATCCGTCTGATTTCATCGCCAGTCTGGCCTGCACGGTGGCGCTTTGGATTGTGAATGTAACAGCGATCTGGCTGGACTTCCGCAGCCTGGGCGGAAGTTTGCAGCATCTTTCCTGGTGGGTTGCCGCATTAACGCTGGTCTTTGCCGCGCTGGGACTTGCGGTGCAACTGCCGGGCGTGGGAGGGGGCTACCAGGTGGTCACTTTGCTGGCGCTCAGGGATTTCTTTCACGTCTCCCCGGAAGGCGCGGCCAGCGCCGCCATTCTGACTTGGCTTACCGTGATGGTTCCCTGCATCATCCTGGGTTTAATATTGCTCCTTCACGAAGGCTTGAGCATCCGGAAGCTGCAAGTGATCGCCGAGGAGGAAGAGCGCGAATCCGTAACACCGAGCGCTTGAGTGAAAGACTCAAGATGGAGGCGCAATCCTCAGCGTCAAAAATCGTCGGCGCGGACACCGACACGACAGTCATTATGAAATGCCCATTTTGTGGACATCTGGAAGACCGGGTAGTGGATTCAAGAGAAGCCAAGATCGGCGACACCATCCGTCGCCGACGCGAATGCACTCGCTGCAACCGAAGGTTCACCACTTACGAGCGAATCGATGAGATTCCCTACATGGTGATCAAGAAGGATGGCCGGCGGGAAAAATTCGACCGACAGAAAGTGCTGACCGGTTTGCTGAAGGCGTGCGAGCGAAGGCCGATCCCGGTCAGCAAGCTGGAAGAAATTGTGAATGAGGCGGAAGCCTACGTGGCGGAGTCCGCCGCGCGTGAGCGGCCCACTTCCGCCGTGGGCGAACTGGTGATGAACCGGCTGAAGAGGCTGGATAAAGTCGCCTACGTCCGCTTTGCCTCCGTCTATCTCGACTTCAAAGACGTTCGGGAATTTATGGATGAACTGAAAGACCTTTTGAAGGCGCGCGGAAAATAAAAGCTGTCTGCTAATCGTATGTCACATAAATACCTGGACTGAACCCACGGGCGGGACGCCCGTGCCACGGTTGTGACATGGCCATCCTGGCCATGACCTCACATTGTCCAGAAATGTTAGTGATACATGACTAATGAGAGCCGTCTGCCATTTGCAAGACCTTGGTTGCCGCAGACTTCGCCGTGCGAATGCAATCTGAGATTCCAACTCCCGACCAGGCATTCCCTGCCAGAAACAGCCCCGGATAATTTCCTATTTCTTGCTCGATTTCTCGTACCCGATCAGCATGGCCCACGTTGTACTGCGGCATCGCCTGAGGCCATCGCCAGACACGAGAAAAAGACGGCTCCTCCGTCAGCTTCAGGATTTTCCTCAGTTCGGTCAGAACGATTGCAAGCAGTTCATGATTCTCCAGCGCTTCCACGCCGGGTTGTCGCGCACCGCCCAGAAAACAGCGAAGAAGGGCGCCACCATGCGGAGCGCGGAAATCAAATTTATTGTGGACAAACGTGCAGGCCAGCAACCTCCCTCCTGAGCTTCGCGGCACAAGAAAGCCAAAGCCGTTGGGCAGGTTGGGAGGAGCCGTGCGGCAACACAGGGCCACAGTCACCGCCGAGGTGTAAGGAATCGAAGAGAGTAGATCAACCAGCCTGGAACTGGCCGGCCTCAACAGCTTCGCGCATTCAAAAGTGGAAAGGGCCAGAATGACGGCATCGGCTTCAAAATGCGTTCCGCCCTCAAAATGGATGACATAAGCCGGACGCTGCGTTTCATTGGAACAGGCTGAAAGAAGGCGCTCAATCAAATGGGCCTTCTGGCGCAGATGAAGCCGAAAAATGCCCGATTTTTCAGCCGAAGCAAGCTCTCGCCCGACGGCGCGCGTAAGCTGACCCATTCCCTCCCTGAGCGTCGTAAAAATGGAAGCCGGTCGCCTTGTCTCTTTTTGCATCTCAGGCTTACCATGAGCGAGCCTTGCAGATCGCGCTTCAGATTCATGAAAACGTGAAAGCGCCGACCGAGCGCTGAGCTTTTCCGGTTCGCCGCCATAAATGCCAGCCAGCATCGGCTCGATGAAGTTTTCGAGCATTCCCGGGCCAAAGCGACGGCAGATATAATCCGCCACCGACTCGTCGCCGCCCGGAGTTCGCGTATCCACTCTATGGCTGCTCAACGCCTCACGACAGATTCGGAGTTTGGTCCCCAACGGAAAAAGCGGCGAAATCAGCATCGATGTGAAGCGCCTGAAATCGAACATCCCCATCCCCGCAGGAATTGGAACAAGGCGGCCTCGGTGAAGGATATACGTGCGGCGCTCGGCATCGTTGGAGCCCAGGAACGCATCCTCCAACCCTAGTTCCCGGCAAAAAGCGATGGCATCCGGCTTTTCGGTTAAAAAGCTGTCGGGCCCGCCCTCCAGGATGAAATCTTCCCATCGTTCGGTCTGTAAAAGTCCGCCCAGTCGGTCGCTCGCTTCAAACAGACTGACCTCGACAGGCGCGCTCGCAGCGCGAACAAGCGTATGGGCCGCTGCAAGCCCGGTGATTCCCCCACCTAAGATTGCCACGCGCAAGATTGAGCCGGAAGCTGGAGACAAGATAGAGTTATGGTCCTTTACTCGCTCACCGCGCTGAAGGCGCCGCTACTTCTGCTTGACGCTCACCGAAAAGCCGCCGGGGCCGGCGTTGACAAAAGTGGTCTTGAGTTCAGGATCGGTTGTGATGACATGGATGTAATCTTCCACCAGTGACCGCAGATTCGTGACGTTATGGGCTACGATAACGCCCCCAACGCGCACTTTCGGCTTCGCCAGTTGCAGGTAGTCTACGTACTGGTCCTTGGCGGCGTCAATAAAGACGAAGTCAAACGGCCCCTGAAGTCGAGGGATGATCTTGCGGGCATCGCCCAGCCGGAGTGTGATCAGGGAACTGACGCCCGCGGCTTTGAAATTCTCCTGCGCAAGTTGCGCGCGATGAGGGTTAATCTCCAGCGTTGTCAGATGGCCGCCGGTTTCGCGCAATCCCAAGGCGATCCAGATGCCGGAATAGCCGTTGGAAGTGCCCACTTCGAGCGCCCGCTTTGCGCCAATCTTCACAATCTCATCATGCAGCCACTGGCCTTCGCTCGGCGCCACATTCCACATGCCCGGTTGATTCTCGCGCATCCAGTTCAGCCTCGCCTGGGCTCGCGCGTCCGGACCGCTCGATTGCGCTCGGAGCAGGCCGCATGGGATCACAAACAGGAACACCGCCAGCGTCCTGAATAGACATTGCCGCCCTACGCGGAGACGGCGATGATCAACGACCCTTTGCAGCAGATTCATGGCGGCGCCTGTTCTCATACCTAACCTCCGGGTGGAACAGCCCTTCCCGGTCTTAACGCCTTGGGGGAGCCTGCCGGGCCGGTGGACTCCCCTGTAACCAGACTGGTGGGGATCACATATTCCTTGCCTGGAGCGTTTGGTGTGGAGGAGAGTTCATGCAAAGCATCGGCAGCCAGGCGCCCAAGCAACTCCCTTTGGATATCGACCGTGGTGAGGGAAGGCAGGACATATTCTGCAATCTCCGTCTTATCAAACCCAGCCACGGAGACATCCTCAGGGACTCGCAATCCACCTTGCCGGAGCGCCTTAATCACGCCGATTGCGGTGAGGTCATTGATGGCGACAACGGCTGTTGGCAGAGGAGACATTCCCAGAATTTCGAGGCCCGCCGAATAGCCGCCCTCAAAGCGAAGGTTGCCGTGTAAAGCGGCTCCTGGTTCGAGCGAAAGGGCTCGCATGCACTCGACGTAGGCTCGTTGCCGGGCAAGGTTTGACTTGAGTGTCGCTTTTCCTCCCACAAACACCATCCGGCGGTGCCCCAGCCGGAAAAGGTGTTCCACCACTTGCCGGATGCCTGAATAGTAATCGATTTTAATGCTGGCCACCAACGGGCGGCAGGAAGTCCCATCCAGGCAAATCACGGCAATCTGGTGACGGACAATCTCCTTAATCAATGGCGGGCTCATTTCCGAAGTCATGATGGCCACTCCGCCCACCTTGTGCCGGAGCATCCTTTCGGCTGCTCGCCTCATGAGCCTGGGTTCGTAGCGAGTATCGCTGAGCGTCACTTCATAGCCCAGCTCCTGCGCGCGGTTTTCAAAGCTCCTGAAGACTTCAGGGAAGAAAGGATTCTTCACGTCGGAGACAATCATTCCAAAAGTGCGGCTGCGGCCAAAAGCCAGGCTTCTGGCGTGCTGATTGGGCACATAGCCCAGCTTCCTGGCCGCGGCGAGGACTCTTTGCCGAGTTTCGCGGCTCACCTGCCCGGTCTTGTTGAGCACGTGGGAGACGGTCGCCGTCGAAACCCGGGCGTCAACAGCTACTTCGCGGATCGTTACGATCATGGTTTGTCGATTATTCTATTGAGGATTACAAATTATAGTGACGACTTCTTCTGTAGCGCCGGTGTCCCCACCGGCGTCTTTCGGCGCTGAGAGCCTGCCCTGAACGAAGTGAAGGAACAGCGCCGCTACAGCAAATAGTGTCACTATAATTTGTAATCCTCTGTAGAAGCCGCGCGATGAGCAGTGCGAACCATTTAATTCAAGAAATTCCGCATAACTTCGCAGCCTGTCATCCCGAGCGAGGCCTTTTCCTCACCCTCATTTCGAGCACAGCCTTCGCCCCTGTCATTCTGAGCGTAGCGAAGAATCCCTACATTGGCCTTTTTTGCAAACTCCGCGATACTCCGCAGAGCTTGCCCCAAGCTGAAATACAAGATTCTTCGCTGCCATGAAAATAGCTTGTAGCGCTGGCATCCTGCCGGTTTTGCTTAGGACGAGGCCGCCGGGACGGCGGCGCTACATTTTAATGCAATCTGGTGAGCCCAAGGCTCGCGGCGCTCCGCTTAGAATGACAGTGCCCTGAATCGTCTTTGGAAGCCTGCGCGACGCCGCTTTCTCCAAACGCTTGTCAGTCCGACTTACAATTTTATAACCGTAGGGAAATAATACACTTGGCAGGATTAAGTATGCAAATCAGTTCTGCATAGACTGGCAGCAATAGAGCACATCGAAGAGCGGTTTAAGGTTGAAAAAACGGGCGAACTGCGCTCACGCTGCCGCCCCCCCCAATCATTCGGCAAGGGCATGGCCAGCAAGCTTTGCTGTCGTCCGTTGGGGTTTGGCGCCGTTCTAGACCAAGGATGTTTTGATCGGTTCCAGATGATAAAACCCGCAACGAAACGGTCATACAGGAGCCTGCTTTTTCAGAATTGTTTTGGGAAACGCTGATGCCTAATCCTGACTGATTCTTTCTACGATGCGCTTTTCGCTCCAGGCATCAGCGGGTCTGGTCCGCGCCAATGTCTAGGCCGGCTTGAGGATGCAGCGGATGACCCCAAAAGTCGCGCGCGCCCATCGAGCAGCCTGCTAATCCATGACACACATCAACACCTGCATTGCAGGCCGGCGAGCCCGGCAGCAGAGTGAATGCAGCAACCGGACGTCCCGGCCGGTGATATTGAGGATCGACAAGCAGCGGATCGGCGTAGAGACTGGCCTGATCCTGATGCGAAGCAGCACGGTAGGCATCAAAATTCACATACGCTTTGTCGTCATACTGCCAGTGTGGGGAAGACGCGGTGGTCCAGTAAAGGTTATGGTCGAGCAGAAAACCGGGCGTGGTGGCGATGAACGACGGCGCCGTAGAGAGGATAACGTTGTTTTTAAAGAAGCGCGGGCGAGCGCCCCGGTACGTGGCGCTGACCGCCTGCAAAAGTGGAGCGTCTACCACCGGGTTCCAGTAAAACGTGTTGTTATAGATCTCAACGCCGTCGAGAGAGCCGCCGTTCCAAGTGTAGACGAAAACGTCGCCTTGCGGGGCGTTAGCGGCCTTTCTCCCGTTATTCGAGCAGATGTTGTAGCGAAACAGATTATCAACGCTTACCGCGCCGCCCGCACCAAAGAATGCGATGCAATATCCGTCTGAGTCGTGTCCGTAATTATACTGCACAATATTGTGGCTGTTGTAATAGTCGATGTCAAAGTCTCCGCCGTCATGAGAATCCCAACTGTGGTTTGCGTATGATTCATTGTCCTGCACAATGCAGTCATGGCAGTACCATTCCCACAGTCCGTTAGGAGTGCTTCCGCAGTTGGCGGGACACAGGCCGGTGTTATAGACGACGTTACCTTGAATAACTGCGTGCTTTGCCTCCGTGACGACAATTCCGTCACCGTAGACATCATGTGCAACCGAATGTTGCACCACTATTCCGGAACCCAGCGTCTGTTGGCTGCCCTGAAAAGCGCCTCCGGCGTTCACCAGAATTCCTTCTGAAGAGCGGGTGTCATGCGCCGTAATGCGGTCGATTCTGACGTCATCCAGGACCTCACCCACCGCGCGCGGGTCCAGATAGACCTCACCCGAATCCGTGCGGCGCCGGGACGTGAAATGCGCTCCGTAAGCGTCTATGTCTTCAAGGTAAATGTGCGCAAGATGAGAGTGCGGTACGTTGCCACTGATAAAAACTCCATAGCGGTCGCCGCCGACAATCGTGAGATGGCGAAACTCCCAGTAGGATTGGTTGAAAAGCTCAATCGCAGCCAATCGATGGCCGCCGTTCACGGTGGGCCGGGAACCCGTACCGTATGCGTCCACCACGATAGGAGCTCCAGGACTACCGGAGCCAAGCGGATGAAGCATCCCATGACAGGTGGCGCCACGTTTTAGAAGAAGTTGATCCGCAGGAGCAAAGTGGAAGGAATTTGCTCGGGACAGCGCATCCCAGGGATGTGCTTTACTGCCGTCACCTTCTACGGTCGCTGAGCAATCGAGGTAATAGGTCCGACCCTTAGCTCGAAGCGCCGCCTTGGAGCGCCAAGAAGCCTGCATCGCCCCGAACAGAACCAGTAAGAGCGGGAGAAATCGGCAATAAACGCGTCTTCGCAAAGAAACCCAACTCTAAGGGCCGACGCGGACCCTTGCCCCTGGCATTTTCCTATCGCCCCGGTTGACCCTTCTCGAAAGATCGCGCAGCAGGCCAGTCCGCTTGAGATTTTCTCTACGGATGTCCATATTAAAACGTAAAGCGAACCGCGAACTGGCCGGATCGCGGAGACCCCGTAACACCCAGCACTTGGCCGAAATTGGAACTTGTCGGAGTCGCCGTGGTTCCCTGACAGCCGTTCAGGAAGTAACTGTGCCGGTTCAGGAGGTTATAAAACTCGGCTCGAAACTGAAGGTCAAACCGCCCATCGTGCCCAAATGGAAAATTTTTCATCAGGCCGGCATTCTCGCTGTCTACGCCTGGGCAGCGGAGCGCGCTCACCGCCCGGGTGCCTGTGCCCAGTTGCCCGTAAGGAGGAGCGGAGGCCACACTGGCCGGGAAATACTGATTAGAGATTCCTCCGGCCGGATTAAACAGCGCTCTGTCGAAAATATTGCCGTGATAACCGGAAAGATTGAAATCTACATACACATTGGCCCACTCCGGGTAGTAGGGGTTCGGGGCAGCAAATGAAATGGGCTGCCCGGTGGCGTAAGAGAAAAGCTCAGCAACGGTCCAGCCGCTCACAATGGCGTTCACAACGCGGCCGCTGCTGTGGAGCCAGCGCTGGCCCTGCCCGAGAGGTAATTGATAAGTGACGAAGCCCTTAATCACGCTCGTCTGGTCATATGGCGAGAGAGTGTGGGCCTCCAGGCTGAGATTATCCAGGTTCTGAATGTACGAAGTGTCGTAGCTTTCTCCAAAGTTGGTAAAGGTATCCGTTTCCTGCCGGGAAAGCGTGTAATTAACGTCCATCATCAACCCCTTCCCCATGCGTTTCTGCAAATCCAAAATCATCGAGTCGTAGTAGCTTTGCCCGAGCGGAAGCCCAACATAGTAGAGGTTCGGGTAAAACCAATAAGTGTCCAAGGCCGCCGCAACCTGAGGATAGGGCGCAATCGCTGCAGCCGCCGGAGCGCAGAAGCCGGAGTAGGGATAGGGAACCCCGACTTTTGCCGCCTGTGCCGGATTGCACACGTACGTGAAATTCGTCCCTGCGTTCACCAGGCCGAGAAATTGCGATGGAGACGGCTCATTGTAATTCAAAGCTGAATCTTGCAAATGGTGACCGCGATTGCCGACGTAGCTAGCCGAAAGCCTCATGCCCGGCGTCAGCTGGAACTGTGCGCCGATGTTGAAAGCGTCCGTGTAGCCCGCTTCAAGCGAATTCGGGTCGACGTTCACCACCGGGAACAAAGAGATGGGCGGCGTGCTTGTCTTTGTGCCCGGAACGAAAACGCCCGGATAGCCGCTGTTCCAATTAAACGGGGAAGTCGCCGAATTGGTGCCCCGATATCCGGGGTCAAAGCCGTACGGCACGCCAGTCCAATATTGAATGCCGATCGGAATGTAGAGAATGCCGAACGAGCCTCGAAACACAACTTTCTGCCACGGGGAGTAAGCGAAACCGGCCTGAGGCCCAAAGTTTGTCCAGGACTCGTTCTTTTCGAAAGTGCTGCTCCCATTTTGCGCATAAACCAACTCGCCCGGTATACCCAGGTTCGGATCAATCGCGTTCAGGTCAAAGTTCGCCCAGTGACCGTATTTCTCGTGGAACGGGAACGTGGCATCCCACCGAAGGCCGAGGTTCAACGTCAGCTTCGGCGTCAGCTTCCAATTGTCCTGCGCGTAAAGATCCATGGCCTTACGCCGTCCGTAGAAATCGGCAGGCGTTGTTTCGCTGGCGTTCTGCACATCGCCAAGCAGGAAGCTTGCAAATCCAAATCCAACGTTAGCAGCATATGACGTCCCCACAGCGCCCGTCGTATTGTTTGAAAAATTGAAGGTGATCGCTCCAGAGCCAGCGTGATAGTTGTTTTCCATCGCCTGGAAATCGCCGCCAAAAGTAAAGGCATGGCGGCCTTTCATCCATGTTAAGGAGTCGCCGAGGATAAGAGTTGAGCTGACATAATAACCTTGCCAAGAATTCCCAATAAACGTCTCGCCGATGCCATTGACGGCGCTCCCAAAGTTGATCTGTGGGAAATTATTGGCTCCGGTGTTGCCAAAACCCAGTGCGGCAGGCCAGGCTGTGCCGCTCGCCGCCGGTTGTGATCCGTTCCGGTACCAGTTATAGGTCGCATTTAGAATGTTCAGGACATTGGGGGAGAAGCCATATGACTCGCTGATGCGAAACTGATCCGTAGGCACTAACTGAATTCGCGCATCGGAGAGCGGGCCGCCGGTGGTGCTTCCAGGTTCCCACACGCCGCCCGAGTCCACCAGCGTGCGCGATTGGTTGTGTAGTATCCACGATCCATCGAGATGATCCGTGCTGCGGAGATTTTCATCGATTTTAAGCGAAGCCGTTTTGGGCGTCTGCGCGGGAGAGTTTTGCTCCGGCAGCCGGTCATTATTCACCAGGTTTCCATTTTCTGGCGCGTAATATTTTTGATAAAGGGAAACGATTTTCTGCGATATGGGACTGATCATCGCCGAGGGAATCACGTTCCCCACGAAAACATCCTGCGTTTGAGGGTTGAAGATTGCGCCCTGATAGATGGTGTTTCCCGCCGAGTCAACTCCGTAGACCGTGGAAGTGTTGAGCAGCGCGCTGAAGTCCCCATTCAGAAAGGCGGAGGTGGGCACGGTCGCCGCGCTGCCAAACCCGCCGGGGGCAAAGTCCGACTGCTTATAGCCCTCGAAGGAGCCAAAGAAAAACGTCCGGTTCCTGAGGATCGGCCCGCCAAAGCTGCCCCCATAATCCCAGGCCCGGTCGAAAGGTTTGGGCAATCCCTGGTTATTGTTATCCCACGAGTTGGCATCCAGCGCCTCGTTACGGCCGTAAATGAAGCCGCTGCCGTGGAACTGGTTTGTACCTGATTTCATCGTGAAATTCATCACTCCGCCACTCGTAATGGCGCTTTGAGCGTCTATCCCGCTTGTCTGGGCCTGGAGTTCCTGAATAGCTTCCATCGGCGGCCCCGTCTCCATGGAATCACCCTGGATTTGCGCCGTGCCTGAAGTGCCATCAATGGTGTAGTCCTTGGTAAATTGCTGCGTTCCGTTGACAACGCCTCCATAAGGACTGCTTAAGAGCGAATAGCCGGGCGTGAGCGCCACGGCAAAATCCTCGACGAAGCGTCCACCGCCGTAAATGCTGAGCGGAAGGTCCGTCACAACCTGATTGCTCATGTTGGTCCCGATGGTTGCGTTCTCTTTGTCCAGGACCGGCGATGGCTCCGTGACGGTCACGACCTGTGTCGTTCCGCCAACTTCGAGTCGGGCGTTAATTTGCGCTACCTGAGTCGAGTGAAGCACAATATTCGGCACATTCTCAGACTTGAATCCCTGCTTCTTGAACTCGATGTTGTACCGCGCCGGAACCAGATTCAGCAGTGTATAGATGCCGATGCCGTTGGTGGTCGTTGACGTCACCAGGCCAGTATCAACGCGCGTCGCGGTCACGGTAACCCCGGGGACGACCGCTCCGCTCGCGTCCACCACAGTTCCTGTGATAGTGGCGCGGTTTACTTGCGCCGCTGCCATGCCTGCCAGAATCATCTGGCAAAAAACAGCGTAAGCGATTATTCGCAACATCGCCCACCTCCTAGAGCGCTCCGCTTTTCCGTAATTACTCCAAACCCGTTTATCGGCACATTGTATGTAAAGGCTTATTTCCAAGTCAAACCAAGCACTGATTGATGACTGCAAATTACAGTGACAATCCCTGCTGTAGCTTCGGCGCCTCCCACCAGCGTTTTTCGGCGCTGAGAGCCTGCCTTGAACGAAATGAAGGGACAGGCTGCTACAGGAAATAATGTCACTGTAATTGGCAGTTCTCCGTAGGATGGATGAAGAGCCGTTCCACCACTTAAAACCGGATTTCGCCGACGAGCTATGCCGACCGTGTAGCCTTCACTTGACCGCTTGTTGAAGCCTGAGGGCGCGCCAAGCGAGCATTATCAGCCATGCTGATCTTCATATGCCGGATCATTGCAGCGCGCGCGGCGCGCGAATCACGGCGGCAGAGCGCTTTATAAATCTCTTCGTGCAGGCCCCAGATTTTCGAGAGGTCGCTGTAGTTCTGTGCCACCTGGCGGCTATGGTCGAAAAGCTTTTCCAGAACCACGGACATCATCCGCTTTAAAACTTCATTGCCGCAGGCTTTCATGATTGCCAGGTGGAACTCAAGATCGTGCTGAAGAAAGCGGATTCGATCTTCCAGGCTTTCTTTCATCGCCTGGAGTTGTCCCCGAACTCGATGCAAGTCCTCCTGCGAAGCTCGAGTTGCCGCCAAAGACGCCACCACCGGTTCAATGGCCGATCGTGCCTCGGCGACTTCGACGAGATCCAGACTTTCCTGAAGAGTCAGAATCTGATCGGGAAGGCTTAAAATCCTGTGCAAGGAGGCTGCAAGATAAGTGCCGTCTCCCTGCTTCGATTTTACGATTCCGAGAATCGCAAGGCCCCGCAGAACCTCGCGGATGGAAGGTCGGCTGACCTGGAGGAGGGCGGCGAGATTCCGTTCGGAAGGCAGCTTTGAGCCCACTTTCAGATGCTTTTGTTCCAGAAACGATTTCAGCCGCGACAGGATCTGTTCATTAATGCCAACCCTTTCGATGGGACGCAACAACAGTCCATGCTCGTCGGCTTCTTTATCAAGGCTATTGGCGGGCAACATCTCAATTTTTATCCTTAAAGCCCATCCTATCATAATCGTACACGGAAATTCGCGTACAGCCTTGGGGCGGCAGTCGCCACACATTTCTCATAGGATGTTGCAAAAGTCGGTGTATAATGCTTCAAAGAATGGGAGCAAGAGGGGTGTACCCTGCGAAGCGCCCCCATTATCACGGTATGCGAGCTACGCTGAATATTCGCCGTTACTGGGCAGTGTTGGTGATTGCCCTGACCTTGGGGATCGGTATCCTTATTGGAAGCGTCGTTTCGCATGGCGTGCGGGCCGCGAGAGTTCTGCCCGTGGCGCCGGATGCCAAACCGCTCTCCATCGTTTCTCCAGTAGAGCTCTCCAATTCCTTTGCCGAGATTGCCCGCAGGGTAAGCCCCGCCGTGGTGAATATCAATACGGAATCCACGGTCCGCTTTTCCAGCAAGGGTCCTCGCGGAGACAACCCTTACGGCGACTGGTTCAACCGCTTTTTCCATCAATTTGGCCCTGACGGCATGCCCCATCATCTTCAGCAGGAAAGCCTGGGTTCAGGCGTCATTCTTGACAAGAATGGCTACGTGCTCACCAACTATCATGTGGTCATGCAGGATAACGGGCAGCCTGTAGACTTCATTCGCGTGCATCTGAAGGGTCAGGATGAATCCACTCGCGGGTATCCCGCAAAGATTATCGGCTATGACCGCTGGACGGACCTTGCGGTAATTAAGATTAATGCCAGCCAGCCCCTGGTCGCCGCTCAACTGGGCGATTCTGACGCCATGCGCGTCGGAGATTGGGTGCTCGCCATCGGCAGTCCGTTCGGCTTGAACGCCACCGTAACCGCGGGCATTGTCAGCGCCAAAGGGCGCACCATCGAACAAGGGATGGAGGGCGAGTTCAAACACTTCATTCAGACGGATGCCGCAATTAATCCGGGAAATAGCGGCGGTCCGCTCGTCAATCTGGCCGGGCAGGTGATTGGCATTAACACTGCCATCGCCACAACCCGCGGCAGTTCCGATGGCGTAGGTTTCGCCATCCCTTCCCAAATCGCGCGGAAGGTCTACAACTCCATTATCAGCACGGGCACGGTGCGGCGTGGGGCTATCGGAGTGAGCTTTACTCCCGATCAGAATGAAGCTCTGTTGCGCAGTTTTGGAGCCGACCATGGCGTGGTGGTGCAGAGCATCGAAGCCGGAAGCCCTGCCGAGCGAGCCGGAATGAAGCGCGGCGACGTGATTACATCCATCAACTCCAAACCCATCCACAACGGCGACGAATTGCTGGCGATCGTTTCCAACTCCGAGCCTGGCGCAAAGCTGCGCGTCGATTATCTGCGCGACCGCAAACCGATGACGGCTTACGTGACGGTAGGTGATTGGGGCAAGATTGTGGCCAGGAGCCAGGGCAACGCACCGGATGATCAATCCGGCGAGGGCTCGGAAGATCATACGGGCGGCGCGTTAGGGATGTCGGTGAAAGCCCTTAATCCGGATGAAGCCAAGCAACTTGCCGATCAGTTGCACCTGGGGCATCCGGATGGAGTTGTGGTGGATGATGTCAGGCCAGGCAGTCTTGCCGATGACCTTGAACTTCAGCGCTTCGACGTGATCCTTAGCATTAATCATACGGAAGTGCGTTCGGTGGACGATTTTAATCGCCTGCAATCGCAGTTGAAGTCCGGGCAGGACGTGCTCCTCTGGATCGCGCGGCGCAACGGCCGGGGCTATACCACCTATTATCTTGCTGACCGGCTTCCGTAGCGGCGGACGGCGTCCGCCGTATTACAGGGGATTACAAATTATAGTGACACTATTTGCTGTAGCGGCGCTGTCCCTTCACTTCGTTCAGGGCAGGCTCTCAGCGCCGAAAGACGCCGGTGGGGACACCGGCGCTACAGAAG
>Ga0070737_10003656_pt1 | contig 16334 bp, 18 predicted proteins | sample Coa_R1_10_FD_66438 | JGI IMG/M metagenome (GOLD analysis project Ga0070737, IMG submission 66438) | Surface soil microbial communities from Centralia Pennsylvania, which are recovering from an underground coalmine fire - Coalmine... | ecosystem: Environmental > Terrestrial > Soil > Unclassified...
GCGATGATGGAACATTACAGTCACGTGCGGATGGCCGCCAAACGTGACGTTCTTCAGAAGCTTGAGAGTGGATTGATGGAAATTCCGATGGCGGAAGATGTCACAACGAAAAAGGCGTGGACGGTGGCAAAATAGAATGGCGTCACAATCTACGTCACAAAATCGGTTCTGGCCGGATTTTCAAATGCGTAAACTGTTGAAAAGATTGGTCGGGGCGAGTGGATTCGAACCACCGACCTCCTGGTCCCGAACCAGTCGGTCCTGGCTAACACCTTGATTGCAGAGGAAATATTTTTGCAATAAAATTGGATGTAAACACCAAAAATACGCGCGTGGGTGGGCAATTGGGTGGGTTGTTTTCGCGGGCGCTAAAACCTCGCGGTTACAGTATAGAAGGCCCTGAGCGCTGCGCTTGAAAACCTGGCGCGGATTGTACCTGTCGGAAACGAATTGCTACGGTGACGCTTCGCTCTCCCGTCATCGCGAAAGGGCTACCAAGACTTGGGTGTGTCAAGCGCTTTGCGCCCCGTTTTCCTAAGCGCTATAATTCAGATCTTTAAGGCCAAACCGGCCGTCGCATGTTCCACAGGACTTGTTCTTTTGGATCGATGGATCGGTGGCATCTCGGGTGAAATTGTCCAAGTCTCAACTTGCGGAATTTTCGCAGCAACTCGCAGAGACACAAGCTCGATTGGTCGATCCCGCGACGCTTGCGCGCGCCGTCTCTGAAAACGTAGAGGCGCAGACTTTTTGTTTATGGGCGCGCCTCTGCGTTTACGTCTATGGGCGTATAACTCCGGCTCTACGATCATATTTGGACGAAAGATATCCGGGATTTGCTCAGACGGTGTCATCGCAGGAGCCAAGGGACGTAGACGATCTCCAGTTTTGGCGGATGCTGCGAAAATGGATTGATACTCACACCTGGGCACGGGCAGCCGCTGAAGGTTGGAATCACGCCCTGGGGTATTACACTGCTGCTGATTCCGCTTACAAGAAGGCAAACGACCGCTGGTTTGAAACGAAGCGAGCGCTCGAAGGTGGAGTGCTCACCGAGATGCCCATGTACGAGTTCTGGCGAGATGGAGAAGAGCAAGTCTTCTAGTCATCGGGACCCGGGACCCACAGAAGACCTATCCGAAGCGGTCTCGATCATTGATCTGATCTGAGGCTCAAGTCTTCTTCTGTCCAGTTCATGATGGTACTTCTCAAGGAATCCCATAAGATCCTGCTCGCGAATGTTTTGTTGTTGGCCCCTGTTCACTTTCCTCTTCTTCAGAGCTACATTCAATTTCCCCTCCGCGATCCATCGCACGATAGTAGAGTGGTGCACATGTAGATCTTGACGAAGGTCGCGGAGCGAATACGCGTATACGGCAGTGCTTAAACCAAGTTGCTGAATTTTTCGCACCACGGAGGAGTAGGAGCGGCCCAACGCCTCGGCAATTTTCTGCGTTGCTTGATGATTCACATGGCTCAACAAATACTGAAGATCTGCTGCATCCCATCGCCTCACCGGTTTTCGCTGCTGTCGGGGTATTCCCAATCGTTCACAGTGCTTGTACACCATTTCACGTGAACGACCATGCTGCGTCGCGATGCTCGCCACTGCTTGAGCCAAATTACTGTTTTTGCTCGCCTCCAAGAGCGACTGGTTTATTTCCTCGGACCACGCGAATCGCTGATATTCTTGAGCAGTTGTAAATCGCCGCTGCAACACCTTCATCCGCTGTTGGATCGCGGCGAGCCGCAGCTCTTTGTGTTGCCGTGAGGCTCGCAGTATCGCCTCGCGTTCGGTCTTGCTCTCACGAACGATGCCTTCTCGCAACACCTGATCTGCCTCAATCGGCCACTTATCTCCGGCGACGAATTCCGCGTGACGGTTCTTAGACCGATAATCCGCGTGCCGCTTCCTAATGTCGCATACAGGAACGCTCGGGTATAAGAAGCTAATGCAATTCACCACTGCTTCAAACTCTTGGTGGGCGTTCCTGACACCGATCAGTAGAATCGGATCAATCTCGCGAGTCCAGAAGCTGCTGTTGACCCATGGCGGGAGAGCCGCGCGAGCGATCTGATCAAGTTGTGTGGCGATCGTCTCTCGGTCAAGAGCGGGCTGCAACTGCATGATCTGCCAAATCGCCGATTCTCGCAGTTGAACGTTCGAGTTGCTAGCGTGGTTCAACAGTTTCCGTACCAAGCGGGTCACGACTGCAGCTCGGTTTAGACGCGGCTCTGCATCCAGGATTCCTTCGATAACGATATTCTGCTCCGCCAATGACTTCCCGATTCCTTTCCTTAGCTTTTCATCGAACTCCGGAGTCCAAAGCTCAAGCGGAATCTTCGGGGACTTTCCTTTCACAACGCCCACTTGAGCTCGGCTTGAGAGCACTCGAGAATCGGGGAGAGACGCTTCGAGTTCAGTACGGGGTTGAACGACCGAAGCGCTCGTCAAAAGACGCCTGTGAGTGCTATTAGACGCCGCGGCGACCATTAGAACCCGCCGACTGCCACTAGCTCATTCACACGAGATATGTACGAAAGCAACAGGTGACACATCGGTGCAAGGATTTCTAAAGTTTCCATACGACTTCCTCGGCGATTCGACTCAGGTGTAGAGCAGAGATACCTCACAAATGCTGCAAATCATAAGGAGTAGACTTTCTAAAGTGGGCGACGCGGGTTCTCGCACTTAGCTTTAGGCATTTACGAGAGTGGGCCCATTCCAGACGCTCCCGATCGGAGCCATCGCAATTTCGAAAGAGCGTCCACTTTTTTCATTCTCGAACTTAACCCGATAGCGGTTCGCCCACTTTCTATCCGCCCACTTCCTTTCAGCACCGTCATTCTACGGGGCCCGCCAAGGCTCCGAGGTTCTGCCGCTCTTCACCCGTCAGCTCCCGTTTCCGCTCTCTTGTCACTCGACCAATTTCTTCTTTCAGGAAGGTGTCAACCCGACTTTGTGAACGCTGTCCTCCGTTCAGCGTCAGCCAAAGCAGCGCTTTGTAGTGCAAGTGCAGCCGGGGAACCTCGATCTGTAGCTTGCGTCCGATTTCCTCGTTTAGCTCCCGCCAGAATGCGTTTGTAAACACCGCCCGTAAATCGGGCCGTCCGACTTCCTCAGCGAGAGCGGCAAGTCTGCCAAGCATCTCGCCGGTGGGCGGCTTCTGGGCTTCGTATCGAGCCACCGTTCGAACTGTAACGCGGATTCGGTCGCTGAATCGTTGTTGCGATTCGCCAAATTCCGCTCTTAAGGCTTTAAGCGCGTCAGCCACGTATTGCTCTTCTCTGGTCACAGCAGACGAGTCTATCACTCATCATGACGGCGACCATCCCGCTATTGTTAATCTTGTAACGGTATGACGTATCGATCATGATAGTTGGTATCATTAAGAATAAACTTTAATATTATGCAGTGTACCCTGCTTAGAACGGAACGGTCTCTGGCACAACTCGCATGCGTTCGGGAGCCAGCCTACAAGCAAACCGCGGCCGAGACGATAGATTGACTGCGGTTTCTACGTGGTACTGCCGGGCTCGGCCATACCGGAACAATCCAAAGGCCGTATACGTCATGCACATTGCCCTGATTGCCGGAAGCGGATCGATGGTGCATTATATGCGGAAAGACTCGCGACGGCGCCCCGTTGCTGGTTCCAAGATCCCTCGCAAACTCTCGCCCGACGAGAACCCTCTCCTCGCGGCGATAGTAGTTAAACCGGTCCCCTCCCAAGCGAAGGTACTACTCATAGGCCTGGCATCAGCAGCATTCGAAAGCGCTCTATCGGAAGACGCGGAATGCGTTCTGGTAGCGTTCGCTCTCATGCGCGAGGCGTTTCGCGAGCTGGAGGCTATTGTCGAGCAGATGAGCCGCGGTGCCGCGCCGACGACTGCCGCAGAAGGCGCTCCTGACGTCGCCCCGCGGATCCCTCCCAAGCAGCAAAGAATTACTCGGGTCTCAAGGGCGTTTGAAAAATAGACCAGTGCGGCGGCTCGCTGGCTCGACAGGCCAACGCCAGCACAACGTGATCGGAAAACTTCGCTAACAAGAGGAGAGCCAAGAAGCCGATCAAACTCTACCGCTGAATCGATGACAGTCGAGATTCGGTAATCTCAAGGGGCTCCGCCCCGCCGCGCACAAGGCCTTGCGCCTGCGGTTTTGGCTCCTCCCGCAAGCGGGCCCCCTCCAAAATTCTTCGAACGCAGACCTTGCTATTTGCTTGGCTCCCCGCTCTCGCCGCCGAGGGCTCGGGGGTGTTGCCCAGCAACACCCCATCCACCAGAAAACCGAGAGAAGCAATTGCGGGAGCGCGCAACGTCAGGACGCATGCCAAAGAGATTCATAACCCGTAATGACATCGAACAATTCCTCGTCAATCGAATTCTGACGGGCTTGATTGAACTCCACTTGAAGGTGTTCAAGGAGATCGCCGATCTTTCGCTCAGCTGCCTGCATAGCTGCCAACCGGCTCGCGCTCTCGCTTGCGAGTGATTCAGCGCACGCGCGAAACAGAAATATAAACAGATACTCCCGTAGGAGCGCCGCGATGGTTTCGGTCTCCACGGGCATCACCTGCGGGATCATGTCCGTTGGCCATTTCGTTGTCGCAACAACCCGTGCAACCACTCAGCGTCGAAGGGCAAAAGGTGCTGCCTCGATGGCCGGAAGCTCGTCCCACCGAAGGGCTGATTGTGGCATACGAGCACTCGAGTGATGCTTCCATTTTGGCGGTGCTGTTGAATGGCTTCGAGAAGTGCAGCAGTGAGCGGCGTTATGCCCGCTACCGTGTCTGGGACCGGATGAACCGGCATCAACATCGATATCAGATGCGCTCATTCGCCACGCGAGGCGTTCTCCAACCGGCCAGACCACTTTCTTGCCAGCACGAGTTTTCAACTCGCTAAGGACGAACTCAGCCAAGATTTCATTGAATTGACCAACCATTCCCTGATCCGAACCGAAGACCACGACGCCCGTGCGGTCTTCCTGCGGGTTGCGTTTGTCATTCGTCCCAGTGTTACCGATGTTTCTTCAAGCTGGCGATGAGCCCCAGCTCAACGCGGTGTACCGCTCATCAAAAGCTCAGAACCGGACACGGTGAATCGCGAATAATTGCATAGGAGTTCGTTCGCAACCGGCCAAGGAGGCCTTGCGCATGTCCTCTTCCAATTACGATGAGATCCGCCTTGCATTCCAGGGCGCACTTCCGGATCACGCTGGAGACCGCTCCGGGCGCCACGTGTATGTCAGCATTTGCACCTGCCTCATGGCGCAGTTCGCTCATCTGCAGCCGGCCCGATTGGATCAAATCGTTTTCCCACGCCGCATTCAAGGCTTGGGAGCGCACGCCAAGCGCGGGAACGGCATGTACCAAATGAAGGTTGGCTGAGTAGAAAGTTGCAAGATCCGCCGCACACCTGAGAATCCAGATGCTCTCCTCCTTGTCATCCACCGCGCAGACGATACTCCGAATCGCAACATCGATCGAACGGTCCTCTTCCGGCATATGAGCATCGGTCCAGACCGGGCAGTTCGCGTCGTGGAGGACCTTTGCCGTAACCGAGCCAAGCAAAAAGGCTCGAAATCCCCCACAGCCCCGAGTGGGCATCATGATCAGGTCCACCTTGGAATCCGCAGCGACCCGCACGATCGTTTTGGCTGGATCACCCATCTTGCAAACTGCGTCTACCCAATCGCACGGAAACGTCTTGCACACGTACTTCTGAAGAAATTTCGTGCTGGACGCCAGGAGCTCATCCCGCTCACTATCCGGAACAACGAAAGCGACGCTCCCGGGATACTGCGCGCTGGGATCTTCGATAACGTTGAGTAGCGTTAGACGCGCTCCCGTCCTTTCGATGAGACTTCTTACAAATGGCGCGGCTTGGCGGCACCGCTCCGAGTAATCGAATGGAAAAAGAACGTGTGTGAATTTCATACGCTTCTGCTCGACGCGCTAGAGTGCAATCGTCGGGCCGATTTGCGGAACCGCACCGGGCGAGAAGTGTGTAGCAGGCGGGCTTCGGGCTTCATTCCTGCACGTGATGTCAGAGCGGGTCGGCGTTGTGGGTGATTTGACGCACCGAACGGGGCGACTTCACCCAAATCGAGGACGGGAGGGCTTTAGTCCAGGTCGAAAAACTCTCCCCTAGAAGGGCAAACGACGTCCAGCTTCAGTTCTTGCGTAAGAACCGCGGCGAGCGCATTTGGGCGGCGCGCTCACCATGCACCAGGAACACTTTCTTCAATTTTGGCGCGACAGGGCGAACCCAATTCACGAGATCTCTTTGGTCCGGATGCGCGCTCAGCTCATTGAGAGCCGCTACCTCCGCTCGCAGCCGCATCGGTTCGCCAAAGATCTTCACCTCTGGGTGCCGTTCGACGAGGCGTCTTCCCAATGTGTTGGCCGCTTGAAATCCGGTGATCAGAATGACATTACGCGGGTCTTCGATGCCATCCCGAAGGTGATGGAGGATTCTGCCGCCTTCACACATCCCCGAGGCAGAAATCACAATAAACGGAGTACGCAAATCATTTAAGGCTTTGCTCTCAGAAGCTTCGCGCAGATAGCGCAAGCGGTGAAATCCGAACGGATCCAGGCCGCTTTGGACGAAGCTGGCTGCCTCCGAATTAAACTCCTCCGGATGACGCCGGAACACATCGGTGACATTGATTGCCAAAGGACTATCGACGAAGATCGGGATATCGGGAAGGAGTTTCCTTTCCAACAGACGGTGAAGCATCAGCACCAGTTGCTGCGTACGCCCGACGGCAAAGGCCGGTACGATCACATGGCCGCCTCTCGCGATTGTCTTGCTGACCAAGCGCAAAAGCTTGTCTTCAACGCTTCCGAGTGGCTGATGCAAGCGATCGCCGTATGTGCTCTCCAGGATCAGATAGTCCGCCTCCATGGCAGGATCGGGATCGTGAAGGATCGGAACACCCGGACGGCCGAGGTCGCCTGAGAACAAAAATCTTTGTGATGCGGCCATTCCGTGAATACTCGCGAAGGATGAACGCGAACCCAGAATGTGCCCCGCATTGCTGAGTTCGACACGCAGGCCATCTCCGATCGTCTTCCCCTCCATCGCATGAGAGGAATCGCGGGCAACACACGTCGTTCCACCGCACATCCACAGCTAGCGTTTTTCCGTCAAGTGATCGGCTGTGACCTGCAAGATGAGAGTAAACGCTAACGACGAGGGCGGATCTATTTCTCCGTGGTACCGGGCCAAACGCCAATCTCACCATAGCCGACTTCCCGTCAACCTGACGTGATCTCCAGAAGCCCACTTGCGGCCACCGATGCGTAGCGCTTATGGAACAATGTCGTTTTGCATCTACGTTAATGCCCGGGGGGAATCGAGAGGAATCCAAACCGCCGCTGAAGGTGTTCCTTTGCCATTCGTCGGCCGACAAAGATTTTGTACGCGGACTCTTTGGTCTCTTAAAAAGCTCGATTGTCGAGCCATGGCTGGACGAAAAAAACCATCCTTGGGGGCCAGGACTGGGACCTCGAGATCCGAAGAGCCGTAAGAGGCAGTGCAGAAGGAGATCCGGCAAGCACTCGACGTGGCGAACGAGAAGCCTCCGGGGACGATCTTTGTTATTCCTATTTGCATCGAACCTTGCGAATTGCCCGAATCGCTAAGTAAGTTTCAAGGGATCAATTTTTCGAACCTCGAGCGGAGGAGCGCTTTCGAGAATCGCTATTAACGCGGGCGCAGAGTCTCGGTCGATATTCGAATGCCGAGATCCAGCAACTGGCCGAAGTCTTTAGCGATCGAGCCCAAGCTGCCCAGGAGCTCGGGGCCAGCTATGCGGAAGAAGCGAAATCGCTTAGAGAAATTGCATTCAGCGCTCCTATTACGCAGAGCGAAATGAACCAGGCGGCGGCCGAGGCCAGCCATAGGGCGGACGCCAGATTGCAGGCGCTGCTCACGGCCATCAAGGAGTATTACTCGCCCCCAAGAATAGCTCAATTCGATAAAGTTTAGAAAGCGTGGGAAACTTACGGGGAAGCTCGTGCCCGAATTGACGCCGCTGAATATAAGGGCGGATCGATTGTTCCGTTGATACACAGCAGCACGCTGGAGAGCGTGACAATAGCACGGATTGTTGAGCTGGAAAGTGAGCTCAAAATCCTGAGTAGCAGACAGGTCAAATTCCAAGATCTGCCCGACGACTTGCAAAAAATGCTCATCGAGATCGACAACGCCCCCGAACGGAGATTGTCTGACGAGAACTCATGAATGTGTTCGCCACCAACTAGTGACTACCTTCCGCGGCCTTGCATATGGCTAGCTTGCGTGACTCAAAAGTAGTGCACCGGCGTCAGCCTTATGCCCGGTTTCATGTTCCAGCTTTGGTCATAATGCGGTCCAGAAACGGGCTTCGGGACCGAAGCCGACTTGTGGCTCGGCGCCGGCCTTGCGGCGCCCGGCGCGTAAACAAGTCAGCTAGGAATGGTACGAGGCGATAATGCTTAAGCAGAATCCGTGGTGGTCAGTTCGAACTAGGGCCACTCATCGCCTCCTTCTGGCGCTGTTTCGGCTTGTGCGGCAGCGGCTGCGAGGCCGACTAACTCGGGTGTATACCACATAGGGTGATCCGTCACGAATCGCCGAAGCATCGGTGATCTGGTAAAGTGCCCCTTGATGTAATCGATCCAACTCTCATCCGTGTAAAGTTGCGCAAAATTTCCCTTCTGCAGAAGGTAGGTATCGAAGAAATAGGCGAGACACTGACAGGCCGCAAGTGCTCGCCGATAGCGTGGGTCGCCACTCCCGAGGACCACACTCTCCAAAAAACATTCGCGGATGTCAGCAGTCGCTTACACAGGAGAAACCATTCTGATCACTGCGGAGGGTATCGGAACAAAATTAACCTCAGTCGTACTTTCCTCGATAGGCAAGGATCACCCATTGCCAATAGTGCGAAAGACTCCACCGTTCACGTTTTCCTTGGCGATACCACGGGATGTAACTCCCGGCATGTATCCGCTGAGAGCAATGGCTTCTACGGAATCAGGTAATGGACTAAATTCCAACGTCCTCTGGATCGACGTGGAGCGGCGCGATCAACCGGTCAGCATCAGAACGGGACGTGAAACTTATACAGTTAATTCAAACAGCTATGGCCCCGTGACCGTATACGGCACATATGAGGATGGGTCAACTGCCGATTTGACGGGATCTACTCAGACCAGTTACATACCTGAAGATTCCAGCATGGTGCGGATTCAGGCCTATGGGGTGATAAGACCGCTAGGAAAGCCGGGTACCACTTATGTCGATATTCGCGTGGGAGATAAGTCTTTGAGAGTGAAGGTAATCGTCGAGACGGACTGAATCAGTAAGAATCTTACCGCGAGAGGGTAGGCGTGCGAAATCTAGTTACTATCATGGCGGCGGCGCTTCAAAAATATGCCTGCGCTTAACGGCGCTTTGCTTCTTATCCTGTTGCGGGATCGTAAGTGCGCAGGGGACGCTTCAGATTATTTCCCCGGCCAATGGTACCGTCGTCCATCCGGGAGACACCATAACGGTAAACGTCTCGGCTTCCGGCGGGTCGTTCATTTCCGTGGCGATTATCCCGTCCGGCCGTATGCCGCCGCCGGCTGAATCGCGTATCGCACCGCCTTACCAATTTCCGATCGAGATTCCTGCGGACTTGCCGCCCGGTCCCTATCGGTTCACGGCACTCGGAGCGATAACCCCAGGACATCCAGTCTGGTCCGACCCCATTACGGTTGATGTCGAGCGGCCCGATCTGCCCCTGACGCTGACCACTGATCCCGCTGGCCCGCTCACGATGTACATCGGCGAAAGGGTCGTGCTCGATGTGATTGGCACGTATGCGGACGGCTCGACTGTCAATCTGACCAATTCCAGTCAGATCAGTTTGGTATCCCAGTCTCCGGATACGGTCACTATTAACTCAGCCGCCTTGGCGACGGCCGTGGCCCCCGGGACCACGCAGATCGTGATTAATGGCACTCTTACAGTTCCAGTGACCGTCGAGGCGCCGGTAGAGATCGCCCCTGCCACAGCGACGATTACGGCATCTCAAACCCGCCAGTTCACGGCATGGAGTACGACGCATCCGGAGAATCCGGGGATCGCCTGGTCCATCAACCCGGCTGGACTGGGCTCAATTGATACAACCGGTCTTTATACCGCCCCCGACTCCGTACTCTCACAGCAGACCGTGACCATCACAGCGACCAGCGTCGCCGATTCCACTCTTTCGGCTTCGGCAGTCGTCACTCTTTCTCCGGCGGCTTTTATCAATGTTTCTCCGGCGTGGTCCGTAGTCTATTCCGGACAATCGGAACAACTCACGGCATCGGCTTCAAACGCTGGAACCTTGTCGTGGTCGATCAACCCAGCCGGCCTGGGCACTATCGGCAGCGCGGGCCTATATACGGCGCCTTCGCTGATACCGTCACTGCAGCAGGTAACGGTTACTGCCACGAGCGCGGCCAATTCCGCGCTCTCGGGAAGCACCCTCTTTGGCTGTCGCCGCAACCCTTTCAATTCATCGTTTCTCCACTCGGCGCGACGGTGCCGCAGGGCAGTTCCGCCACCTTGACGATTACAGAACTCACCACCGACTCCTTCGCTGATCCGGTGGCATTCTCAGTAGGTGGTCTACCGAGTGGAGTAACCGCGAGTTTCGAGCCGACGGCTGTTTCCGGAACCGGGCAGGTCATTTTAACTCTGACGGCTAACGCCTCCGCCTCACCGGGCAACTACACGATCACGATCACGGCGACCGATACGACGCTTCCAGGACTCTCCCGATCAAAGCCGGAGTTAGTCACGGTGGCGGCGTCGCAGACTCCCGCTGCCTTCGCCCTCACGCTTGGAAATCCGAGCGTCACGAGTTTTCCGGGCGGCACCGCGGCGGTGAATGTCGGCCAGGCATTCTCAGATTCGTTCGATCATAACGTCAGCTTGTCCATTGCCGGATTGGCGGATGGCGTCACGGCGAGCTTTAGCCCAACTCTCATCAATCGCGAGGCGGTGAGCAGTCTCCTCACTCTTTCGGTTGGCGCAAATGTTTCGCCCGGAACCTACACACTCACTATCACGGGCGCCGAAGCGGCGACCGGCTTTTCGAAGACGATTCAGCTTAGCCTGGTTGTGCTTCCACTAACCGTCGCATCAGGAGCATTACCTGGCGGGTGGGCCAATCAGGATGTGGGCCAGGCGGCGTCGGGCGGCGCGACCGCCTTTAGCGGCGGCGTCTTCCAACTCCAAAGCTCCGGCCTCGGAACCGCCGGCGATGGCAGCGGCGAGCAATTTCAATTTGCATTCACCGGCTTGGAGGGTGACGGTACAGTCACCGCCCGTGTGCTTGCGATTGCCAATTCAAGCGCTTCGCAAGGCATCATGATTCGTGCCGGCCTGGATCCGAGCGCCGCATTTGTTCTGCTTGCGCTCGACAACGGAATGATTTCCCTGATCAGCCGCTCCTCATACGGCGCGCAGAGCGCCTACGTGGCGAGCGTGGGCGGAGGCGTACAACTGCCGCTTTGGCTCGAGCTGATTCGTCAAGGCAACAGCTTCTCGGTCGCAACGTCGCCCGATGGTTCGAATTGGACCCCGTTAACCGATAGCCTTGGAAATCCTGTGTCGATCAATGTGCCAATGGACAGCGGTGTCCTTGCAGGCCTGATCGATACGGGCTCCGCGGACGGCTCCGCGGATACAGCCGCTTTCGACAATGTTAGCGTTACTTCCCTGGGCGCCGGCTTTGCGCTGTCCGCCTCTTCGAATACGGTACTCACGTCGCCCGGCGCGCGTTGAAACGACGGCTGCCGATGGATTCCATTCCTTACCCGAAGTACTCGCATCACCGCACTCCACGAGTATTGAGCCCGGACGAGGTCGCCCGCCTGATTGAGGCGGCAGGTAATCTCCAAAGACGCGCCATCCTCATGGCGTTGTATTCCACCGGGATGCGGCGGACTGAACTGGTTCGCTTGCGCGTGGAAGACATCGACAGCGAACGCATGGTCATTCACATCCACAAAGGCAAAGGAGGCAAGGATCGCGATGTGCTGCTTTGTCCCAGGCTGCTCGAAACCCTGCGCGAATACTGGCGCTGGAAGAAGCCTAAAACATGGCTGTTCCCCGTTGAGCCCAGAGAACGGGGCAATCACCTGAGCGACAAGTCGGTCTGGCATGCCTGTAACGATGCGGCACAACACTCCGGTATCAAGAAGCGCATCAGTCCGCACATGTTGCGCCACAGCTTTGCGACGCACTTACTGGAAGACGGGGCCGATCTGGCAAGATCCAAGTATTGCTCGGGCACGCCGATCTGGAAGCGACCAGCATCTATTTGCATCTGTCGCGTCGACATCTGGAGAAGACGGTGAATCCGCTTGATCGTCTTACGATCTCGCCCACATCAGACCGTCTTTACACTCGCAAAAGACAAAAATGAGCCGGCCCACCCTGGAGGTAGCCGATCTCATTCGCGCACAAGGCAACCGCTTTCTTGACAGGTATCAGTCGAGCTTCAGTTTTCAACAACTGAAGGTGTTTCGTGCCATTCGAAACTGCCGCACGGCAGCTTTGGGAGGTCATCTCGACGCGTGTTCGAGCTGCGGTTATCAGGCCATCTCTTACAACTCCTGCCGTAACCGGCATTGCCCTAAGTGCCAGACACAAGCGCGCCAGCGTTGACTGGCTGCGCGCGAGCGGGAAGCCTGCCGACGGCATACTTCCATGTCGTCTTCGGCACTCCACATGAACTGAACGTGCTCGCGCTCGAGAACCCGCACTGCTTCTACGATCTGCTGTTTGCCGCTGCTTCCGCCACCTTGCTGGAAGTGGCGGCAAACCCCAAATGCCTGGGCGCTGAGATTGGCGTCATTGCCATCCTGCACACGTGGGGGCAGAATCTGCTGTTGCATCCTCACATCCATTTGCGTTGTGCCGGCCGGCGGCCTCGCGCCCGATCACAGTCGACGTAATCAGGACGCCCGCACAATCCCGGTGGCCTCTTTGCCCGACGATCTCACTTCCTTCTAAACTGGAAAGCCGTCGCAGCAGGGCGGCATCGGCAATATCGCGCGTCATCCAGGACGCCTCCAGCATTCGGTAATCGTTGTCGCTGAGCGAGGTTCCCCAATCCGGAGGTTTGCGCGCAGACAGGGATTCGGTGTCCCACGGCTTCGCGGCATTCTTGATTTCAATCTGGCGATCCACGACGCCACCGCCGGTGGATTCAGGCATGGCGGTGGCGCCTCACTGGCCTATAGCGATCCTCTAGAGTCTGCCCTGGCGTTTCGATGTCGTCAGATTTTTCTATCCTTAGGGCGCGAGCTACGGCAAAGGTGATCGCTCGAGCTTGGGACGACTCGTGGGCCTCGCCGCTATGTCCCTCGATACGAACGCGAGCCCAGGAGCCACCGCGTTCGCCTCCCGTCGTGTACTCTTGCGGAGCGACCCGCTCCAGCAAGCGGAAGGCATCTTCCAAGCGCGTCGCGGGTTGAAAACGCCACCGAGGTATTCATCGTCGGCCGTCCATCAGGAACCGCTCGGGACCCACGGTCCACCCCATGACGCGTTCGGCCAGAACGGCCGCGACTTGATCGTTCGTCATTGGGCCGCTCCGTCGATCTCCGCCTCTGTGGAATCTCCGGGTGCCGGAATTTCTCTGAGCACGCGCCGAAGGCGTATCGCTTCCGCCTCCAGCGCTGTCGTAATCCGCTCTCGTTCGTCGCTTGTTGACATCGAGAGATGAACTTCAAACGACGATTCGAATCACTGGAGCGGCAACTGCGTTGCGAGCCATCAACCCTGTTGTTCGCAGACGGTAGTTCGATCGAAATGAGTGGCCGCGGGGATTATGTAATGGAGTTGGTCAATGCGGCTGTTCGGGGTGAGCGCACGCCGCAAATCGAGCTGATGGCGCGCAGCGTACGCTCGAAAGAAGCTGGTGGCGGTCACCTGCTGGACCTAGCGAGAGCGCTCCTGAATGGACCCGTCGGGGAACAGGGTTCTCCACCGGACGAAATGACATAAAGCAGAACATATGCCAGACAATCCAGCCGCTCAGGAATTCTTCAGCCTCGCGCTGGTCGTCAATCAAGCCTTGGCTGCGAGGTCAGCTCAAATTGCCGCACCGTTCTGTCTCAAACCCGCAGAAAGGGACATCTGGCGGGCAGATTCGCGGCCGAACCCGCCTCGCCTAGTACGCTCGACCAGCCCCCACTGCCGGGATGAGATCTCCGCTGCCAAGGCCAATATCAATGCTATCTGCAATGAGTTCCGGGCGCAAATGGCGCGGCATCTCGCACCGCGTGCAGCGCACTCGCAGTAGGCTACAGGCGCGGCTGTGTAAGCCATCGCGCTTTCTTCGGCCAGAAATTCTGCGAAACACGACATCTGAGGACATTTGAAAAATTGTCTTTGAAATCAGCGGCACGCCACTTCCGCCTGGTCCGGAAACTGTAAAACGTAGATCTTCTGCACTGTCCATGGCAGCCACGTTCGATACTCCACCGGCACAAAGCCTTGCATCTCGACAAGGCCCGGCAATCGCGAGAAGCTGACAAAATAACGCGGGTGAATTTCCGGATTGAACTTGCTCCACCACGCCGAAACAGGAGCAGGCCAGTCGCACCGAACCCTGCGATAGGCATCTGGCGGCCGATGAATCCGGATGCTATTCACATAACCGGCTAAGTCAATCTCAGCCGCGCAATCGGAATCGAAGCCGACCAGTATCTCGCTTCGTGAAATTCCGTGAGCCTGCAGCAAATCCAACGCCTGCTTGCGCGCCGTCGCTGACGCGAATAGGTCGTGGGTGGTCGACAACCCGAATAGCCCATAAACGGCAACGCAGCACCAACTTGCCACTGAGCTTCTGCGAAACCGCCTTCTATGCAGCCACACGAGCGGTATCGCGATTAGCGGAAGCAGCGGAAGCAAATACCGGTCGAAGATGGGTGGCGTGAGGCTTCGAAACAGCAATGCGCCGTCGTACCCCGCCGCGAATGGAATCGCCAGCGTAACAAACCGGCCGATGCGGCTCTCCGTCGCCCAACCAGGCAACAATCTGAAGCGTGCGGCGAACGCACCCAATACCGTGCCCAATATCGCAACGCACCCGAGCAAGCAAATCCAATAAATTCCAGCAATCCACCAGAAGCCAAGAATCACGGGCCGCCTTCCCAACGCTTCCTGATCCGCAAAGAACACCCCGTACTCGGTGACCATATTGCCCAACCAGAGATGCGAGTTCGCAATTGCGCAAGCAAGCGCAGCACAGATCAGCGCGGCAATCCCAGTGATCCACCAGCGCTGTCTTCGTATCCACGGGCCGATGTAAGCCACCACTGCGGGGCCGCTGAATATTAGCATAGTGCCCGCGATCAATCCGAGCGATCGAACACCCGAGCGGGCCAAATCGGGAATTGAAATTCTCTGCAGCGCGTAGAGGGCGTTGTCATTGGCCCAATAAGGCTGAAGTCGCAGCCAGTCACGAACCGCAACAGCCAGCCCAAGAATGGTCGCGAGTTCCACCGCCAAAACGGTGCGAATCCTCCACTCGCGCCAACGAAAAAGAAGAATGGTCGCAAGAAAGGAAAGGCCTGCCCACCAAAAGATCTGGCGCGTGGTTGCCGCCAGGACGGAGAAAAAAATGCCTCCCAAACTCCACGCGATAAAGCTTCGTGTGCGGCGCGCCTCCCACGCCTCGACGCTGCAATAGAGTGTCGCCATAAAGAAAACGAAGCTGGACGCCTCGGTCATCAATGTCGGAAAATTCGGCAGGAACAACGGCGATAACAGGACCGCAAGCGTGCAGAGCAATGCGTCGCCCGGCGTTAGCCCCACCCGGCGCGGAACGCCATACACTACCGGAGTGAACACGCACGTTAATACGATCGACGATAGGCGCGCTATACCCAGTGAGAAGCCGAAAATCTTGATGAAGAGCGCCGCCCAATAGCTCTGCGGACCTAGCATGGGCTCTCCCCAGCCGTTGTAATGCAAATGGCCCGTCACAGCGACTTCGCGCGCCGTCCGTATGTAGGACCAGTCATCGTTGATCCCCATCCCAACCGTAAAGGTCACCAGGCGGGCTACCAGCAGCAGCAGGCCGATACAGAAAACAACATTGCCTGTATCTGTTTGGAAAGCGAGCGACCGGCGCAAAAACGTAGCCATTGGTCAGGGCGCTCTCTGATCCTTATGGCCGTTTAGACAAGCGCCACCGTTGTCGGCGGCAGGTTCTGTCAGAATCCCCCAGGCACTCCGCATACAATCCGAACCGCGCCGTCGAAATCGGGCACGCCGCACCATAGGTGTAC
>Ga0070737_10003657_pt1 | contig 16329 bp, 15 predicted proteins | sample Coa_R1_10_FD_66438 | JGI IMG/M metagenome (GOLD analysis project Ga0070737, IMG submission 66438) | Surface soil microbial communities from Centralia Pennsylvania, which are recovering from an underground coalmine fire - Coalmine... | ecosystem: Environmental > Terrestrial > Soil > Unclassified...
CCGGTCGCGATGCTGGAACCCTTCGACTACTTCGATGCCGCGCTCGCCACGGTCAACGAGTCGGACTATGGCCTGCAGGCCGGCGTGTTCACCGACAATCTCACCCATGCGATGCGCGCGTGGGACACGCTGGTCGAAGGCGGCGTCGTGGTCGGCGACATCCCGAGTTTCCGCGTCGACAATATGCCCTACGGTGGCGTGAAACTCTCGGGCTTCGGCCGCGAAGGCATCCGATATGCGATCGAGGACATGACCGAACGCAGGCTGTTGGTGATCCGCGATGCGCTATAGCGGTCGCGCCGGAACCTCGACATCCCTGTCGTTTTCCGCGCCGCTACTCGCCACATCCATGTGGCTCGCCCTTCGGGCCGCGTGCAAAGGCGCGTTTTTCACTCCGGTGGCCGGCCATCCATGGCCTGCGAACCTGCATCATTGAAGCCATACCGGCTAGCCCCATTTCAAGGCGATGAGCCAGCTTCGCGATCCGGATAAACAACACCCCACCCGCCAGCTTGCCGCACTGGGGGCGTTGTGGCCGTACATGCGCCGGCACCGCGCGCTTGCTTCGGGCTGGTTGTTCTTCTTGGCCCTGTCGTCGGCGGCGACGCTGGCGCTGCCGGTCGCGGTGAGGCACATGATCGACCGCGGCTTCGCCAGCCACGATTCCGGATTGGTGAACGCGACCTTCCTCGCGCTGTTCGCGCTCGCGCTCATCCTCGCCATCGCGACCGCGGCGCGCTACTTCTGCATCACACTCTTGGGTGAACGCGCCATCGCAGCTTTGCGCGGGATACTCTACGCGCACCTGATCCGCCTCGACGTTGCGTTTTACGAAAGGAACCGGGTGGGCGAACTGATCTCGCGCCTCGGCACCGACACCGAAGTGGTGCAGACCCTGATCGGCTCCAGCATCTCGATCGCGCTGCGCAGCGTGGTGATGGTGATCGGCGCGGCGGCGCTGATGGCGTGGACAAGCCCGCGGCTCGCCGGCCTGACCGCGCTGGTGATTCCGGTGGTGGTCGTGCCGATCGCGCTGTACGGCCGCCGGCTGGCGCGCCTGTCGCGCACCAACCAGGACCGCATCGCCGACACCAGCGCGATCGCGAATGAAACCCTCAACGCCGTGCAGGCCGTGAAAGCCTACGCGCGCGAGGGCATCGAAAGCGCGCGCTACGGCGATGCGGTGCAACGCGCGCTTCGTGCGGCACAAAAGCGCATCGCCGCACGCGCGGTACTGACCGGCGGCGTGATCGTCCTGATCTTCGGCGCAATCACGTTGGTGCTGTGGGCTGGCGCACGCGATGTACTGGCGGGTTCGATGGACGCGGGCCGGCTGATCCAGTTCATGCTCTATGCGGTGATGGCAGCCAGTTCGGTTGGCGCGCTGGGTGGCGTATGGGGTGACGTACTGCGCGCAGCGGGTTCGATGGGACGGATCAGCGAGTTGCTCGCGGAACACCCCTCGATCGCCGATCCCGCCCACCCTGCGGTGCTGCCACGACCGGCGCAGGGCGCGATCGCGTTCGAACACGTGGAATTTCGATATCCGACCCGCTCAGACACGCCGGCGCTGCACGATTTCAGCTTGCGCATCCATGCTGGCGAAACCGTGGCGCTGGTCGGACCGTCCGGCGCCGGCAAAAGCACCGTATTCAACCTGCTGCTCCGCTTCCACGATCCGCAGCGCGGACGCGTCACGCTGGACGGTGTCGACCTGCGCACGCTCAGGCTCGACGACCTGCGCGGCGCCCTGGCGCTGGTGCCCCAGGAAACCGTGATCTTCGGCGCCAGCGCCGCCGACAACATCCGGTTCGGCCGCGCCGATGCCTCCGACCATGCCGTGCACGCCGCGGCCCGCGACGCGGAGGCGTTCGGCTTCCTGGGCGATCAGCCCGAAGGGTTCGAAACACAGCTCGGCGAACGCGGGGTAAGGCTGTCCGGTGGCCAGCGCCAACGCGTGGCCATTGCGCGCGCGATCCTGAAAGACGCTCCGGTGTTGCTATTGGACGAGGCAACCTCCAGCCTCGACGCGCAATCGGAAGCCGCGATCCAGGCGGCGCTGGAACGCGCCGGCCGCGGCCGCACCACGCTGGTGATCGCGCATCGCCTCGCGACCGTGCAGCGCGCCGACCGGATCGTGGTGATGGACCAAGGCCGCATCATCGCCGAAGGCAGCCACGATGCCCTGCTGCGCGAAGGTGGCCTGTACGCCGAACTCGCGCGGCTTCAATTTGCGGTTGCGTGAGCCTGTCGAAGCAGCTGTCGTGAGAATCAGGTCACGGAAGGCCGTTCTGGTCTCCATCGACGCATGGACTACACGCCCATCAGCTCGTCCCGTGATGAAGCGATCAGGGACGATCGCACAAACTAAGCGTAATTGGTGTGCGTGCGTTCGATGAAGCCCGTGTCGGCGTCGTCTGGCCAGTGGTCTTTGTCGAATCCGGATGCGGCTTTCAATCGGTCCGGCGTCGCATCCAGCAGGACCCGATGGTCGTGGTCCGCTTCAATCCGCATCGCGCTCCACGGGACCGCGAACAGCTTCTCGCCCACCCCAAGCACGCCGCCCACAGACAGCGCGCCGTAAATCACGCGCCCGGTGGCCGTGTCGATCACGACATCCGCAACTTCACCCAGCTTGTCGCCATGGAGGTTGTGGACCGGCTGGCCCACGAGTTCTCTTGCCGAAAGGCGCTGTGTGCTGTCCATTGGATGTTCCTCATTTCCGTATGACTTCCCCACGTTCGCCCGTCGTGCTCGACCGTCATGGCTCCCGAACGTGTGGTACAGGCAACTTAACGCGCGCGCCATTACCGAGCGGTGAACGCGCGGATGCACGGCAACGCCGGAGCGCTTCGACCGTCAGGAAAGCCGGATGGCGGCCGCGGGCCGCGCGGGCAAGACCGTGCAATCAGGCAGCAGGGGCTGCCGACGCTGCCTCGCCTTCGGCGGTCACTTCCGATGCCTGCATGCCCTTCGGGCCCTGCACGATCTCGAACTTCACCCGTTGGCCTTCCTTGAGGCTGCGGAAGCCCTGCGCACGGATCGCCGAGAAATGCACGAAAACGTCCGCCCCGCCGCCGTCAGGCGTGATGAAACCGAACCCCTTGGCGTCGTTGAACCACTTCACCGTACCTACTGCCATTTCGAAGACCCCTCTTCGCAACGATCCATGCCCGGCATGGTGCTGCCGGGGGCGATGAGTATCATTCCGGCTCATCCTGCGCGCAAGCGCCGAAGGGTGACCCAGTTCGCTCAACCCGCGAGAAGTGCGTTCACGATCTCCGGCACGCGGCGGGTGGCAGCCGCAAGATGCGCGTGGATTTCTTCGAGACTGATCGGGGCCTCCGGATCCGGGCCGCAGCCCGCCGCCCAGTTGGCGACCACCGCGATGCAGGCGTAATCCATGCCGCGTTCGCGCGCCAGCGCGGCTTCGGGCATGCCGGTCATGCCGACCAGATCGCAGCCATCCCGACGCATCCGCGCGATCTCGGCCCTAGTCTCGAGGCGCGGCCCCTGCGTGGCGCCGTAGCAACCGCCGTCGACCACGGCAACGCCGCCGCGCTGCGCGGCGTCCAGCAGGTCGCGCCGCAAGGATGCGGTGTAGGGCTCGCCAAATTCGATGTGCAGCACGGCCTCGCCGTCCGCGTCGCAAAAACTGGAAGCCCGGCCGCTGGTGTAGTCGATCAACTGGTCCGGAATTGCGAGCACGCGCGGCCCCATGTCGTCGCGAATCCCCCCAACCGCGTTCACGCCGATCACGCGTCTCGCCCCCAGCCCGTGCAATGCATCGATATTGGCGCGGTAGTTGATGTGATGCGGCGCAAAGGCGTGGCTTTCACCGTGGCGCGCCAGAAACGCCACGTGTTTTCCAGCCACCTCTCCGGTCACGATCGGCGAAGACGGCGCCCCCCAGTGCGTAGTGATTTCCTGGCGTCGCGCGCGCTCCAGTCCGGGGAACGCATACACGCCGGTGCCGCCGATGATGGCGAGGGAGATATTTGATGGAGACGGAGAGGTATTCATGCAACTTCTTTCACGCGAAGCGGGGATTGGGAATGGGCAGTGGGGGCGCAAGGCCGATGCGCCACCGCAAGATTGCGACCCCGCACGAGCGCTGCCCGATCGCGCCCCCGCTACCCATCCCCCACCCCCTCGTCGCGCAGAGCGAAGATGCCCGGCAGGTTGCGCCCTTGTCCGTGGTAGTCCAGTCCATATCCAAACACGTAGCGGTCGGGCACTTCCAGCCCCACGAAATCCGCGCGCAATCCGCGCACCCTGCGATCGTGACGCTTCAGGCACAGCACCGCGACCAGCACGCGCTTCGCGCCTTCCGCGATGCAGAAGTCGCGCAAGGCTTCGAGCGTGTAGCCCTCGTCGAGGATGTCGTCGACCAGGATCACCGTGCGTCCGGACAGCCGCGCCTGCGGCCGCCGGATCCATTCGATGTCGTGCCCGCTCGTCCCGCCGCGATAGCGGCTGGCATGCACGTAGTCGAATTCGAGATCGGCGTCGATCGCAAACGCAAGCGGTGCCGCGAAAAACATCCCGCCGTTCATCACCGTGAGGAACACCGCACGCTCGCCACGCAAGGCCGCGGTGATTTCGGCGCCGATGCGTGCGATCGCCGCTTCCACTGCGCCGCGCTCGTGGAGGCATTCGGCGCGCGGCAATACTGCGGCGAGTGGGCCGTGCTGCGCGCTCATGCGCTGGCCGCTCCGGATGTGGCCAGATCGCGCAGCGCCGCGACGTAACGCGCGTGCTGCGGATTGTCACGCAAGGCCTGCCAGCCCTCCGCAACGCTGCCGCATAGCGTTCGGACTTTCTCGTCCGCGCAGGGCGCACGGCCGCGTACCGACGCAATCGCTGCGTCCACCATCGCCGAGGCGCAGACCAGCACCAGGTCGCAGCCCGCATCGAGATGCGCGGTGACGCGGCCGCCGATGCCGCCGGCGGATTCCGCCGCGGCCATACCGACATCGTCGCTGAACACCACGCCATGAAATCCGAGCTCGCCGCGCAGCACGTCGTCGATCCAGATTTTCGAATAGCCCGCGGCCGCCCTATCCACTTCCGGATAGGTCACGTGCGCCACCATCACCGCCTCGGCGCCCACCGCGATGCCCTCCACAAACGGCACCAGATCCGCATCGCGAATGGCCGCCAGAGGACGTGGATCGATCGCGGCCTCCAGATGCGTATCCTCTGGAATCGAGCCGTGTCCCGGATAATGCTTCAGTGTCGCGGCCATGCCAGCTAGCCGCATCCCGCGCACGTACGCCGCCCCCAGTTCCGCGACCACCTGCGGATCGGAATCGAACGCACGCTCGCCGATCACGCGATTGCCACGTGCAAGATCCACTACCGGCGCGAACGACAGGTCGATGTCGCAGGCGCGCAATTCGCTTGCCATCACGATCGCGTGCATTTCCGCCATTGCCACCGCTGCGTCGCGTTCGCGATGGTACAGCTCGCCGATCCGCTTCAATGGCGGCAAGCGCGTAAAGCCCTCCCGGAAACGCTGCACCGGACCGCCTTCGTGATCGACGCAGATCACGAATGCTGCGCCGCGCAATGCGCGGATCGAGTCCACCAGCACCTGCAATTGCTCGCGATCCGCGTAATTGCGGCTGAACAGGATCGCGCCGCTGACCTCGGGCGCCAACAGGCGGGCATGTTCGTGTTCGGCGAGTCGCGTGCCCTCGATTCCAACGATCAGCATCGGGCGAAGATTACTTTGCGGCAGCGGAGCCAGAGCCGCCGATGATAAGGCACCTGCCCTGCCCCATGGCGAATCCGCTTCACGCCGCGGGCAGCACGCGGCAGATGAAGCCTTTCAGGTAATCCGTCTCCGGAATCGCCGGGTGCACCGGATGGTCCGGCGCCTGTTGCAGCGATCGCAGCACCTGCACGTTGCGATCGAGGTGCCGCGCACCTTTCTGGACGGCATCCAGCAAGGCATTGCGCGGCATGTGGTACGAGCACGAACAGGTCACCAGAATTCCGTCGCGCGACAACACCTGCATCGCCAGTTCGTTGATCCTGCGGTAAGCCAGCGCCCCTTCCTTGAGATCCTTCTTGCGCTTGACGAACGCGGGCGGATCGAGGATCACCACGTCGAAATGTTCGCGCGCCTCGCGCAGTGCCTTCAGGTAATCGAATGCGTCGGCGCGTTCGGCACGCACCCGCTCCGCAAGGCCATTGCGCTCGGCGTTGCGTTCGATCAGCTTCACGGCGGATGCGGAGGCATCCACGCACGTGACCTTGCGCGCACCCATCGCCGCCGCGCGCAGCCCCCAGGCACCGAGATACGCGAACATGTCCAAGACGCGCGCACCTTTCACGAATGGCGCCAGCGAATCACGGTTCGCGCGCTGGTCGTAGAACCAGCCGGTCTTCTGGCCACCGATCGCATCGACCACGAATTCGACGTCGCCCTCGCGTACACGCAGCGCGCCGGGCGGCTCGCCGAAGCCGATGTCGGCATACGCCATCAGCCCTTCCAGTTCGCGGATACCCGCATCATTCTTCCAGATCAGCGCGCGCGGATTCAGCACCCTGCGCACCGCTTCCTCGACTTCCAGCTTGAGACGTTCGATGCCCGCGGTGGTCGCCTGCGCCACGATCACCTCGTCGAAGCGGTCCAGCGTCAGGCCCGGCACGCCGTCCGACTCGCCGTACAGGAGGCGATAGTACGGCTCCGGGTACAGGCGCTCGCGCAACGCCAACGCCACTTGCAAACGATGCGCCAACAGTGATGCGTCAAGTGGATGCTCCAGGCCGCGCGCCACCAGTCGGGCGCAGATCAAGGAGTGCGGATTCACGTAGCCGACGCCCAGCGGTTTGTCGTTGGCAGCGACGATCGCGCACACCTCGCCGGGCTTGAACGAATTGAGCGGCGATCGTATGACATCGACCTCGTTGGCGAAGATCCACAGATGCCCCGCGCGCAAGCGCGCATCCTCGCCGCGCTTCAGGTACAACGCAGGATATTCGACGGGTTCGCTCACGGTTCGATCCGAACTGGAAACTTTGCACGTTATCCGAACGCCCCATTCGGCTACAAGATCGTGACGAAGGGCTGTTCGACGGCGTGACTCCGCGTGAACGATTCACGTCGATCGTGTACATGCGCCAACGCGTTAGCATGAACGCATGGCGATCCCGGAATTCGATGACAACCGTCTGGCGGATGCTTCCAGCCCGTACCTGCGCCAGCACGCCGGCAATCCCGTGCATTGGCAAATCTGGAATGACGTGACGTTGGCGCATGCGCGCGCCAGCGATATGCCGATCCTGCTGTCGATCGGCTACAGCGCGTGCCACTGGTGCCACGTGATGGCCCACGAGTGTTTCGAGAACGCCGGGATCGCGGCTGCGATGAATGCGGCGTTCGTCAACATCAAGCTGGACCGCGAGGAACGTCCCGACATCGATCGCGTGTATCAGTTGGCGCACCAGGCGCTCACGGGGCGCGGCGGCGGATGGCCGCTCACGGCGTTCCTCGATCCGCAGGATCTCGTGCCGTTCTACATCGGTACGTATTTTCCACCGACGCCACGCCACGGGCTGCCCGGATTTCCTGCGATTCTGGAGCGGGTGCGCGCGTATTTCGACAGCCATCGCGGCGAACTCCGCGAGCAGGCAGGCCGGTTGCGGGAATGGGTGCAGCGTGTGGAAGCCGGCGTCTCCGGCAGCACGCCCGATGCGAACAGCACCAACACCGAGGCCATGCAGCGCCTCGCCGCACGCTTCGACTCCCGCTGGGGCGGCAATGCGGGTGCCCCCAAGTTTCCGCGCGCCGCGGAACTCGAATGGCTTTTGGACCCTTCTCCCCCCGGGAGAAGGTGGCGCGCAGCGCCGGATGAGGCTTCGGGATCGCCGGACCCTCACCCCTGCCCCTCTCCCGGAGGGAGAGGGGTTCTAAAGCACGCGCACCGCACCCTCCGGATGATGGCCACGCGCGGTCTGCAGGACCACCTCGGAGGCGGGTTTTTCAGGTACTGCGTCGATGCCGAGTGGACCATCCCGCATTTCGAGAAAATGCTGTACGACAACGCGCAGTTGCTGCCGGCCTACGCACGTCTGGCGGTATCGGAGCATGCCGACGCTGCGCTTCGCGTCACGTCGCGAAACGCCGTTCTCGGGATCGCGGGTTGGCTGTCCCGCGACATGACAGCCCCGGACGGCGCGTTCTACAGCTCGCTCGACGCGGACAGCGAACACGAGGAAGGCAAGTTCTACCTGTGGACGCGCGACCAGGTGCAATCGTTGATGCCGGATGCGGAATTTGCCGTCGCGGAGCGCGCGTTCGACCTCGACAAGCCGCCCAACTTCGAGGGCAAGGCGTGGCACCTGTTGCGCGAGGTTCCGCTTCAAACGATTGCCGGTGAAACCGGCGGGTCCGTTGCCAAGACCGAAGCACGCTTCGCGGCCGCGCGGCGCATGCTGTTCGAGGCCCGCGAGCAGCGTGAACATCCTGCGCACGACGACAAGATCCTCACCGCGTGGAACGCGCTGGCGATTTCCGGCCTCGCACGCGCTGCGCGGCTGCTCGATGACGCGCATCTTGCCGCCATGGCCCGGCGTGCGCTGGATGCGCTGCGTGCGTCGATCTGGATCGATGGCGAGTTGTTCGCCAATGCAGCGGACCCAGCTTCGCGTGTTCCCGGCTTCCTCGACGACCACGCGTTCCTGTTGGACGCCTTGCTCGAATCACTACAGTTCGAGTTCGAACCTCGCGACCTCGACTGGGCCACCGCAATCGCCGATGCGCTGTGCGCGAAGTTTTCCGATCCCGATTCCGGTGGCTTTTGGTTCTCGACCGAACGTCACGCGACACCGCTGGCGCGCGGCCGCAACTGGACGGACGATGCCCTGCCCAACGGCAATGCCATCGCGATTCGTTCTTTGCTGAGATTGGGACACCTGATCGGCGAGACGCGTTATCTCGATACCGCCGAACGCGCTTTGCGTGCCGGATCGGCCGCCCTCGATCAATATCCCGAGGCATGTCCAAGTCTGCTGCTTGCACTGATCGAATTTGAGCGGCCACGCCCGCAGATCGTCGTGCGTTGTCCGCAGTCGCACCGGTCGAAGTGGCAGGAAACACTGCGCGACGGCCTGCGCAGCGCCGGCCTCGCCCTTGGCGGCGATCCGGTCGACGCCTTCATCATCCCTTCGGAATGCGACGCGTTGCCGGGCGTCCTCGCGGCGCGCGAAACGCGTGGGAACACTGGCACCGCCTGGGTGTGCTCGGGAATGACTTGCCAAGCGCCTGTCACTTCGCCCGGAGAATTTGCGCACACGCTGCGCGCGGCGATTGCCGGTTAGGGAAGCTCTGATTTTGCTCCGTTCCGTTCGTGGTTCGATACGCGAAGCGTACCCAGTGCTGAGCTTGTCGAAGCATCACCACGAGCGGAACCAAATATTGGCCGTTCGCCTCAGGGTGCGAGTTCACCGCAAGACCCGCGCGTGCGGCAGTGCCTGACGGCGGCCCGGCCACGGCGGCAGATAGAGTCCCAGCAGGGTGTGCGTGGCTTCGATCCCCGCCAGCGCGCCCTCCTTCCACCGCTCGGCGCGGAATTGCCCAATCATGTAACCGATGATCCGTTCCCACGATCCTTCCGGCACGCGTGCCGTCACGCCGCGATCGGGAATGATTTCGATCGCGTAGTCACCCAGCAGCACGTAGATGAGAATTCCCGTGCGGCGTTCGGTATCCCAAACCTTGAGGTCACCGAATACGTTCTCCGCCCGTGCGCGCACCCGGCGGCCGCCGAGCAAATAGCGCGCAGGCAAGCGCGCCTCGACCGCGAAGCAGATTTCGCCGTCATGCTTGGCCTCGCCGCGGGCAATCGCGTCCTCTATCTCCTGCATCGCCTCGGGCGGAAACGCCCGACTGGCCGGCGCGTGGAACCAGTGCCGCAGCCAGCGGGTCGGGTCCATCACCACGCCCCCGTGCGTGCGCCGAGGATCACGACCCAGATCACGATCACGTTCAGCATCAACAAGAATACCGCGGCCGAACCCATGTCCTTCGCACGACCGGCGATGATGTGCACCTCCGGCCACAGCCTGTCGACCAGGGCTTCGAGACCCGAATTCAGCATTTCCGCGGCCAACACAGGCAGCAACGAGCCCGCCAGCAAGGCCTTTTCCAGCGCGCCGTGGCCCAGCCACAACCCGATCGGGAACATGATCACGAACAGGATGACTTCGATCCGGAACGACGCCTCGACGCGCCAACCTTCGCGCAGGCCTTTGAGCGACCAGATCAGCGCCCGCCAGATCTGACGCGGTCCGCGGTTGATGTTGCTGGGCATGCCTTGGCTTCCCGTTCCGGAAGGGTCGTGTGATGCGCCTGGCACTTGCCATCCGCGCCGGGCGCGCGCCAGCATACGACGCCAAGACGATGGCCGCGACCGTCGCGGTGAGGGAGATCGCATGCAAACGCTGCGCCGCTGGTTGCCGCTGCTCTTGCTGATTCCCTTCGTCGCACTGCTGTGGGTGCCGTTCTACAACCGAACGCAGCCGATGATTGCCGGATTTCCATTCTTCTACGTCTGGCAATTCTCCTGGATCGTGCTGGCGGCGCTGCTGACGTGGATCGTGCATCGCGGGTGGCGCACATGAACGGTGTACGATTCGACGGAACCGCGCTCGGCGTATTTGCCTTCTTCTTCGTACTGATCACGGTGCTCGGATTCGTCGCAGCGCGCTGGCGCCGCGGCGATCTGAGCCACCTGCAGGAATGGGGTTTGGGCGGCCGTCGGTTTGGCGCGTTCGTCACGTGGTTCCTGCTGGGCGGCGACCTCTACACCGCCTACACGTTGATCGCGGTGCCGGCGCTGGTGTACGCCGTCGGTGCCTACGGCTTCTTCGCAATGCCGTACACGGTGTTCGTGTACCCGATCGTGTTCCTGACCATGCCGCGCCTGTGGAACGCGTGCCGCAAGCACGGCTGGATCACCTCGGCGGATTTCGTGGAGGGCCGCTACGGCAGCCGCGGACTGGCGCTGGCGGTCGCAGTGACTGGCGTCTTGGCGACGATGCCCTACATCGCGCTGCAACTCGTCGGCCTCGAAGTGGTGTTCGAGGCGATGGGGCTCGGCGCGCTCGGGATCGGCAGGGAAACGCCGCTGATCATCGCCTTCGTGATCCTGGCGCTGTACACCTATTCCAGCGGCTTGCGCGCGCCGGCGCTGATCGCGTTCGTGAAGGACGCGATGCTGTACATCACCGTGATCGCCGCGGTGGTGATCATTCCGATCAAGCTGGGCGGTTACGGCGCGGTGTTCCACGCGGCGCAGCAGGCGTTCACGGCCAGAAGCGGCGATACCGGCATCCTGCTGAAGCCCGACCAGTACTGGTCATTCGCAACGCTGGCGCTCGGCTCGGCGTTCGCGCTGTTCCTGTATCCGCACGCGACCACGGCCACGTTGTCGGCATCGAGCCCGGAAGCGATCCGCCGCAACGCGGTCTGGCTGCCGGTCTACAGCATCATGCTCGGTCTGGTCGCGCTGCTGGGTTACATGGCACTGGCCGCGCATGTCGACGTCAGGAACGGGTCGATGGCAGTCCCTGCACTCATCAACGCGAGTTTCCCGCCGTGGTTCGCCGGGTTCTGCTTCGCCGCGATCGCGCTGGGCGCGCTGGTACCGGCCGCGATCATGTCGATCGGTGCCGCCAACCTGTTCACCCGCAACATCTGGCGCGCCTACGTCAACGACGGCTTGTCCGACGCGCAGGAATCGAGGATCGCAAAGAACGTGTCACTGCTGGTGAAGTTCGGCGCGCTGCTGGCCGTGCTGTACCTGCCCACCAAGTTTGCGATCGATCTGCAACTGCTGGGCGGCATCTGGATGCTTCAAATATTCCCCGCGGTGATCTGCGGACTGTACACGCGCTGGCTGCGCGCATCCGCACTGCTGGCCGGATGGGTTGCCGGCATGGCGCTGGGCAGCGCGCTGGCGTGGCAGCAGGGCCTGAAGCCTGTATACACATTCGTCTTCGGCGACGCGCACTACGGCATTTACATCGGCCTGCTGGCGCTGGCCCTGAACTTCGTCGTCGCCATCGTCCTCACGCCGGCTGCGGCAATGTTCAGGCGCGATGCGCCAGCAGACCAGACACAGGCAATCGATTACGAGGATTTGGCGGCGGACTGACGCGGCACGCACTTGAATGGCGGCTTCAAGTCGTGACTCTCGCCTTCCGGGCATTGCCCGACATTGTTCGCCAGCGAGAATGAAACCGGACTGGTAATCCATCCGCCAACCGGTTTGCCGTTCCTGATCCCCGGATTGAACTTCCAGTTTTCCGCAGCAGTCACGGCCGCTGCCTGCAGCTCTGCGGAAGCAGTCGTGGTTTTCGACCGATCGACATCTACTCTGGTGATCTGACCCTCGGGATTTACGTGTATGCGCAACATTACGGTGCCCTGCTCACCATTTTTGATCGCATCGACGGGATAACGCGGCGGATTGCTGTTCCTGGACGCAATATCGACTGACGGCAGTTTCGATGTTGCCGCGCGTTGGGTGCTGGCTTCTGCGGGCATCTGCCCGCCTGCAACGTACAAACCACCAGCCAGCAATACCGCGATTGCAATAAATCCCGCGCGACGACGCAGCGCGCCCGGTGGAGTCCTGGTAAGCATGGCAATGCGCTCCTTCAGTTGCGGCTCGGTGAGCCAGGGAATCAAAGCGGGCGCCGGTTGAACAGCAACGCTGTCCAGCAGCGCGTGCGCGTAGTTCGCGGTTCGCTTGGGACACGCCCGCAACGACGCGGCATCACAGGCAAGTTCCTGATCCAGTCGGAAACGCGGTCGCGCAAACCATGCCAGCGGATGAAACCAGAGCAACGCGCACGCGATTTCCATCGCCAGCGTCCACCAGGCATCACCTCGATGCGCGTGGGTGAGTTCATGGCGCAGCACTACTTCCCGCATGGCGATGCTGTCAAACCGATCAGGGAAATCGGCGGGCAGCAGGATCAGCGAACGAGGCAAGGCCCACAGCACCGCGGGACCCGCGCCATGCACGCGCATGCGGATGGGATCGAGGCGTGGTTCGGCTTCCGCCAGTATGGGAATCCATGCGGGCGGCGCGGCGCCCAAGCCGCGCAGCAGCTTGAAGTAGTGTACGGCGAGCCGAATGACACCGATCGTGGCACCCAGCAGCCACAGCGCGATCAGAATCTGCGCCAAACCAACCACGACAGGTTGCGCTGTCGCAGCGGGCGTGAAATGCGGTGTCACTGTCAGTTCGGGCAGCAAAATTATCGCGGCCGGCACCAACCGATTCGGCAACAGCGGAGCCAATGCCAGGAGAATCGGCAGCAGCCACAGCGTGAATGCCGGACCGGCGCCAAACGCCCATCGTGCAGGGCGCCGCAACAGCAGGACCACGGCCAGCCCCAGCGTCGCACCGGCCAGCATCCGCAACAGCAGCTCAGCCATGACGGCGCTCCTTCTTCTCCAGGTCTTCGACGAGCCTGCGCAATTCGGCAATGTCTTTTGCGCTCAGCTTTTCACTGCGACTGAAGTGCACCAGCAGCGGTGCGACGCGGCCTCCGAATACGCGATCCAGTAGGCTGCGGCTTTCCGTTGTCTGCCATTGCTCACGTGTCAGCACCGGCAAATACAGGTATCTCCGTCCTTCGCGCTCGGCGCGTGCAGCACCCTTGCGCACGAGACGATTCAGCAAAGTTCGAACCGTGTTCTCGTGCCAACCGGTTTCGGCATGCAAAGCCCTTGCCAGATCTTCCGAACCCCGCGGTGCTCGCTTCCACAGTTGCTCCATGACGAGGCTTTCGGCTTCGCTGATGGCGGGATTGACACGCTTGGGCATGGCAGTGGCCCTGTTCACGACATCTGTAGTTGATCTAAAGACTACATATGTCGTTTCTTTTGTCAAGTGCAGGGTTGACCCTGCATCGCGGGCTGCTCAGACGGGGAGAATGAAGCGGCCGCCGCTGACGCGCTCGCGGCTTTCGATGTCTCGTTCGGTGAAGATTTCGGCGTAACCGCCGCTGGCGAGCAAATCGCGCGCCGCGGCGCCCTGCTCGAAACCGTGTTCGAACAAGAGCCAGCCGCCTTCGCGCAGGTGCGCGCGTGCGTCGCGCACGATGATTCGGAGCGCATCGAGACCGTCCAGGCCGGACGCAAGCGCAGCGCCTGGCTCGAAGCGCAGGTCGCCTTTGCGGAGGTGGGGATCGCCCTCGGCAATATAGGGGGGATTGGAAATGATCACGTCGAAGTGTGCCCCGCCCAACGCGACACACCAGTTGCCTTGCGCGAATTCGAGGTTGTGCAGGCCCAGCCGTTCAGCGTTGGCACGCGCAACCCGCAATGCCGATGCGCTCGCGTCGGTAGCGACGATGCGCACACGCGGACGCGCTTGGGCGATCGCGAGCGCGATCGCGCCGGAACCGGTGCCCAGATCGGCTACCGCATATTCTTCATCAAGCGGAATGCGCTGCAGCGCCAATTCGACCAGCAGTTCGGTGTCCGGGCGAGGTATCAGCACGTCGGGCGTGACGTGCAATTCCAGCGCGTGGAAGCCGCACGTGCCGATCAGGTAGGCAACGGGCTCGCCGGCCGCGCGGCGCGCGACGAGATCGCGATAGGCGGATTCATGTGTTGGATCGACGGGCTCTTCCGCGTGTGCGATCAGCCATGCGTCGGATTGGCCAAGCACATGCCGCAGCAGCAGCGCGGCTTCGCGCCGCGCTTCCGCACCGGGCAAGGCGCGCGCCGAGTCAACCAGCAACTCGCGCACGACAGGCACTACCCCAACTCCGTCGCCCCGGTGTAAGCCGAGGTCCAGCTTTTGCGCCTTCCCTGCCACTGGATCCCGGCCAATCCATGGCCGGGATGACGAGCTTTCGCTTCCAGTGCACTCAACCGCGTGAATCTCACTGCGTGAGTGATGCGGGGTTCTGATGGGCTTTCAACGCGCTGCACAACATGATCGCTTCATGTGCCTGCGCGAGTCCGCGCTTCAAGCCCGGCACCTGGCCGAGTTTGGGCGTGAAGAACGCATCCACGCGCTGAGCCTCGGCATCCGAACAACTCCCGCCCGCCGCGAGGAAAGGCAGGTAGCTGCCCGTGAAAACACCGGTGCGCGCGCGGATCTGGTCGTAATGACTGGTGAACCAGGTCCACAAGCTGGCCCGCTGCGCCGCCGTATCGCGTCCGCCGCGAAGGATCATGAACATCTCGCCGACCTTCACTTGCGGGGACAACGCAAAGTTGCGGGCGACGTCGGCTTCCTCGCCCTGCGCATGGCTGAGCGCGCCCAGCATCGCGTTGCGCTTCACCGGATCGGTGGTCTTCGGGATCGCCGCGATCAACTCGTCGACCACCGGCTTGCCCTTTTCTTCCACGGCGACCGAAAGCGCGGTACGCAGCAGGTCCGGATTCGCCGCGCCGAGATCGGGCAATCCATCCTTGCCGGGCTTCAGCTCGACCTCGGTCTGCTTCAGCAGCGCGGCGCGGACTTGCGGTACCTCGAACTCGAGGCCCAATTGGCTGGCCAGTGAACTGCGCATCAGCGCATCGTCGGCGGATTCACCGGCGCGACGCTGGTAGCCCAATGCTTCGAGGCGCGGCAGGTAGGCTTTGGCGACCGCGTGGCGGACTGCCGTTTTCTGCGCCGGCGTTTGTGCCTCGTGGTCGTAGATCCATGCCACGGTATCGAGTGGCGCCAGCGCGACTTCGCGCACCTTCGACGGCGCGAGTTGCCGCATCGCTGCCAGTACTTCGCCGGCGTCGAGGTCGCCGCGATCGAACGCCGCACCGATCGAATCCGCGTACGCCAACTGCTCGCCGTCGTTGCGTTGCGCGATGACCCTGGTCAAGGCCGCGCGATCGGCCTTCGCCATTTCGTAGCGGTAATAACCGTCGCCGTCGGCGTTCGGCATGTACCAGGCGGGGCACTGGCCGCCATTGATTTTCATCTCGGCGGATTTCGTATCCAGCATCTGGCACTGCACGCCGTTCGGGAATCGCACACACACCGGAATGCCCCACAGCCGATCGGTGCTGGCGGTCGATCCGATCGGCAGGTAACGGCTCTGCGAGAGTTGCAGCTCCGCCGCGCCCTTGGGATTGCAATCCAGTTTGGTCGCAACCAGCGGAACCCCGTTCTGGTTCAAAAAGCTCTTGAAGGCCTTCTTGAACGTCTCGCCCTTGCCCGCGGCCGTCGCGATCGCGTTCACGAGGTCGTCGGCCGTCGCGTTCCCGAACGCGTGCGCCTTGATGTACGCGCGCATGCCCTTCTGGAACACCTCGGGCCCGACGAAGTTCTCGAACATCCCGATCACCGC
>Ga0070737_10003658_pt1 | contig 16326 bp, 6 predicted proteins | sample Coa_R1_10_FD_66438 | JGI IMG/M metagenome (GOLD analysis project Ga0070737, IMG submission 66438) | Surface soil microbial communities from Centralia Pennsylvania, which are recovering from an underground coalmine fire - Coalmine... | ecosystem: Environmental > Terrestrial > Soil > Unclassified ...
CGTGGTGGACGACGTGGCTCCCTTTTTTGCTGCGCTCTTCGGTTTCGAACCGTTGCCGGCGTTCTGGTTCGTCGACGACGTGGCTTGCGCCGCCGCCCCCGCTTTCGCCTGACCGGCCGCCATGACCAGCGCGGAACCGATTGCGACCGCAAGTGCCAATTGGTTGAGCTTGCCAGTGCTGTTCACGACGCCCCTCCCGCGTTAGATGAGCTGGTCTTCGCAGCTCATAGACATTGGTAGGTCGGCCGATTCGACTTGGACAGAATTCATTGCCGCGGACGAATCAGCTTCCCTGTCTTTTTGTTCGTTACTTCGTCCTCGTCGAAAGCTCTGCCGTGTGGTTTCGTCCCGCCCTAGGTCTCGGCCAACACGGAGCACCTGCCTGGATTTTAAAGTAAGTAAATCATACAATATGACAGAACGCAAGCTACCGGTTTCTTCACGGCCAGGTTACTTTTGCGGATTGCACGACGTGCACGCGATAGGCCCACCCGCAACGCAACAACGGCGGGCACCAAAGGTCATCGGCAAAAGCGGCTACGGGCTGGCGACGGTCAACGAAGCCACGTTCCTCTTCGCCGATGCACCGAACGGCGCCGCGGCGGTGACCGGCGCGGCGGCAAAGAATCGTGAGGCGGGGCGAGTTCTGCTTAGGAAGGTGCTGCGCTCAGGGTTGCAGCGCAAGCAAAGGATGTCGCCTTCGGCTCAAGTCAGGCTTCATGGTAACCAACGAAATCCGGGGCCGCCGTCGTTGCGCGGCGTTCGGACGCCACTGCCGATCACCGACCAGGCGAGCGCATGCTCGTCACGATTGGGGCGCAGGTACACACAGGTAAAAAAGAGCCCGTTCCATAATGAACGGACTTTGCTACGAAAACTGCCTGGTTTCTTCTGAGCCCGCAGTACGTCGAGACTTCAGACTGCACGGCTTGGTGCGGAAGAGGGAATCACAAAGCTTGCGCAAGCTTCTGATGCTCGACGAATTCGCCCGCCCGACCGCTCGTCCGTGCCCCCATGCCCCCAGCGTGCGAGCTTGGACGTCGCCGCATCGAACGACGCGAACTCCATCGTGCCGCACCCGGGCACGGGCGGCTAGGAGAGTATAGCCAAATTCGAATAGCCTTGCGTAGACATTCCTATACCCTTCTGAACGAAGCACGCAAAGAACCTATAACGTTACGTCAGTGCTGCGTCGGCGTCGGGCCTTCAACCACCTGCACCAGATGCGCGGGCCGCACATATTTCCTGAATGCGGCTTGCACCTGTCCGGCAGTGAGGCTCAGATAGTACTTGGCAGCGACCACAGGCTCATCCAGCGGTTCGCCATTCTTGCTCCAAGTGAGCAGTGCTCTGGCGATGCTGTTGATACTGGAAACGTCGAGCGGAATCGAGCGAATAAGAGCCTGCTTGGCATTGAGCAGTTCGTTGGCATTGACCGGGCTATCCCGCAGCTCCTTGAGGTTCTCCAAGACGAGCTTGTCCACCGACTTCACCTTGTCCGGATCGCTCCCGTACGACACGTAGAAACTCGAACGGGCGCGATCGATTCTTAGCATGGAGTTGGCACCGTAGGCGTAGCCATGCTTGACGCGGATATCCACCATCAGACGCGAGGCAAACCCATTTCCTCCCAGCACCTCATTACCCAGTTGCAACGCATAGCGATCAGGATCGTGGACGTTCAAATCCAGTTGCTGGCCCATCACCACCGTGTCTTGCGAAGCGTAGGCATTTGGGACCACCGTATAGATGGCTGGATTCAGCGGAACCGGGTTCGGAATCACGTTGGGCCTGGGTCCAATCGCGTTCCACGCACCGAAATTCTTCTCGACAGCAACTTTTGCCTGCGCGGGTGTCACGTTGCCAACTACCACAATCGTGGTCATATCGGGGCGATAAGTTTGTTTGAAGTAGGCTTTGGCGTCCGCGAGGGTCAGTTTGTCGACACTCGCCGGCGTGGCTTGGCGCAAGTCGGGATCACCGGCAGGTAACAGTCCTTCGTCCAATGCGCGAAACAGCTTGTAGCGCGGCGATTGCAGTAGCCCGGACAAGGTGCGAGCGAGCGTTTTTTGCTGCACTCTGAATGCGTTTCCGGGCAGCGCCGGATGCAGTTCGTTTTCGGCCAGCAACTGCATGCCTCGGTCGAAGTGCTCGCTTGGCACCGCGAGATAGAACGTGCTGCCACCGAATTCTGACGCCGCAATCTCGTCGAGCGCCTTGTGGAAAGCAGCCCGGTGCAGCGAGGTGGTGCCGTAATCAAACAATGAGCCAAGCAATCTGCCGACACCTTCCTGACCCTCTGGCTCCTGCAGGTTGTCGTTGTGATCGATTTGACCGACCACCGTGACCGTCTTGCTGACGCTCTCGGGCTGCACGATCAAGGTGATGCCGTTGTTGAGCTTCATCGTTACCGGGTTGAGCGTCCAATGCGGCATCTCCAGCTTATGAAGTTGCTTGGAGGCCCACTCGGGTAACGGTGTATCGAGCTTGGCGTTGCTGGCGAAAGACTCTGTGCCGCCAAAGCCCTGACTGTTGGGCGGGCGCTTGCCGTTCGGGCTCGGGGTCAGCACCACGCTCACGCGACGGTCGGGCATAAGGTATTCACGAGCGACGCGGTCAACGTCCTGGACACTGACTTGCTCGATTTCTTTAAGCGCTTCCTCCGGGGAGTTCAGGCCCTCCCATGCCAATGCTTGCGACCATGCCGAGGCGAGATTGGATACGCTGTTCTTGTTGAACTCGAATTGTGCGCGCTCCTGACGTTTGGCCGCAGCGACCAGATCGGCTGGCACGCCGTTCTTCAGGATGCCTTGGATGACTCCATCCAGTTCACTTGCGGTCCTTTTGCTGTCGCCGCCTTTGGGGAAACCGGCCAGGATGATGCCGACTCCACCGTGCGCGAAGGGCTGCGTGTCGGCGCTCGCCGATAGCACCTTGCCTTGCGCAGCCAGATCAGAGAGAGGGCTTCGGGCATTGTTGAGCACGTCGAGCAGCACCTGCATCGCGGCGTAGTCCTTCGAGCGCTGGCCCGGCATCCGATAGAAATACGCCACGGTACCCGTAGGGTCGGAAGTGCTCCGCGAAATGGTTTGCGGCTTGAAGGGCTTCAGCTGCAGCGGCGCACGTGCTGGCAACACGCCCGGCTTGATCGGCCCGAAGAACTGCTTGACCTTGGCCAGTGTTGTCGCGGGATCGATATCGCCCGCGATCACCAGGATTGCGTTGTTGGGCATATACCAATGGTTATAAAACTTTTTCAGGACCGCGCTGGTGGTTTTGTCGAAGGTTGGACGTGATCCCAGCGGGGTATGGGCATATCCCGTACCAGCGTAAAGAATCTTTTCTGCCTTCTGGAGCGCAAGGAAGTCCGGGGAAGAGATGTCGCGTGACACTTCCTGTTCTATCGCACCTTTCTCGAGATCCCAACCCTTGGCGGTCAGCTCGGCACCGCGCATCCTGATCGACTCGATATGCAGCAACATATCGGTGTATTGCGCCGGAGCGAGAAAGTAAAACTGGGTTGCGTCGTTCGTGGTGAAGGCGTCGAGCCGAGCGCCCATTTTGCCGGCCATTTCGTCAAGCTGTGCACCGGTCATTCCGTTCGAATCGCGGAACATCATGTGTTCAAGCGCGTGCGCGGTGCCCGGGAATCCCTTCGGCGCCTCGTAGCCGCCTGCGAGGTAGGTGATCTGGGTGGTCACCATGGGCGCCAACGTGTCGCGAATGATTACCACGCGTAAACCGTTCTTGAGCGTGGCGCGCGTAACGTTGCCGCGCTGCTGCGCTGGTGTGGCCACTGTGGATGCTTCGGCGGCCCAGGTTTTACGGAACCCACCAAACGTGAGGCCGATACCCAGCGCGATGCCAAGCGCGAGTTGAGTGTACTTACCGCAATGATTCGTCATCGATGGTTCCTTGTGTCAAGAGCGGCGCGCCGTTAGCTCGGCATGCGCCGTGATCGAATAAGCGACATGGATGTCAGACTCGAAGGAAGGCACTGGCGTCCCACGAGATACATGGGTCCACGCGAGTCGCCACGGTCGTGGAGTCGCGAGGCGCGTCGATCAAAAAACGCTGCCGTGAACCGTCAGCATGAAATTTCGGGGCGCGCCATAGAAACTACAACAGGTGGGAGAACCGATCGTCTGGTAATAAACACGATCGAAAATGTTGTTTAAATTGATTGCCAAACTCCAGTTATTGCTGATGCGATAACCCGCGCGCAAGCCAAATACCGCATAGGTTCCTTGGGTAACGTTATAATTCGTTTCCGGTGCAAGACAGTTGCCACGGATATCGGTGTCGCCACTGCAAACCAAGCCGCTGCTGTAGCTACTGGTCTGCGCGTGCAGCTCGGCCCCCACGCTCCAGCGTCGTCCGTTACCTGGCAACTGGTAATTGGTCCACACTTTGAGCAGCTGCCGTGGTGTTTCAGAATCCAGGGGAACGGGAGTGCTCCCGGGCAAGGCAGCCTCGCGGTTGATATTGAAGGTGTAGCCGATACCCACCGCCCAGTCGGCAGTGAGTCTGCCATCGAGTTGGAGTTCAATGCCGCGGCTGCGGTTGCTGCCGCTGACGTAGCAGCAATTTGGAACCGTTGCGCTGGGCGCCACAAAAAGCGCAAGGCCGGATTGGTTGATCTTGAACAATGCCGCCGAACCGTTGAGCAAACCCCCGTACCATGCACCCTTAACGCCCAGCTCAACATTGACCCCGGTGAGGGTATCTGGCACCAGGCTCCCGTCCGTCTTTCTGAATCCCCCCTCCCCGGGCGCATAGATTCCAGCGTAACTCGCGTACACTGAGTAATGCTTTCCCAGATCGTAAGTGGCCCCCGCAAACGGGTTTACCCTCCCGTTGAAGCGTGAGACGGGATCGACCATATGTTGAACGAAGCTTCCGGCTTGGAAGAAGAATGTCCCTCCCTGCCTATACCGGTTGTCGCGTGCCCCGACAACGAAGCTCAATCCACGGAGCAATGCGCGCAGCCGCAGGGCTGCATACAAGCCGGTTTGCTTCGTCGATACTGAGGTTGCCTCGGTATACACGGGCGAATTCAGGTCGGGCATTGCGAAAAACCTCAAATCGAATACGGAGACAGGCTCTCCGTAAAATGTAACCGGACCTCCATAAGACGTTTCGTTCCGCGAGTAATCAGTACCTACAAGTACATCCTGGCGCCAGCCATCGACGTCGAAGCTTCCGGACAGCTGCGCGTTACCGACGAGGGATGTGTTTGACAGCAACGCACCGCGCACGTCTATGGGAGACGCAAGATTCCCCGTGGCGCGCTGCACCGGGCCGAATAGATCCGCGTATAGCTGGTCGGAATCTTCATGTGTCCTGGTCGTCTGGAACTTGAATTTCCAGCGTCTGCCGAAATCATGAGTAAGCTCCGCAAACGCCTCCGAATTACGGGCGTGCTCATATTCCCATGGCATACCAAAGAACGTTGAACGAGGTAAATGCAGGTCGCCCCCGTCCAGATAACGCGGCAGGCCGATTGTCATTGGGATGTCGTGGCGTTGCATGATGCTTCCGCCGAACGTGATAACTGTCGCCGGCGTCAGCTTATACTCAAGAACTCCGTACACCTTCTTTTCACGTGAGGTGGCTGTTTTATAAAAAAAATTCTGATGATCGTACATAGCCACGACGCGTCCGAGCAATTTGCCATCGAAGCCTAGCGGTCCGGTCGCATCCAGTACTGTGCGATACGTGTCCCATGAACCGATCGATTGATCAAGGCTCAATTCCGGCTGTTCGTGCGGTTGCTTGCGTACGAGATTGATGGTCCCACCCGGGTTCCCTGCTCCCCCGAACAGGGCATCGGCGCCGCGCAGCACTTCGACTTGGGTGTATTCGGACATGTCGGGCAGCGTGTCGTTGGGAAATATGAGATCCATGGCTGCCCCGCCATCGACATGATACGAATTGATCAAAAAGCCGCGCGAGTAAAAGCTGCTGTTCAGCTGGTCACTTTCTTCCACGGAGATTCCAGTCACCTGGTTCATGACGTCTGTCAGGTCGAAGAGGTTTTGGTCGCGGATGCGCTCCGGACCGACAACTGAGACTGATTGGGGAATTTCATGCAGGGGCGTCGAAGTTCGAGTAGCCGTCAATCCCGTGATGTGTCCGATCACCGTGATCGTGTCCAAGGTCCTTAGGTAGCGGCTTGTACCGATCGTCAGGCCTGCTGTTGGCGAAACTGCCACTTCCAGTCCCGTGCCTGCAAGCGCCTGTTGCAGTGCTTGTAAAGGCGTCATCGTCCCGTGAATTGCAGTTACCCTTTTTTGTAGAACATTCCGGACGCCCTCCTCCAGTGTGATTTCGCGGCCGGTTATGTTGCGAATGGCCTCAAGCGTTGCTGCGAGACTTTGTGCACGAAGATCAAAGTTGTATGTCGATGAAGATGCTGAAGTGGCGCCTGTGCGTGGGAGCACGGGCGCATCACCTGATTCGATCAGGAATGTGCCGCGCGGTGTTGTATGCAAGACCAGCCCCGACCCGGCAAGCAGGTGATCAAAGGCCTGGCGAACGGTGTATTGCCCTTTCAATGCCGCAGCGAGGCGGCCCCGTACAATTGCAGGGTCAAAGGTGACGATCACATTCGCCTGACTGCCGACTGCCAGCAGGGCACGGGCAAGTGGCTGCGCAGCCAAGTCAAAGGCGAAAGTTGCTTGGCTGGTCTGGCCGGCTTGCGCAAACACTGGCAGTGGCGCAGCTGCAAGAGCAGCCGCGAGCCCAATGGCAACTGTGCAACGGCTTGCGAACAACATGTGGTTCTCCCCCTTGTGCCCGAAACCCGTCGGCGAAAGACTTCACACATGTAGACGTCTGACCAGTGCGATCCGGACTTTTTCTGATGCAGATTTTTTAAATCGTCGATTCTGCAGTCACGTCAGGCCAAGTGACCGATTTCTTTCCAAGGATGCTGGAACAGTCGTCTCGTCGAGTTGGTAGCGCTTCCCGCGATCGGGTAGACCACAAGGGCCTTAGCGCACGATCACGATGCTGTTGCGGGATCGCACGACTCGGAGGTGTCGCAAGCTGGAAATGGCGTGGGCGAACTTCTCCGGATCACGAATCGGGAAGACGCCTGATACGCGCACTTGTTCCAAGGCAGGGTCCGCAACACGTATTGGCGTACCGCCGTAGCGATTTATCTGGCTGATCGCCTGAGCCAAAGGAACGTCATTGAACACAACCTGTCCCCGCTGCCACGCACTGATCGTCTCCAGCGATGGGTGGTCAAGCGCGGTGTGGCCATCGGCGCGTATCACGAGACGCTCGCCCGGCGAGAGCATTGTCGGCACGGACACAGCTTTGCCGCCGGCAGGAGCATTCCTGCTGACGTCGACCCGCCCTTTGATGAGAGTCACATCAAGATGCTTTGGCGCGCGATATACATCGAAAACCGTACCCAGCGCGCGCACCTGATAGCCGCCGGCCTGCACTACAAACGGTCGTTGCGGGTTCTCGACGTCGTCGAAAACTGCTTCACCACGCTCCAGCCGAACGCTGCGCTCATTCTTTCGGTAGAGCACGCGCAGCCGGGTATCAGCATTGAGGGTGACGCGCGTACCATCGCTCAACGTGACAGATTTAATCTCTCCAAATGAGGTCTGGTAGACCGGGCTGCGTAGCTGAAACCACGCAAAACCTGCAAATACCAGCATGATCGCAATGCTGGCGGCTGCAGTCAGCACGTACCTTCGCGGGTGCCGCGACGATACGGGCGAGTTGGACCGAGCGGCGTTCGAGCGTGCTGCCGCGGGAATAATCTCCCATGTGTCGGCGACACGAGCATACGCACGAGCGTTCGCGTCACTCTCCGCCAGCCAGGCCTTGAAAGCATCCTCCACCGTGGGAGAGCGCATCGGTCCTTGCAATCGTGCCAGCCAAGCCGCCGCTTCCGCAACCGTAATGTCGTCGGCCATATCCAGACGTTCGCTCATTGTTCGTTGCCCATCCATTGGGTCAGAAACGTCAGCCCACGCGCGACCCGTTTCTCAACCGCGGCGACCGAGAGCCCTTCGCGTGCAGCGATTTGAGAGAACGTGAGCCCATCTACCCGCTGCGCCAACAAACACCGTCGCGTCATCGGATTAAGCCGAGCCAAACCCGAATTCGCCCGGCGCAGCCGCTCCTGGATTGCCAATTGCTCCTCCGGCGAAGGTGCTACATCAGCTATCGTTTCCAGATCAAGCTCGCCCGAAACCATGTGCATGCGCGCGCTGCGGCGGGCCTGATCACGGCCGAAGTTCACTGCAGTGGTAACCAGGAAGGCTTCCGATGAGCGCAGTTCCTGCTTTCGAGTGTAGGCCTCCATGCGTGCAAAAGCCTCCTGGACGATATCGTCGACATCTTGCAGCGCCACACCTTGTCGCCGCACGGCCGCGCGTACTTTCCGGATGGCTTGCAGAACATCTCCCATGCACTTACCCCGAAGCCCATCGAATCTGTCCATCAATGTAGACGATTTCAATAGCGTGTTCCGGACATGGCCTGGACGAAGCTTCCGGTTCTTCCGGGGTCCGTGCGAACGCGGCGAATAACCGTTTTTGCCAAGTAGAAATCTGGTCGTTGGGTGCTTGGGGCCGGGCGCAGCATGTGCTCCAAGCTGACCGGCCGCCGATCACCTTCACATTCCTCCGAGGCCTTGGTCGTAGTGCGCGATGACCACGCATCACCCAGCCCGCGGCACGACCCGGTCCCTCTCGGCCAAGACAGTGTCGCGGCGCGTCTGCGTTGGCACAAAAAAAACCGCGCCGGACCCTGTCCGGCGCGGCTGTCTGATGCAGGACCCAAGTTGCTACTACTTCAGTGCCGCCACGGCTTCGCCCACGTCGAAGCTGCCGAGTCCGGTCGCCCAATCCCAACCAGGTTTGGCAATGTACTGTCCGTTGTTGCCTGCGCGGATGTCGTGGAGGGCGCTCGTCGGCAACGCGTATAAATGCGGCGCTGCAAAGCCCAGTTTCGGATTGCCCTGCAGGATCCGCGCCCACGCGCCGACGAAAATCGGCGAGGCCAGGCTGGTGCCGCCCCACTGTTCCAATGCGCCATTGACGACCACGATCGCGCCCGAACTTGGATTGGCCTCGAAGGCGACGTCCGGACCGCGTGCACCTGCGTACTGGCCGTACGTCAATCCGGATTGCCACGATTGCGCCTTCTCGAACGAACTCGGGCTGCCGCCGGCGTCCAGCCACACGTTCTCGCGTGCCCAGGTAGTGCTCGATGCGCGGAGTGTGGTGCCGCTCACCGCGACCACCCAAGGCGAACTCGCCGGATAGCTGGCCGAATCCATTTGGCCGTCCCCACATTCATCTGACCCGTAGTCGCCCGTGGCAGCCGAGAAGGTCTGCCCGTGCGCCGCCCCCAACTGGAACAGCGCGTCGTCCGCCTGCGCCGAACCATCGCCGCCTTGGCCCGAATCTTGGTTGCGTTCGCATTCGCCGAACGACATGTTGACCACCTGCGCCAGAGGCTCACCAGCGGTCGGCGTGACGGTTTGACTGATCGCATTGGTAATCGAGTTGTTGTAGCCGCCGTAGGCGGCATAGAACGTGAGACTCTTGACGCCACCCGACATCGCGATGATGTCCTGGCTGTCGATGTCCCACTCGGTCGTGCCTTGGTCGAAGTTCTTGCAGGTGGGATCAGTCGTGTTGATGACGCCGCTGTCATAGCCGCCGTAATCGATGCAGACCACCTTCGCGTTGACCTTCTTCAGCCCGTTCGTTGCGGTGAAGGTATTCAGGTCCGCCAGCGTCGGCGCCATGCTGCCCCAACCGATGATGCCCACGTTGATGTTGCTCGCCGGCTTGAGGCCCGACGCGTCATAGATCGACGCGAAGTCGAGCGGGTTGTGTCCCTCCACACCGACCGTATCGTTCGGCACTGCGCGCGCCAGCACGTGCGCCTTGTGCACGGTCTGCAGGCCGAGCACGGCCTGCACACTGCCCTGCAGCGCCACGGGAATCTGAATGGTGCTGCTGTTGGCGAAAGCGTTGCGCCCGTCATGGGTGTGTACGGTCACCAGCGAAGTGCGGAATGCCGACTGCACGGTGGCCGCGCTGCCGGTGGCGTTCACCAGCATCCGGTTTGACGAGATCCTGACGTTGCTGAAGCCGGCTTGCTTCAGATAATCCGCAACGGCCTGCGCGGCGGCCGGCGTTGGAAGGTAGTCGGCTGCCAATTGCGCATGGCTCATCGCTGCATGCGGTTGTGAATTGAACGTCCGTAGTTGCGCTTCGTTGCGCAGCTTCAGCACCACCGTGACGCTCACCTGTCGCGTCAGCGGCAGCGCGTTCTGCACCACGTCGCCGCGATTCAGATGGGTGGGCTGGGTCAATGTTGCGAACCTGCCTCCCGACGGAACCGCCGCCGTCGCCAAGCCAGCCGCGCCAATGGCCCCGGCAACTGCCAGCACCAGAAGCCGTTTGTGCAACCCTCGATTTCGTTTTGACATATACCGCCCTCTTGAGTCTGGTTGTGAAATACATCCGAATCGATGCAAATCGTTGCCGCGGCCGAGTTGCGACTCGGCTCCCGTGTTGCCAAACCACACCGCTACCAACTGAAGCCGAAGCCGATACCTCCCGACGTTTCCCCGTTGCCGGAAGACACGCCCGCGGAAATGCTGGCTTTCTGGTTCGAGAACATGTGTTGATAACCGACCGACGCCGCCTGCCGTCCGCCGTAAGTTCCAAGGCCCACGCCCACCCGGTTGTCGCCCGACAGACCCGCGGTGTTGATGGCCATCTGGGTGGCGGCCGCCGACATGGCGCCCAACGTGTCGATGCGTTGGTTCTGTTGCTGGAATTGCACATTCACCTGCTGCTGGAACTGGTTGAACTGATCGGTGGTCACATAACCCGTAAGCGCCTGATCGGTGTATGCGTTGGCCGCGTTCACCGCCTGCGCGGTGACTTGACTTTGTGCGTAGGTATTCGCCGACTGCAACGCCTCCTCGGTCTGGGAGTCGACCACCGTGGTGGGCTGTGCGGCCGCCTGCTGTGTATTGCCGGTGACCACCGCTCTGGTGACGACGTGACTGGTCGGACCCGGACTGCCACTGGCCGCGGCCGTGCCGGTGCCAGAGGTGGACGCGACCGTGCTCATGACTGTGTTTTTGCCATTCACGCGCATCGGCGCCGCTGCCACCGCGGCTGGCGCATTCGCGACGCCGCCAGCCGGCTGCGCTGCTGGCGTGGTGACGGTGGTGGACGTGGCATTGCTGCTCGCCGAACCGGACGAGCCGTTCAACTTCGCCATCTGCTTGTCCAACGCGTCGATTTCGTTCGCGAGGCTCGCGATCGCGTTGTCGGTGGTGCCGGTGGTCGAGTAGTTGTTCTGCAGATATCCGAGCGTCACCGCCGAGTGCGCCGTAGTCGGATCCGCGACGTTGATGATCTCGCGGTAATTGCCGACCGATCCGACCGACACCACGTTCGCGATGCTCGCCATCGAACCCGCGCCGATCGCGACGCTGTTGGTGCCAATCGCCTGCGCACCTGCGCCGAATGCCGACGAGCTGCTGCCGGTCGCAATCGCACCCGCGCCCACCGCGGACGCGGTCGATCCGTTCGCCATCGCGCCCGCGCCGAATGCCGAAGCATTGTTGTTCGTCGCCAAGGCGCCCGCGCCAGTGGCGGTGGCATTGATGCCGCTCGCGACGGCGCCACTGCCGACCGCGGATGCATTGAGCCCACTCGATTGGGCACCCGAGCCGAACGCGACACTGGTGTCGCCCGACGCCGCCGCATTCGGACCGGCCGCCACGGCACCCGTACCCAGCGCCACCGCATCGTCGCTGCCGTCGTTCTTCCCGCTGGTGGCAAAATAGGCCGCTGTGGTCGTGCCGGCTGCAGTGGCCGCATCCAACTGCGCGACGTTCACCGCGTCGGTGTTCTGCGTGCCGGCTGCCACGTTGGTGATCTGGCGTTCCGCGCCCGGCGCACCCACGGACACGCTGTTTGGACGATCCACGATCGATCCCGCGCCCAGCGCGACGCTGTTCGCGAACCCCGCCGTCGCAGCGCCGTTGCCGATTGCAACCGCGGAAGCCGCATCGGCCACCGCGCCGCTGCCGATCGCAATGCTGTAATCGCCCTTCGCCGTCGCACCGTTGCCGACAGCTGAGGACTGCAACCCGCTCGCATAGGCATTGCTGCCCAGCGCCGTCGAGTTGGCTCCCAAGGCATTGGCCGTGTCGCCCAATGCCGTTGCACTCGCGCCCTGCGCCACCGCGAACGGACCTACCGCCGTGCCGTAGTCGCCACTCGCCAGGCTCGCATTGCCCATCGCAATCGCCGATGCCCCTGACGCCACGGCGCCAGTGCCTATCGCATTCGACGAATAACCCGGCGCCTGCGCATTGATTCCAATCGCTGTCGCCTGCTGACCCGATGCACTCGCATACGTTCCGATCGCCGTGCTCGAATACCCCGACGACGATGCCCGGAACCCTGCGGCAATCGACAGCTTGCCCGACGCATACGCATCCGTCCCGAGCGCCGTCGAAATGTACCCGGACGCCCTGGCCCCATACCCCACTGCCGTCGCGGCCGCATTGCTCGCGTAGGCATTCGTACCGATCGCCGTCGAGGCTGGCGCGCCTGCCGCCGCATTCTTGCCAAGAGCGGTGCTGTTATAGCCGCTGGCTCTCGCGGATGCACCCACGGCCGTGCCGTCGTCCCCGCTTGCAAATGCAAGAGTGCCCACCGCCGTACTGTCGTAACCTGTGGCTGTCGCGAACGAACCCAGAGCGGTGCTCTGATAGCCGCTTGCAGTGGCATTCGAGCCCAGCGCCGAGGCGAGCACGTCGCTCGCCACCGCCGTCGTGCCCAGCGCCGTCGTATACAGACTGCTCGCCGTCGCGCCCACGCCCAACGCGATTCCCTTCAATCCCGTCACGCTCGCGCCCGCACCAATCGCGATTCCTTGCGTCGGCAGCGATACGTAACCCGAGTACGGATTGCCAATCCGGTCCGTCGCCGCCACGTTCGCGCCGTTGCCCATCGCAATGCCGCTGGAACTACCCGCATAGGAATTCTTGCCAATCGCAATGCTCTCGTCACCGATCGCGTTGGCCGTATCGCCCAACGCCACTGACGAGTACCCCTGCGCCACAGCCAAGGGACCCAACGCCGTGGCATAAGCACCACTCGCTACCGTCGCCTGACCCACCGCAACGGCCGAATCGCCGGCTGCCGCCGCGTTGCCGCCCACCGCGGTACTGGCGTAGCCCGAGGCGCTTGCATGACCGCCCAAAGCGGTATCGTCGGAGCGCGCTGCTGATGCCTTGTACCCGATTGCCACGCCATTTGGCGCGTAGTGGCCTACGTAAGCGTAGCCGCCGACCGCTACACCGCCGTTTGACCAGACTGCGCTGTCGCCTCCGAGTGCCGTGGAACCTTTGCCTCTGGCTTGTGCGCTGATACCGAGTGAGGCGGCCGAATAGCCGGCATACGCGCCCGTGCCGACTGCCGTGGCATACCTGCGATGCGCGTAGGAGTTGTCACCGACAGCCGTCGAGAAGTCGGCGTCAGCTCTTGAGTTCGAGCCGAGCGCCGTCGTGTACAGGCCGGTGGCGCGCGCGCCTTCCCCAATCGCCGTCGCGTACTTGCCGGTCGCATAGGCATAGCGTCCGATCGCGGTGCCATACTTGCCGCTGGCATAAGCGTGGGTACCGATCGCAATCGAGTTGGGGCTGTTTGCAGACGCATAGCGGCCTACCGCCACACCGTACACACCCGACACGCGTGCATTCTCGCCGACGGCGATCCCTTGTGTAGGCGCCGAGTACCAGGCGCCGTACTTGTTCCTCTTGGCGCCCATCGGCGCGACGTAGGCGCCCTTTCCGATCGCGATGCTGTTCACGCTCCCCGCGTAGGCGTTCTTTCCAATCGCGATGCTCTCGTCGCCAATCGCATTGGCGGTATCACCCAGCGCCACCGACGAATATCCCTGCGCCACCGCGAACGGGCCGACGGCGGTGCCATAGTCGCCGCTCGCGAGGCTTGTATTGCCAAGCGCCACCGATGAATCTCCGGATGCGGTTGCATGACTGCCCAATGCGGTGCTTGCGTAGCCGCGTGCGTTGGCCAAGTATCCGATTGCCGTCTCGTTCTGCGCGTAGTACCCCGTGTACGCACCGACGCCTGCCGCAATCGAATGTGCACCCCTCGCGACAGCACCTGGACCCAACGCCGTGGAGAGGTATCCGTACGCCGAAGCGGCGAATCCGACTGCTGTCGAGCCAACGTTACTGGCCGAAGATGAGTAGCCAATCGCCGTGCTGTAATGTCCCCATGCCATCGAATGCGCACCCAACGTCGTGCTGTCGGGGCCCAAGGCAAACGAGAACGCACCGATCGCCGTCGAGAATCCCTCGTCCGCAAACGCGCTCGCACCTACCGCCGTCGACATGTTCTGGGTCGCGGTAGCCTGCTGGCCAATGGCCGTCGAGCGCGAACCCGATGCATACGCATTTGTGCCGAACGCGTTCGCCAACACACCGGTCGCCTGCGCACCGAAACCCAGCGCGTTATCCGACCTGCCCGTCGCCTGCGCGTTGACGCCAACCGCCGTGCTGTATTGACCGCTCGCCAGACTGTGGGTGCCGAGGGCCGTCGTGTACAGGCTGCTCGCCGTCGCTTCCGCACCGAGTGCGGTACCTTCGACTCCCGTCACGCTCGCATTCGCGCCGATCGCAATCCCCTGCGTTGGCACAGCCGCATAATGCGCGGAATATCCACCCGTACCCGTCGAAGCAACGTAGGAATTCTTGCCAATCGCGATGCTGTTGTCACTCAGCGCATTGGCAGTGTCGCCCAGCGCCACCGACGAGTAGCCCTGCGCCACCGCGAATGGGCCGAGAGCTGTTGCGTAGTCGCCGCTTGCCAGGCTGGTGTTGCCCATCGCGATCGAGGAATCTCCCGAAGCCACTGCGTTCGAGCCGATGGCGTTCGATGCGTAGCCCGTTGCCGCCGCGAAGTAGCCCATCGCGTTGCTGCGCGAACCGCTGCTATAGGAGCGGTAGCCCACCGCCAGCGAGTCGTTGCCGATCGCCACGGAATTTGCGCCCAACGCATTGCTGTCACGGCCCGCGGCAAATGCAAAAGTACCGAGTGCATTCGATCCGTAACCGATCGCATAACTGTTTGCACCAACCGCCGTGGAATAAGCTGCCGCATGGGCGTTCTCACCGAGGGCCGTCGCGCTTCGCCCCGTGGCAAACGCGGAAAAGCCCAATGCGGTGCTCTCCGCAGCTGTCGCAAACGAAAATGCGCCGACCGCCGTAGCTCCGCCATCACCTGCCGTCGAATACTCGCCCAGCGCGGTGGAGACCGATCCGGCCGCCGTCGACCGTGCGCCGATGGCCATGCTGAGATTATTCGACGCGACGGCACGATTGCCCACAGCAGTCGCATATTTGTCGTTCGCGCTGGCGTCATGGCCGATCGCGGTTGTGTACTTTCCAGAGCCCGCGGCACGCGCACCCTGCCCGATCGCGATATTGCCGCCATAAACGCTGCCCGCATAGGAGCCCGCACCGATCGCGATGTCGTTGCCTACGCTGCTGCCTGTTGTCGCGCCACTACCAATGGCAATGTCGTTCTTGCCGATCGCCGCAGCACTGTCGCCCAGTGCAATGGAGCTGGCGCCACTCGCGTAGGCGTTGCTACCCACAGCCGTGGCGTTGTTCGCAACGGCGTTGGCGTTGACGCCCAGAGCCGTGCCATTCACGCCCGTCACATTCGCTCCGGCGCCGATCGCAATACCTTCCGTTGGAACCGTCTTGTAACCACCGGAATAGTTGCTGCCGACCTGGCCCGTAGCCGCGACGTGCGCGCCCTTTCCGATCGCAATGCCGTCATCGCTGGCACTGTTGGCCTGATCGCCCAAGGCCATTGAGGAGTTGCCCGATGCGACAGCGTCGGTACCCAACGCAACACTGAAGGCGCCCTGCGCCGCCGAGTTCTCGCCGAAAGCCGAGGCATACGCGCCGGACGCCACCGCATCGACGCCGACCGCGGTCGCGCCGTCAGCGTTCGCCAGGGCGCCCTTGCCGCACGCGAGCGAATTCTTGGCCGTCGCCGTCGCGCCGCTGCAGTTGGTCTGGCCATGCGCGGGTGCGGCGATCACCCACGGCGCCATGCCGAACGCCAGTGCCGCCGCCAGCGCGAGCGCGGTGCGGCGCACACCGGTGCGCGAACCTTTGGCTTCACCCGCCGTCCCACCACCACCCTTGACCGTTGCCAGTTCGGATGCCACAACGACCTGACGAAGAGATTTGTTCCAAACCAGGCTGTAAAT
>Ga0070737_10003660_pt1 | contig 16317 bp, 20 predicted proteins | sample Coa_R1_10_FD_66438 | JGI IMG/M metagenome (GOLD analysis project Ga0070737, IMG submission 66438) | Surface soil microbial communities from Centralia Pennsylvania, which are recovering from an underground coalmine fire - Coalmine... | ecosystem: Environmental > Terrestrial > Soil > Unclassified...
CGAACCGGCCGCAATTTGAACCAATGAACCAGGCACGTTTATCCAGCGCCCGACTGCTGCATCGAATCGGTAGATCTGCTGGTTGCGGTTGACACCCCACGCCGAGCCGTCCACTCCGACGGTGAGTTGTATGAGCGAGCCGGGGATCCATGTCCAGTCTTGACGGGAGGAATCGAAACGGTAAGTCTGGTCGTCATCATTGATACCCCAAACGTCGCCATTTGCACCGACCACAATGCGGACGAGCGAGCCGGGAACCCAATCCCAATTTTGGGCAGTTACGTCGAAGCGGAAAATCTGTTGTGTCGCGTTCAACCCCCAAACTATGCCGCCCGGCCCTACCGCGATTTGGGTGAGGTTGCCGGGTATATTCTTCCAGCTCTGCCGCAAGGGATCAAACGTATAAATCAGACCCATCGCATCGAGGGCCCAGGCCGATCCGTCCGCAGCCGCCGCCATGGTTGAGACGTGTCCTAAAACCGGATGAAAACCGGCACTGGCCGAACCAGTTTGGTAACGGACGATTTGTCCCGTTGAGCCGACCCCCCATACCGTGCCGTTCTGGGCGGCGGACAGTTCGGCGAGGATTCCACCGGCAGCAACCCACGTCCCAGCCGAAGGTGAAAATTCAAAGACATTTCCGGCTTGATCGAGTGCCCAGACATTACCGTTTCCGCCCACCGACAGCATCTTGACGTCACCGGCGACGGCTTCCCAACTTTGGGACAGCCGGTTGAAGTGATATGTTTGCACGTCGTTCTGCGCCCAGACATCTCCATCCATGCCGACCGAAATGGAGGTAAACTGACCCGGTAGCTGGTCGAAATGGGCAAAGCTTGAACTATAACGGTACGGAGTGCCGCTTGGCCCGAGTCCCCATACGGCACCAGCAAAGCCGATTGCAATTTGGCTCAGAGTGCCGGCTATCCACTCCCAGCTTTTCGTGGCTCTGCTGAAATGAAAGACCTGTTGTTGTCGGTTGATGCCCCAGGTATCGCCATCGCTTCCGACTGCCAGTTGGACAAGGCTGCCGGGGATCTCATCCCAAGCTTGGCTGGTGACGTTCCAGGAATAGATCTGGCCGGAGGAATTGAGCCCCCAAATAGAGGTACTGGAGCCTACCATTAGGCTTGAAAGGGTCCCGGATATGTGCTGCCAAGCTTGCTTCTGCGCATTCCAGGCATAGATTTGGCCAAAATCATTGACACCCCAAATAGCGCCATCGCTGCCAACGGCCACAGATGCCAACGCACCCGCCACAGTTTCATACGCCGAACCCATGCCGGTGAGTGCGATACTCTGCGACCAGTTCGAGGGCAGACTCGCAACGGCTAGAGTAGCGCTGTGCGTGCCAATCTCTGTTGGGCAGAATGTGACGGCGATCGTACAGCTATTGCCGGCTGCCAGACTACTACCGCAGTTCGTACCGCTTATCTGGAAGTCCTGGCTGTCTGGACCACCAACCGTGATGGTCGTCACCGGCAGAGCTGCGCTTCCTGTATTTGAAACCGTAATCACTTCAGCCGTGCTCAGAGCACCGACGGTCTCGTTGCCGAAGTTCAAACTTGACGGGCTGGCCATGGCCGACGTCGTTGTACCAATCCCGGAGAGGGCCACAGCGTCCGAAGACCCTGTCGCATCAATTATTATGAGCGATCCCGTTTTTGTTCCCGGTGCGATCGGATCGAAGGTGACGGACAACGTGCAGTTCCCGCCTGCCTGGACTGTCGTGCTGCACGTGTTACTCGTTATGGAAAAATCAGCTAACGTTACGCTTATATCAGTGAGCACCACGGGTACGTTGCCGACGTTAGTGATGATGACAACTTGCGCCGGAGCCGGAGACCCCACGCTCTGACTGCCGAACGAAATAGCTGGAGGATCAACGGATATCCCTCCCGGCGATTGCGGCGGCGTGGGCATGCTGAAAATGCACGAGAAATCACATGAGTTTGTTGCCTCATATCCCGATTCAGTGTTCAAGTACACGTAGTTGATCGCACCTGCAGCACTGCCGGTTATCCCATATGCCACGCTGGCATTTGAAGGAACATTTGTAAGCTGATTTGAATCCCAATAATTCGTGCCGCCAACGTCCTCCACGGAGATATTGTTTCCACTCGTCTGGACGGTGTTTCCTTCGTACCGGATGTTCTCGATTACGGTTTCTGCCGAATTACTCGTTGTTCTTACCGAAATGCCGCCAGCAGCACCTGTAACGGTATTATTTCGAATAGAGATATCGGAAATATGCTCGGCAGTCCACAAGAGAAAGGCGGTTCCAGAAGTGGCGGTGATGTGATTGGTACTGATTGCGACCTGTTGCGCCCAGGATACGAACACTGCCGACGTGCCTGCAGGTGTAAGGTTGGTGAACTGGTTATTGATTATAGAAATATTACTAACTGAAATATTTGGACTTTCCCCAAGCAGAATGCCTGCAAACTGCACGTGGTCAATGTGATTGTTCGTGATCGTTAAATCATTCTCTTTCACTGCAATGCCGATCCTGGGACCGTCGGTACCGAGAACGTTTGAGCCACCAAGCAGCTGGTTGTTGTAGACATTGCCACTTGTGGTACTGCCCGCCAAATACATCAAATGGTTGCCGCTGCTGTTAATCGTGGTGTTATAGATTGAGTAGCCGCTACCCAAAGAATCTATATTAATACCTACCAGGTAATTGGTATTAATGATTAGATCATGAAAACTGAAATTGTTGATGGAGCTGATATTGTCAGGCCAGGTCTGTGTGCCTAAAACTCCCGGACCTTCCGGCCCGAACACGCTGTAGTTATAACTTTGACCGTTATCCTCGAGCGTCAAGTGGTCGATTTCTATATTGGAGACGCTGGCCGGCCCGCTTGATGTTCCGGCGTTGACATATAACACCGGCACGCCTTGCTGGTCAGTATACGTTGTGCCACTGACCTGCTTGGCGCCGAATAAAATGGAAGAATCAAACAGAACGGTGGAGGCAGCGCTAGCGCCGGTCAAATGAACGTTGGAACGCCGCACAGTCAACGCTGGATCACCGCCGCTCGAGCTGAGCTGGTAGAGGCCGGCTGGGAAATAAATAGTTCCACCGCCGGCAGCCCCTACCGAATTGATCAGATTTTGAATAGCCTGAGTATCGTCAGGACCAAAGGTTACGGACACGTTTGTTACCGAGACAGTTGCGGACGCTGCTAGGTCTACGGTATGGGCGTCTATGACGTTGGTAATTACGGTAATCAGGGGAGCTCCAGGTACATCGGCTAGTCCGGCAACGGATTGCGTGGCAGCTCCCAAAACAGATATGCGCTGACCAACATCACTCAAATCGAAACTTGCCGACGCGGACGTTAACTCATTCGAGCCCGCTTGCATCACTCCATCAGTTAGGTGCTGAGCCGTGCCGAGAGCTCCGTAATCGAGAACGTTGTACGTGCCGCTCGAAGCAGCCGAGGCGTGTACTGCGACGCTGATGCCGAGTGCAATATCAAGTATTACCCGGATCGCGTAACGCGATGCTGCTCGTGATCTAAAGCATCGGCTCGGCGGGCAAAAGAGCTGAAGGATGGGCAGCCGCCGCGAGAGCATATACACTGTTCACATCGTCTGAAGTACGGCTGAGCTTTACGTCATCGATCAGGGAAACGTATCGAGTTATTCCAAAGACCTTGTCCGGGCGGCTTCTGGGGCCTTCGCGATGAATGCCTAAACGCAAGCTGGTTCCTCAATCTGCAGGATGCACCCCGCAAGATTGCCAGTTCGCAACGCACCAGCGCGTTGGAGTACCGCAGTCCTCTGGAATTGGTGGGAGCGCTTCCCTTCACGCCGCCAAATGAAATAGAGCAGGTCGCTCACGGCCTCAAGGCTGCCCTGACAGCCCGCCGTGGCGCGGCCTTGGCCGCCGCTCGCATTCTGCCGAGCCCGACTAAAATGGCGGGAAGGAAGCCCACGAAGTTTAATACCTTATGATGGAAACTCTCAGTTGCTGCGTTGGTACTGAAATCCGGGTAAGGTCAATTCCTGACCGACTCCTTTACCCGATGCCGCAAACTTTCGCTTGCCGTGCATTGTTAAAGTTAGAGCAGATCAGCAAGCCGTGCGATTCAGGCGTGGTGCGGCGTTATTCTCCGCCCATGGCTGATCGGCAGCTTTCTTCAGCCAATTCGGAGGCGGACCAATCCGGCGGCCACCGCGTCCTCTTGCCAGTCGTTCTAGTGTCACAATCGCCTTTTAAGCTGTTCTTGCTCGAATCGTAGCTGTGACAACATCTGGTCGATTTTCACGATCCCCCCTTTTTTGCCGTTGTTCTAAACTCGTAGACACCATCTATGCGATTCGATTTGGGTGCGTCCAGTCCAATTGCATCTAATTCGGTCAATCACTTACCCTCAAGCTCGAACCTGCGGGTATTCGTGTATGCACTACCCGTGATTGTTGGGCCATTGGGTTTACCGCAACGCCTAAACGGCGCTGAGCACAATATACTTCTGAAGACGACAATTTGCTCAACCGAGGGGTGCTGGAATCTGGACAGTTCCAGCTGGTTAGAGTCTGACGACCGCTGCACTTCGGGTAATGGGCAGTGATCAAGTAATTGTTGAACTCTGAGTAGAATAAGTTCCTAGTTCCAGACCTCTTCGGGGTTCTCAAGCATTATCACGAGTTGCTGTAGTCTGGTGCAAGCTCATTGCTTTCCCTTTCCCGCTAAGATCATTTGTGCGCTATTCCGACATCGACCATTGTTTCTTCACATCCCGATTCGATAGTTTTCAGCCTTTTAGTGTTACCAGACGACGGATCTAGTTCTAGAGTTCGTCCCGAATGTTTGACACCCTAAGACTCTGCTGGCGGATTACCGATAAACAGGTAATTCATTGGCCTTTCTTGCCCCTGCGCGTCCAGAACATTCATACCACTCGGAGATACTCGCACGGCACATCACGCATCCAAGCATTTGGGCTGGAGGTGTTTCGTGCGATGAGCGGCGCTACACTCACCTGCTGCTGTCATCTCAACAACTGCGAGCACGGTGCTATTTAGCTGATGGTGCGATTCGCCCGGAGCAGGTGCTTGCCGATGAACAGTTTGTCATGCTAGACGATGAACAAAGCTGCATTTCCTCGTGCTCAAAAGGACGACCGAGTCGTCGGTGTTCGATATTCGTTGTGATCCTCAAAATAACGAGCTTGGTCATACATGCTAATTTCAGATTTCTAACTGGATCAGTAGAAGGGGGCAAATATGGACTCGGCCCGGTTTGCAAGACCGCCGATGAATGCGTTTGAGTAATACTACATGCATATATCCGGCCTCGAAGTTGAGGGTCGTCACCCTCGGGCCCTGATGGAATCTGCGCCCCCTCGCTGAATCAGGTCATCGGCCTTTTCTGGCCGAGCCCCCTTACAGTGTCGAGAAGACCGGTCTTACGAGTTACGCCATCACTGGGTCGTTGCAATCTCTGTCAGGATGAGCTTATGACGCTGCCCGGCGGTACGGCTCATCTTTAGCAAGGAGCGCCCAAATGATCCGTGCAATCTTATTGACAACTGCGACGCAGGCCTTTGTTGTTCCGCGCCTACGCTGTTATCGGCAATCCATCGGCTGCGGGCGTCAGTCTTCGAACTGCAACGGTAAACCACAAAGCGAGCTCCGTGGATAGCAGCATTCGTAAATAGGGATCACCTCTTTGGAAATCCCAGTAACTGTTGCTTGTCGCCACTCGAGTGCTGGCCCGGGACCAGCCCGAGCCAGGCCGCAAACTGCCGGGCCATTACGGAAGGCCCGGCCATCAGCGATTGCCGCAAACGAATCGCCGTTGCGATCAAAGGCCCAACGCCTTCCACTTCGGCGATCTTTTGACAAGCGCCCTGACTGGCAAATACTCGTGAGATCCGCAGTTGCATGGCTTCGATCCGCTGGTCGACCCCACACAATTCTTCACATAGGACTGAATAGCTCCTGTGCCAACGGCGTCAGCTGGGGATGAGGCTCATCCAGCAGGCCGACTAAATGCAAGCGCAGTTGGCTCAAATGAAGCGGCACAATGATCCCGTACTCAGCTAACAACGCGCGAACCTGATTTACCCAGTTGCGTTCGTTTCCGAGAAGCCGGCTGCGGATTCGATGCAGTGCTTGTAAATCCTGCAGCTCGATTGATTTCTGCGGAACAAAGCGCATCTCAGGCCGGTTGACGGCTTCACAGATCGCGGCAGCGTCTTGAGTGTCGTTCTTCTGGCCTTTGACGTACGGCTTAACGAAATGCGGAGCCTTCAGCTTCACTTCGCGGCCGAACGTGCCGAGCACCCGAGCCCAATAATGCGCTCCGCGGGTAGCTTCCATGCCAACTACACACCGCGGAATGCTGCCGAAGAAATCTGTAAGCTGGTTTCTCCGCAATCGCTTTTTTAGAACGGTTTTTCCGCGCCCGTCGGCACCATGAACCTGAAAAACGTGTTTGGCTATATCCAGCCCGATCACCTTCGCTGACATTCGGTCGAACCTCCACTGCCCAGTCAATCACCGGGCCGGGTCCATACCATCAGGTCAGTTTCGGTTTCGACTCTCCGTCCGCATTGGGGGCAATGATCCTGAGGAGCGCTTACGAACTGGTGCTGCCGCCGAGACGACGGCGTTCCGGCCCCTCAATATTCCCCGAGGTGGCGAGCTTTGATTTGCTCTCTGGTATAACTTCAAGAATGCGCCGCACGCGAAAGCTTGTGGCACGGGGCGAAGGAGCCGAACAAGAGTTTTGATTGATTCGGCAGGCGATGCACACTCCGTATGCATCGCTCCTCGCCCTTCACAAGTCTGGTGGTCATTGCAAGCTGGGTAGGGCTGTCACGCGACCAAGGGGGCTTTCACGAACATTCTGCATGAGCGTACCCTAATCCGCGTGCGAGGTGAAAATGCTAGTGGTGGATGAAGCGATGAAAGTGCGCTTGGTTTAGGTGCGGCACGACATGCATGCTGCGTATGATGAGGCGTTCCGGCTGTTCCGTCTTCGCCTGATGGAAGATCCTCCAACCTGCACACCTGAAGGATTGAGTGGCTTCCCGGATGGTGAATTGACGGCCGCAGCCCACAAACGTAAGTAGCTCGCCGGCCCGATCTCGTCTTTGGCAGAATATAGCCAGGAGACTTTGGAGCAAACGACGAGAAACGCTAAAGCGCTATCGACTGTTGCACGATTACCTGCTCAACAACGGATTCGTTGTCTTTCAGCCTACAGAGGTAGGAGAGCCAATCTTCATTCAGAATACGGACTTCTACGGGCCGAAGTTCGAGGCGGCGGTAGATACGCTCGAACATTCAGCGTAGACAACGGCGGCTGCCCGGCAACCGTGTACGAAATGAGCACACGTCAGCGGATCGAAAAGCGTAATGAGGATGAAAAAACGCCAAGCTAAAAGGGTCTTTTTGCTCATGATTGGCCCACGGTCAATGGCACGGTCAAATCCTTCTCCATCGGCGCGATGACTCGGAACGAAGCCGATAAGACCGATTCATAAAAAAAGCAAATCAGAACAGCGAGCAATGACAGAATGCAGCGACCACATTGAGTACTTGCCGTCGTCCAAAGCTACAGAGGTGAACAGGTATTCACTTATCTGGTACTGCCGATCTATCTCGGTTCGACCATCTTGCCTGAGCTGCGCGTTGCGCCTCAATGCGGCGTTGGTGCGAAGTCATCTTTGAAAACCGATTCCCTCTAACAAAACCAAACCGTTCAGATCGGGCGAATTGCCCAAGAATACTGCGGATTTCCGCCTCGCTCAGTGAATTTCCGCAGTGTGGACACTTTATCGCCGCAGTCTCCGATAATTTGGGTGTAGTAACAGACGTCGAGCGGGACATATCGATGACTACGTTGCGTTTCTTTGGCATCTGAACACTGTCATGGATTCGACGTGACGTTGATATAATTCGTCAACAATTGTTTGCGCATCCGATACTTCAACGCGTTCTCGCGCGCCGATTTGAAGCGAGTGAGAGGCCGTGTGCTCAAGCCAATCGAGCAGGCAGTGGCCGCCAACATCCTTACCCTTCTGTTCCAGATCCTCCCTCATTGCGCGCCATATCTCGATCTCCGCCTCATCGAGGATAAAGTGGGTCCAATCCATCCGCAGTTTGACGTGTAATCCGTCCAGAGGATCACGCAAAAGGATGCCAATACGTTCCGGTGGCCGACCCGGCATGTGCGCCGAGAGCAGCACCCATTCACCCGTTTCTAGCGACTGAGATATCACCAGATCACTCCAATAGCTAATGTGTGGAGTATTAACCACTTTTATCACTCGTTTCTAATCACAGCTTGCCATTGCTAGACTTAAGGGGATATACCTGAGCGTGGCCGGATATTCCTAAGTCCAATCTGACCAGGGATTTATCAGCCAAGGCACAGCGAGCGTGACAAACCGCTCAATAAAACGACTAGAACTTCAGACGAGTTTGATGAAGCCAAACTAAATGGCTTCTAAGGTGGGAAGTGAGCGGCGGTGCGTTCTCAACCGATCGCTATTACCGAGGTCATTCGCAGAGGTCATTCGCAAAATGCGAGCTGGCACCCAGTCACATTAGTGAAAGGGAACGATGGGTGCTTTTACGTCGCCAAGGTTGCTGGACATCCACATGAGAACCGCACTCATCAATGAATGGATGGGCGTCCGCCTACTTCGCTTTCATTTCGGCTGCAACCCCGGGGTGTCCAGCTGCTCCGCCTTCGCAACAAGTAATCCACGAACAACCCGCATTTCGAGATCGGACACCATCGTGTCTCTGCACAACCTCCAAAATGGACCATGGTCGCGTTACAAAATCGCGCGGCCCTCTCTCGCGCTACAGCGGTGTCTCTAGCGCGTAAACCTGACGGCTGACTGTTGCCCTCTATGTGCGGCGGTATTCAGGTCAATGAGAACGCTTCGAACTTAGCGTGGCAGGGAGATGTGGTTCTAGATCTGTGAACCTGTCGTAATTAGAGGAGTGCGTGTGCCCCGCACATCCGATGTCCGAACGCGCTAATCGCATCGACACAGAAAGCACTCTCGGCGTCTATTTACGAACGTCAGCCGCGGATGTAGATCGAAGATCAGTGGAGAAGCCCGCAGTGCTTCGATTTGAATACGAGGTATTCCGTGCAGTGTAGGTGCAGTATTAGCCGGGACGGTTTACCAGAATTCTGTGAGTGCTAGAAACCGCCACATCGGGTGCCTGAGTAACGGTCAGCTTAATTTTGCTTCGACCGACCCGCATTTCAAACAAGCATTAAAGTTCTATGGCCCAATGCCCGACAGTCTTACTGAGCAAGCAGGTTAGACGATGGCGCGTGTACATACGAATCGCGCCGGTTGCGATTGCTTTAGCAAATTGAGATCTAGGACGGCAGCATGAACTTTATTTCGGATGTCGGAGGTGAATGATGCGATATCTTACCCTTATCTTTTTACTGGCTGGCGGTTTGTCAGCGGACCAAATATACACATGGGCCATTTCGCCGATTACGCCCTACGTCGACCCGGAGGGCGTCACGATCTATTCCGGAGTAATTGAAACCGACGAGCCCTATACAGAGCCGACAATTCAATACAGCGACGAGACGTTTGACGTGGACGTGGCGACATTTGGCGTTCCAGGGCCGGGATTCGAAGACTTTTTTGTTCTAACAACAGCGCGGCCATCCGAGCCGTCCAGCGTCCCTGAGCCCCCTTTGCTACCTCTCATCGGTGCTGCCATTGCGGGAGCCGCATTGATCAGAGAACGCAAAGGCCTATCGTTAATACAGATCTTTTCGCGTCCAGGGGATCGAAGAGGTTAGGCAGCGGGTCTTCATCGACCCAGACCGCACTTCGACCCTGAACGCAGCGCCGCGCAAAGAAAGGAACAGCGCGATGCCTGCACGGGACGGATGCCATTCTTTCAGTACCCTCGAACTAGTGCTTTCGCTTCTAATTGATCCAGCAAAATTCTTGGTTCATGGATTCGCCGGTTAACGCAGTTGATGTTTTACAATCGCGTTAAGACGAATCGGCGTCCCCACACAAACGCTCTTCAGCATTATTTGCCACGTTCCTCGCCCGATCCTCTGCGGAACGACAGGTGATCGCCTGATTTTGTGTCAGTGCTGGTTTCTACTAGTTGCAACAACTCTGTCCGCCTGTTCACGGAAAATGTAGTCGAAATTATAGCTGCGGGATCCACTGAACACGTTCCACGACGTGTCAAACGAGTTCTCCCGCCCAGCGAGCTTTCGATAAGGACCATCGCTCCTCCGCAGTGCGGGTATAGCGCCAAAGGCAGCGAGGTGTGCTGTCAACCCGGTCGTCGGTGCGGAAGGCGGCCGGTATTTAACTCTCACTCGGTACGGCCGAGGTGACGATGGACTATTCACCGAATTTGCTTGTAAGATGTAGCTTGCACTCGAACGTTGAGAAGCAATGGCAATTCCTACCGATCCAGGAGCCAGGGAACCAGCTTCTTCTCGAGGTTTCAGGGTACTACTGAGAACTAAGATACTTGAGGCCAGTAAGCTGTTGCGCCCGCTTTTTCAAATCCTGCGGAAACATTTGCACCACTTCTGATTGCCATCTTACCTCGATAAACGGAGTTCCGGGCATGTCCTCTAAAATCGAGATTTCCTCGCCTCCCGGAATCCTTAGGAGAATGTTCCGGTCATCGCTTCGATACACGCCAAGGATCGGCTCGTCTAAGCGATAACGTGCTCCAGGGAGCAGCTTGGATGATTGTTGAAAAAAGTGCACTGAAATCAGGTGCATGCCGGAAGCGATTATCTCGATTTATATTAAAAAAGTCTTATGTCCATTCACGTATACCTGCCAAGCCAAGGGTTCCCTGGACATGGAAGGCATCTAGCGTAGGGGCCCCACGGCACCCGACTTGATCAATGCTCGTTCGGGTCGCGGAGGTCGGTAATGCCCAGTCCCGTCTTGAATGCCTGCACGTAATAAGTGCGCGTCCGAAACGGTCAAGGATAGGATCGCCAAACGCTGCCAGACGGCAGTCCATGCATTCTCGATCCTTCGCACTCTTCCTTTAAACGCAAGAGTCAAACTGATTCGTAGTTCGGTTTCCCGCCTACCTTGATCCATGTCTCTGTAACGGTCACAAGACAGTCGATCTTATCTTGCGGCCCGAACTCACCGTGAATCGAATGCGGCTGTGGCGACGCCAAAAAATGTCCTACGAAGCCGGGCGGCAGACGCGGGATTACGGGCGCTCCTGATCGAGGAAATGCGCTCACTCAGATTTGCTCTGGACTGTCGAACGCTCGGCCGATCTCGTCCGCCAGATCTGCACTCTCCTTGCCGATCCCGGCGAGCGCGGCGATAACCTCCGCTCGGTGCTCTACTCCGAAACCCGCCGCCGCACCCTCTACGGGGCTTGGGCAGGCATCCCTGGAAGCCGAGATCGATATGCCCTTCATCGGCCCCTGGTGGCGTAACATCTGCGGCAGCATCACCTGCTCCGACGGCTGACTGAGCGATTCCCAGCGGTGGTTGAAATTGGGAGAACCAGCGTGCTGATCGCGATAATGATCAACGACAATTAGAATTCCCAGCCGGCGACAATTAGAATTCCCGGCCGAGGCAGCGCGTAAACCCTACAGGTTAGACGACTTGTATAGTGACTAATCAGCAGGTGTTGGCAACGAGCAGATCCTGTACCGGCAACGCCGAAGTGGTGAAGTATGCACCGTAACGCCGTTGCTCAAGGCGACTTGAGGCATACAAACTAGTCTGGAGCATCGTCCAGACCTCTGGCAGTGGATCAGAGAAGCCAACCGGAGAACTCACGGCCCCGTCGCCCTTTTCAGTAATTAATGCAGCCACGGCTTACTTCTAACGGCCGTTGGGTTTATCACCTGAGTGGAAGGGGCCGTATCACGCGCCGATCACGGCCCTCAACCTTCCTCTCTAGGTCGGAACGTGTCTCGGGTGATCTCGGTCACGAATGCAGGACTTACGTTAAGCGGATTCTTCCAGAGGTCTGGTCAGCTGTCTGGGACGGCATGGTTCGGAACTTCCAAACGTACTTCACCACGGCTGGCAGTTCCATGTGACTTGGACGTTCCCGCTCGAGTTCTCGGAAAGCGCGAACCCGCTCTGCACTGGCGCGCTTGAGTGTAAGCTCGCCCGAGCTGCCGCTGTACTCAAGCACCGAGCCACACTGACATTGCGTCAATTCCCCGGGCTTGGCCCGCAACTGGTGAACGGCATTCGAACGGTCACGCACCGTGGTCTTCGCCTCGATCCGCCGACCGCAGATGGGGCAGCGGGGGGCGCGCTCCGCTTTGTTTTCAGTTCTTTGTCGTTTCATCATCATCCTTTCCGAACAATATTCGAACGTTGCTGATCTCGGCCGTGGAGGATAGCACTCTGCAAGTGGCCTAGATCGCTCAACCGATCTCCACGAACTTTTTTCTTCGTCGACTCAAGGTAGCAGTCGCCGTTCGCCAACAGCTGTCGTTTTTGTACGCAGAACGTTGAATCAAAACGACATAATTTTTTTCGTATTTCTGTGACCACCTAGAAACGATGGCTGGGAAGGCTGTAGGAAACGGAGGCACCTAGGGCCGATAAATCAGCAGAGCGGTGAAGGCGGACGATAAGGAACCACCCCGTTTTGTAGTGACTCTTCCTCCTTGAAGTTGATAATGCTGGCATAGGCGCGGTGCAAGGGCTTAAATGTCCGGCCACCGCTGCCGATATGTGGTTGAGGCTCCGCTTTGCCCGTTGGATCCCCAGGACCGCTCGCGATATTTCGGATTCTTGTCGCAGAAGACAACGCCGTCAATCAGAAGGTGATTAGCATTCTGCTGCGAGAAACCGGCTCGGAGGTCGACGTGGTCTCGGACGGGGCGCAAGCCTTGATCGCGCAACGCTCAAAACCGTACGATCTCATTTTGATGGACCTGCAGATGCCTGTCATGGACGGCTGGGAGGCTACGCGTCAGATCCGGCACATGCGAGGCAGTCAACCCGTGATCGTCGCAGTGACAGCCGACGTGGTGGCCGGCGTACAGGAAAAATGCCGAGATGCCGGGATGGACGATTATTTATCGAAGCCATTCACCAGAGATCGACTGCTGGCCATGGTCAGGATTGTTCACGAACGGCGCATGAAAGCCGATACGATTTCGAAAGCGAGCTGACAGATCGACCATCCTTGCCTGCTCCTCTCGGGGTGACGAATACGGAGGTCGTCATCCCGCTCCTCTCGGGTCGATGCCGCGTAAGAAGCTTCTGGCGTAACAGAAAGCGTGCGACTCGCCGATCGAACAAATACGCCGGGCGTGTAACCGCACGTTGCTTGACTTCATCCTCAGGATCAATCAGTCGCCCGACAGGGCACAATTGCAGCGATTCAGATTTCCACATTGAAAAGGGCGGCAAAGAATCAGAATTCATGATGAGGTTCCTACGGGAGCCGTAATGCGATTTGCGGAAATAAAATTTAATGGCGCTCCGTCGAGTGACATGGGAAGCTCGAGGTTATTTCCTGTATGTACCGGAGCGCTGGCGTCTGCTCACGACGTAATGGGGACCATTCCTGGGCTGTGATATTTAGGAGTCGCAACTGACCACGTTGCGGTTCTATTGATGAGTTTGAAAACTCTGCGGCGAGCGGCCACTCGGTGACGTATCCCACTGCGCTTTCGGTGTGAGATCTCGGAAAGATTCTTTCAACTGGAAATTTCGTCGGCAGGTGAGAGGGCGCATCGACGAATACTAGATATTTAGATAAGGGCTTGCGGTCGTTTTATCGTGATCAGATTCGTCGTTTGAAGACGAGAATCGTAGCGATGATAACGACCCCGCAATCGCGGCGGCACCCAGCGTTTTCGATGAGTTCGAGAACACCGGAGGGTGCCGTAAGGCTCTATCACCGCAACGTGCTTCTGATAAAGCTCCAGAACACGGCTATTCGCATCCACGAATTCAACATCGTGGCGACTGCCAATCTGGAGCGCATGTGAAGCTGAAGGAGCTCGTTCAACCATGCTCCAGATCGTCGGGCCGATAGCGCACGAGGGCACCAACTTTCTTAAACGCAGGTCCACGCTTCAGACCGCGCCATCGGCGCAGAGACGCGCGGCTCACGTTCAGGTGCTTTGCCACTTCCGTTTCAGTCATCAGGCTTGACATCACGCGCCTTCCTGAAACTCAGGTAATGGGAGATAGAATTCCTCTACTTGGGATAAGCATTGCCCGTTGCGGAACTTACGAAACCAGCAGAAAAGCTTTTACGAATTGGATACGGGGCCATGCTAATGCCAAGTCACTTGACTCGCGCGGGTTAACTTTCGCTTGCGGGGCGGCCCTTCGGATTTCGTTGAGCTCTCGATCTTGCACTTTGCATTCGGTGAGAACAACATCCGATGACTGCCGCAATGTGTTTTGAATCTCAGCCACGGAGTCGGTGTGGCGCATGAGCTGCAAGATCTCCGATGCTAGTGCGCTGGCCGTAACGGAAGCATGGTACCGGATGTTTCGAGCAGGTACGCCTTCGCCATCGAACTCCCGCTCACTTGCGCTTCAACCAAATCCAGTTCGATGCCACTCTTAATGGCCTGGCGATGCAGATTATTTCAATAGCACATAGCCAACGCCACGAAGAACAGCTCGACACCGTTCACTCGAACGAGCCTTCCAGCTTCGGGGCCATATGCACTGAGTGTTCGCGGCTCGAAGTGCTCCGCAGAATCTGGTGCGAACCCCTCTTATATTTGCAATTCGCGCTGGAATTTTTCCATTGTTTAGTTGTTTACAACCCAAGGTACCGCTTGCCGCGTCTGGAATCATGAGATGTCCGTACCAGATCGCGCCACAAGTCCGATCCCGGGAATGGCCCTGCTTTTCGATTCAAGATTGTCGCCGATTGGAGTCAGAATGCGCATCAGAAATCGGGCTGATGTGGCGCTTCGGCGATCAGCGATTATGGCCGCAGGCGGTGCTGATACTGCGCATCCCAAGAGTCATCACGAAAGGGCACCCCTTCCAGGTATCTGTAGAGACTAGCGAATCCAGTGGAATTTTTCGCATTGCGGTGTCCCTGGAGATCTCTGAGTTTTTGCCGTTAGGAGCCAGTTCTATGCACACTTCAAATCGTTCGAAAACACTGACCGAGAGCGTCACCGCGAAGGTCACGCCCGAAGAGAAAGAGCGCTTCGCGGACTCGCAAAATACGCCGATCTCGGCCGCAGCGAATGGTGCTGACGTGTCCTGAGCAAAGCCGCGGACTGCTCGTCGGAAACACGTCTTACCGATCCGAACTCCTCGCCCCGCCGGATAATCATCTTGCGCTTTCACCTGGATCTGATCGAGGGCGTTCAGCCCACAAACGAACGCCTGAAGGAGATCCTCGAACGAACGAATGCCACAAAAAACGCTTCGACTGAACAGCGCATTCAAGGACTCCAATCCCAGCGGGCATCCGCAACAAGCGCAGCCAAAAGAAAGGAATCCTCATGACCGCAGATGCGGGGAATACCGAGCAAAACGGTTCACCACCTCTCTACATTCTGAATACCGCTCTGCCTGAGACTCGCGTTAAGGCAACCCTGGCGGGCGGCTGCGCCGGCCTTGACTCGTGTCGGCTGCGCAAGCCATTTGCCATCAAGAAGGCAAAGGATGTATGTGGACATCGGAATCGAGCGGGTAAGGGCGTAGGAAACTGATGCCCGGTAATGGCGGCGAGGCCGCCATGATCGGAGCGCCTCTCGTCGAGAGAGAACCTAAGACTCTGCTGGCAGATTACCGATAAGGCTGATGATCTGATCAGTTCTTATCCGCTGTCCGATGCAGAACCATTTATACCGCTCGGAAATACTTACACCGCCTCTTGACGAACCAAGCGTTTGGACTGGAAATGTCTCATGCGATGAGCGGCGGTATACTCACCTCCTGCGGTCAGCTCAACGACTGCGGGCACAGTGCTACTTGGCCGATGGCGCGATTCGACCGGAGCAGGTGCTTACCGATGGCCGATTTGTCATGCCGGAAGATGAGCAGGGTTGGCATTTCCTCGTGCTCAGAGCCGACGACCGAGTCGTCGGCTGCGTTCGATATTCGTTGTTTGATCCTCATGCAACGAGGGTTCACGACCTCAGGATCAGCGAATTGGTGCGATTCGCAGACCAGGATTGGAGCCGCAAACTTATCGCGGCCGTCCAGACAGATCTAGGGCTTGCTCGTCTTCGAGGTTCATTTTATGCCGAGTTGGGGGGCTGGGCTGTTGCCAAAGAGTATAGAGGCACAAAGCTCGCCCTCGAAACCGTGCTTGCGTCGTATGCCTGGGGTGCTCTCATAA
>Ga0070737_10003662_pt1 | contig 16312 bp, 7 predicted proteins | sample Coa_R1_10_FD_66438 | JGI IMG/M metagenome (GOLD analysis project Ga0070737, IMG submission 66438) | Surface soil microbial communities from Centralia Pennsylvania, which are recovering from an underground coalmine fire - Coalmine... | ecosystem: Environmental > Terrestrial > Soil > Unclassified ...
GCTGACGCAGTATTTAGGCGACGTGCTGGCGGCTCGCAGCGGCATTTGGACGGCACAGCAATATCGCGCTTATTTGGCGGAATCGGCGGCGGAAATGGATCACCGGCCGGGACGAACGTGGCGCGATTTGCAGGACACGGCGAGCTCCGCGCAGATTCTTTACGGCACGAGCGAACAATGGGATAACTGGCGGCGGTCGGTAGATTACTACCAGGAAGGCGAGCTGGTGTGGCTGGAGGTGGATACGACCATTCGGAAGCTGTCGGGGGGAAAGAAATCGTTGAATGACTTCTGCGCGCGCTTCCTGGGGCTGGGCGGCAACACGCCGCCGAAGACGGTGACGTATACGTTCGCAGACGTGGTTGAGAATCTGAACGCGGTCGAGCCTTACGATTGGGAGCGATTGCTGAAGGAGCGGCTGACGTCGAAATCTGCCCGCGCGCCGCTCGAAGGAATTGCGAAGGGCGGGTATCGGGTCGAATATACGGACGAGCCGAACGAATTTGTGCGCGCGGAAGAATATCGCGACCGTGGCGTCAACGCGTGGTATTCGCTTGGCATGCTGGTTGCCGATGAAAGCGTCAGCGACGTGCTGGTGGGTTCGCCTGCATATCGGGCTGGGCTGGGGCCGGGCATGCGGCTGGTGGCGATCAACGGCCGGCGGGCCACGGATGATCTGCTGCGACAAGCGATTCGCGATTCCAAGGAAGGCGGGGATGGCATCGAGCTGATTGTCGAAAACACGGGCTTTTTCAAGACGGTGAAGATCGACTATCATGGCGGCGAAAAGTATCCGCATCTGGTGCGCGAAGGGCAAGGCGCCGCCTATCTGGACGAAATTGTAAAGCCGATGGTGAAACGCCCGGCCGCGCAAAGCGCTGAATAGCTAAGCGCTGGTAGCGGTCTTATCGGTGAGCGCGGCGATACCGGGCAATTCGATGCCGGCGAGAAATTCGAGAGAAGCGCCGCCGCCGGTGGAAATATGGGTAATCTTGTCGGAAACGCCAGCCGTTTTGATGGCTTTTTCGGAGTCGCCGCCGCCGACCACGGAGACGGCCCCGGATTGCGCGACCGCCTTGGCGAGAGCGACGGTTCCTTTATCGAAGGGCGGCATTTCGAAAACGCCCATGGGTCCGTTCCAGATGATGGTTTTGGCGCCAGAGATAATTTGGGCGTACTGATCGACGGTGCGGGGGCCGATATCGACGCCGATCTGATCGGGGCCGATACGGGTGACCACTTCAGACGGTGCCTCCGGTTTGAGTTCGCGGGCGACCACATGATCGACCGGCAGGACCAGCTTGCTTCCAGCACTGGCCAAGACTTGCCGGGCGAGATCGATTTTGTCCTCTTCGACCAAGGAGCGGCCGGTAGGCTCGTTTTTCGCGCGCAGGAAGGTGTAGGCCATGGCGCCGCCGATGAGCAGCTTGTCGACGACGGTGATGAGGTTTTGGATGACCCCGATTTTGTCAGAGACCTTGGCCCCTCCCAAGAGGGCGACGCAGGGCCGCTCCGGATTGTGGATGACCCGGCCGAGCCATTCGAGTTCACGATCCATCAACAGACCGGCCGCGGCGAGCGGCACGTAGGAGACCATGCCGACGGTAGAAGCATGGGCGCGGTGTGCGGAACCAAAGGCGTCGTTGATATAGACGTCCGCCAGAGCGGCAAGCTGTTTGGCGAATTCCTGGTCATTTGTCTCTTCTTGAGGGTGGAAGCGAAGATTTTCGAGCAGGAGGACTTCGCCGGGCTGGGGTTTCAGGGCGGCAACGGCAGGGCCGACGCAATCCGGCGCTAGGGGAACGGGCTTGCCAAGCAACTCGGCGAGGCGCGCGGCGACGGGTGCCAAGCTCATCTTGGGATCGGGTTTACCCTTCGGGCGTCCGAGATGGCTGGCGACAATAACTGCGGCACAGTGTTCGATTGCATACTGAATAGTGGGGAGAGAGGCACGGATTCGTTTGTCACTGGTAATCTGGTTGCCATCAGGGGTGAGCGGCACGTTGAAGTCAGTCCTGATGAAAACGACCTTGTCTTTGAGATCCAGATCCTTGATGGACAATTTTGCCATTCAGCCATTGTAGGAGACGGCCGGATGGGGGCCGGAAGGCCGGTTTAGTACAGTACCGAAAGGAGGGGAGGAATTTTCCGGTACCCTGGTGAGGAGTACCGGGTAAAAAAGATGACGGAAGGACTGCAGAAACTTTTCGTTGAGGCCGAATAGTACTTCAGGAGGGCCTTGGGGCTAAGGAGATCGAGTTTTGGCTAGAGGAATGCTCCCGTTTAGCACTATAATCCGTAAAACGATATTTTAGTTCTAGACAATTGGTACAGGGGGTACCATGTAGGGTCGACGACCCGAGCTTCAGGGAAGAGTGGATGTCAACAACGCCAATCCGCGTGTTAATCGCCGACGGACAGCCGATAGTACTAGAGGGACTACGGGCCGTTCTAAATCGTCAACCCAGTCTAGAGATCGTAGCGGAAGCCGTGGATGGGGTGGAAGCGATCGAAAAGTCGGTCCATCTGGATCCGGATATCGTCCTGATGGATGTGAAATTGCCGAAGGTGGACGGGCTGACTGTACTGCGCAGCATTCAAACGCGCGCGCCTCGTTCCAAGGTAATCCTATTCGCCTCGGTGGATCATAAAGACGAATTTGTGGAAGCCATGAAGCTGGGTTGTTGCGGCATCCTGCTGAAGGATGCCTCCACCAGTCTCATTGAGAAGAGCATTCATAAGGTGTACGCAGGAGAAATCTGGCTGGATTCGACCACCACCGCAGCGGTCATTCGACAATTTGCCACGCCTGCGGAATTTCCGGCGGCGCATTCGAATGGGAAATCGAATCGAGAGCGGGCGCAACTGAGCCAACGGGAAAGAGAAATTATCGTTTTAATTGCCCAAGGCTACAAGAACAAGGAGATTGCTGAGAAGATGTTCATCACGGAACAGACCGTGAAGAATCATCTGCACAACGTCTTCGACAAGTTGGGCGTTTCCGACCGGCTCGAGTTGGCTCTCTACGCCATTCACAACAGCCTGCACGTGAAGCAGTAAGGCGCGATAAACGAGCCTGCGGTAACGCTGCAGAGTGGTATTCCTGCGTAGGTTGCGCGACAATCTAGGACACGACCTTAAGTTGAAAGTGGGCCCGTTCTCGGGATGCCTAGACTGCGCGAAGAGATTACGAGGAGTTTCCGGCGTTTGGGTAAACGCGGTGAGCCGCGTCGGCGCTCGCTTTCGAGCGAAGATACGGTGGTCAGGCCCGGAGTGCGAGAGAACCGTCAGTTCGGACCGTATCGGATCCAGCAGCATCTGGGTTCGGGGGGAATGGGCGACGTGTACCTGGCCATCGACACGCGTTTGGGCCGACAGGTAGCGCTCAAGTTTCTTCCCGCCGAGCTTACCTCTGAAGAAGAGATGCTGCAGCGCTTTCAGGAGGAGGCGCGAACGGCGTCGGCGCTGAACCACCCCAATATACTGACAATCTACGACATTGGAGAGATCGAAGGCGATCACTTCATCGCCAGCGAATATATCGATGGCATCACGCTGCGGGCCGCGCTCAACCGGGGCGCCATCGAGCTGGCGCGAACTGTGGAGATCGTGACGCAAGTAGCCTCCGCACTGGCCCAGGCGCACAGCGCCGGCATCATACATCGCGATTTGAAGCCGGGCAACATCATGATCCGGCAAGACGGATACGTGAAAGTGATCGATTTCGGATTGGCGAAATTGGTAGAGGTTCCGGTTCACGGCACTTCGCGCGGTTCATGGACGCAACCCGGTTCGATTTTGGGGACCGTGCATTATATGTCGCCGGAACAAGCCAGGGGCGATGAAACAGACCGGCGGAGCGATCTTTGGAGCCTGGGCGTGATCTTGTATGAAATGGTTGCGCACAAGCGGCCGTTTGAAGGTCAGACGGACAGCCACGTAATCGTGGCCATTCTGGACCAGCCTGTGCCGCCGTTGCCGGAAACGCCGGGAGTGCCGGCGGAGCTGTCGCAGATCATTTATCGAGCACTCGAGAAAGACCCCGGGAAGCGCTACCAATCGGCGGGCGAGATGTGTACGGATTTGAGGAGGCTGCAAACAGCCATCAGTCCGGACCTGGTTCCGCCCTGGACGCTCTCTCGTCCGGGGGACCTGGGCAGGTACCTGAGTCGCGCGGCAGGAATTGTTCTGGCGCTCGCGGTGGGATGGGCGATCTGGTGGTGGGGGCTCGGCGGAAAGTATCAATTTACCGGCCCCGATTGGTTTCAGTTCGAGTCGCCGCAGCGCATCACCTACGACGGCAACGTTGACCTCAACGCCATTTCTCCGGATGGCAAATATCTCGCCTACACCTCAGTAGGCGGAGCCGATGAGGTATTGCACCTGCGGCGGCTGATGGATAATGCCGACATCCGCCGCGATCCGATTACGCAGAATCATTGCATAGGATTGACCTTTTCGCCGGATACGCAAGCGCTGTACTACGTTCTCAAGAATCCGAAAGAGGAGTTGGGACGTTTGTATCGCATGAAGCTGCCGTCCGGGATACCGACTCTCATTTTGGAGAATGTCGATAGTGGCGTGACTTTTTCACCGGATGGGCGGCGATTTGCGTTTGTGCAGCGGACCGAGGAGCGTGGGTCGAGTGTATCGTCCATCCTGGTGGCGGCCACCAACAACCCCGCCGATGCGCACGTGATAGACAGCATGCGCAACACGCAGATGCAGCAACAACTGGCTTGGTCGCCGCGCGGCGATGAGATTGCGGCGATCGCTTTCCCGCCGCAGATAGATGCGCCGACGAGGCCGGCAATTTATCTGTTTGCCCTTGATAAGCGCGTGCGCGGCGAGTTCTCCTCTCGCAACCTGCGCAAGCTGAGTTTTCCGGTTTGGCTGGATGGCGGTTTGTCGCTCATGTTTTCGGGTGTTCCGGAGGGAGCCGAGCAGAGCCGGCTGGAGCAACTCCATATTCCGACGCGGCAGTTTCATGAACTGCCATCGCCTTTGGCATTTAGCAGTATCAGCGCCACGAAGGACAGCAGTATTCTGGCGGCGGTGAGCGCAGATCAGCGCTCCTCCATCTGGGTCGCGGATGCCAGCAATCTCGACCACCCGCGCATGGTGGTGCCGCAATCGGAAGATATCAAATCGTTGTCCTGGTCGGGCGACGATATTATCTTTCCGTCGTCACGGACCGGCAACGTGAATCTTTCCCGCATACGGCCGGACGGCGATGTGGAGACACTGGCGACGCCGAAACGGTGCGTGGAGAAAGAACCTGTCAGTTTGGCGCGGGAACAAGCAGTGATCTATTCGTCCAACTGCGGTACCGGCGGCGACGATTTCAACCTGTGGCGTTTGGATCTTCGCGCCGGCAAGCGCGTGCAGCTCACGAGCGGCTCCAACTACGACAACCAGCCGGACGTTCCGAGAGACGATCAGTGGGTGGTATACACGTCTTGGCCATCCAACAATCCGTCGGTGTGGAAGGTGCCGGTGAGCGGCGGCACACCGGTGCGATTGTCTGCACAACAGGCGCAGGCGCAGTATCCGTTCGTCTCGCCGGACGGAAAGCAGATCGTCTGCCAGATACGGGAGTTCAACGGCCTGAGGCACGTTGCGATTCTCTCGCTTGCAGACGGCACAGTGCTGAAGGAGCCGGAAATCCCGATCAGCTCTGAATCCACACCGGTGCGGTGGAGCCCGGACGGTTCCGCGCTGGAATACGTGGGGGTGCAAGGGGGATCGTCGAATCTCTGGCGGCAGCCTTTAAACGGAGGAGCGCCGCGCCAGTTGACCAGCGTGGGCGAGGACAGCATCCTTTATTTTGCCTGGAACCGCGATGGAACTAAGCTTGCATACATCCGCGGTCGAGCAGACAGCGACGTGATGTTATTTCGTCGCGCTTCTCGAAGATGAGTATTGGAGGCAAGAATATGGGATCAAATCCAATTGGGCCGAATGGTCCACACCTGGAGGAAAACGAAAGCCAACCCGTAACGGGTGGCGCAGCGGTGAAACGCAAGAAGGAAGGCGAAAAGGAAGAGACGAAGGAAGGGAAGATGCAGGCCGAAGGCATCGGACCGAACGGGCCGCATAGCGCGCCGATCAGTCCGACGAAACCGGCCGATATTGGTCCGGATGGTCCGCACACGACCTAACTCGTCATTACTGTGTTTCTTAAAGGAGCAGGGGCGTCGGTACAATCAAAGATAGCCCCTGCTTCTTATGAATGACCGCCAGTTACGCCGCCAGGCGCTTGAAGACGCACTCGCAAGCCGTATTCTTGTGCTCGATGGAGCGATGGGTACGATGCTACAGCAGCGTCACTTGACGGCCGAGGATTTCGGCGGCGCGGCGCTGGAAGGTTGCAATGAGAATCTGGTAGCGACGCGTCCGGACGTCATATTAGACGTTCATCGAGCCTATTACGAAGCCGGCGCGGACGTTGTAGAGACCGACACGTTTGGCGCTACAGCCATTGTGCTGGCCGAGTACGGGCTGCAGGATCGTGCGTACGATTTGAATTTTACGGCCGCCGGGCTGGCGCGGCAAGCGGCCGATGAATTCTCCAGGCCCGGGCGCCCGCGCTTTGTAGGTGGGTCGATGGGACCCACGACGAAGGCCATCAGCGTGACAGGCGGGGTCACGTTTCCGCAATTAGTGCAGAACTATTACGAACAGGCCAAAGGACTGGTGGAGGGCGGGGCCGACCTTCTGCTGCTCGAAACGTGCCAGGATACACGCAACATCAAGGCGGGGCTGCTGGCGGTCGACCAGCTCGGGAAAGAGTTGAATTATCTGATTCCTACCATCGTCTCCGGCACCATTGAACCTATGGGTACAATGCTAGCCGGCCAAGCCGCGGACGCGCTTTATACGTCAGTCTCGCATGCGCCGCTGCTGGCGCTGGGGCTGAACTGCGCCACGGGACCGGAATTCATGACCGATCACATCCGGTCGATTCACGAACTGGCGACGACACGCGTCTCGTGTTATCCGAACGCCGGACTGCCGGATGAAGAGGGAAAGTATCAGGAAACGCCGGACAGATTGTCTGCCCAGCTCGAGCGATTTATCGATCACGGTTGGCTCAATATCGTGGGCGGCTGCTGCGGCACGCGGCCGGATCATATTCGCGCGATGGCGCAGATGGCGCAAGGCAAGCGGCCGCGCGCACCGAAGGCTTCGTCTCATCGGGCCTATTTCTCCGGGATCGACTTGATCGAAGCGGAGGAGAGCAACCGTCCGTTGATCGTAGGGGAACGCACGAACGTGATCGGTTCGCGGCTGTTCAAAAAGATGATTGCCGAAGAGAAGTGGGAAGAAGCGACCGAGATTGCGCGGTGGCAGATTCGGAATGGCGCGCACGTGGTCGATGTTTGTCTGCAATCGAGCGACCGCGACGAAGTGAAAGACATCCCGTTGTTTTACGACAAGTTGATCCGCAAGATCAAAGCGCCGATCATGATCGACACCACCGATGCGCGTGCGGTGGAGCTTGCGCTGACCTACTGTCAGGGCAAGAGCATCATCAATTCGATCAATCTGGAGGATGGCGAAGAGAAGTTCGAACGGATGTGCCCGCTTGCGCGGCGCTACGGGGCGGCGCTAGTGGTGGGATGCATCGATGAAGATCCGGTGCAGGCGCAGGCGTTCACGCGGGAGCGCAAGCTGGCCGTCGCCCAGCGCTCGGCGGATCTGCTGACTGGGAAGTACGGGATCGCGCCGGAGGACATCATCATCGATCCGCTGGTGTTTCCGTGCGCCACGGGCGATGAAAACTACATCGGCGGCGCGGTGGAAACGATTGAAGCGATTCGCCTGATCAAGCAGAAGATTCCGTATGTGAAGACGGTGCTGGGAATTTCGAATATCTCGTTTGGGCTGCCGGCGGCGGCGCGCGAGGTGGTGAATTCGGTGTTCCTGTATTACTGCACGAAGGCGGGCCTCGACCTGGCGATCGTGAATGCGGAGAAGCTGGAGCGCTTTGCTTCGATACCGGAACAAGAGCGGCGGCTGGCCGAAGCACTGCTGTTCAACACGCCTCCGGCAAGCGTGCCGGCCGGGCACCCGGATGAGCTACTCGAGACGGTGCCGGAAGACTGGCGCGCACAAACGCGCGAGCAGAAGATGGCGGTGAACCAGTTTCACATTGCCGCCATCGCCGAACACTTTCGAGGCGCAGTAGGCAGGAACAAGAAGACCGCTGCGGACCTTCCGTTAGATGAGCGGCTGGCGAATTACATCATTGAGGGCACGAAGGACGGGCTGATTCCGGATCTCGATCGGAAGCTGCAAGAGCAGGTGGCGCCGCTCGATATTATCAACGGGCCGCTGATGGCGGGCATGGCGGAGGTAGGGCGGCTGTTCAACAATAACGAGCTGATTGTGGCCGAAGTGCTGCAATCGGCGGAGGCGATGAAGGCGGCGGTTAATCATCTGGAGCAGTTTATGGAGAAGTCGGCGTCGTCCTCGCGGGGCAAGATCGTGCTAGCGACGGTGAAGGGCGATGTGCACGACATCGGCAAGAACCTGGTGGAGATCATTCTCAGCAACAACGGCTACGAGGTGGTGAACCTGGGAATCAAAGTGCCGCCTGAGGAATTGATCAAGGCTTACCAGAGGCACAAGCCGGATGCGATTGGATTATCGGGGCTGCTGGTCAAGAGCGCGCATCAGATGGTGGTCACGGCGGGCGACCTGAAGGATTCGGGCATCAAAGTGCCGTTGTTAGTTGGCGGCGCGGCGCTGTCGGACAAATTTACGCGCACCAAAATTGCGCCTAGTTATGCGGCGGCGACGTTCTACGCAAAAGACGCGATGACGGGGCTGCGCTTGATGAACGAAATCATGGATCCGGAGCTGCGGGAGCAGGTGCTGGCGTCGCATATCTTCGGCGAGGTTCCGGTGGAAACGGCTCCGGCTGAGCAGGCCGCGGCGCCGTCGGGGGAGACGCGAAGTCCGAAGGTGCGAACGGACATCGCCATTCCGGCGGCTCCGTACCTGGACCGAAGGGCGCGAACGATCCCGCATTTGACGGAGATCTGGAACTACATCAATCCGTTCATGCTGTATGGCCGGCACCTCGGATTCAAAGGGAATTTCGAAAAGCTGCTGGCCGAGCGCGACGCCAAGGCGCTGGAGCTGTTCCACAACATGGAAGAGGTGAAGCGCGAGGCGGCAACTTTCATGCGTGCGCGGGCGGTCTGGCAGTTCTTTGAAGTGGAGCGCGTTGGAAACATGCTGCACCTGTTTGCCCCGGGCGGCGATTCGCCACTCGAGAGTTTTCGGTTCGGGCGGCAAGCCAAATCGGACGGCCTTTGCCTGAGCGACTATGTGCTGGACCCGCAGGATGGGCGGCGCGACCACATTGCACTGTTTGCGACCACTGCGGGGGAGGGAATCCTCGAGCATTCGCAGGAAGCAAAAGCGCGGGGTGAGTTCTTCAAAGCGCATGCCATTCAGGCGCTGGGAGTGGAGACCGCGGAAGCGTGCGCAGAGTGGCTGCACCGGCGTATTCGCGAAGACTGGGGCTTCCTCGATCCCCCTGCCATGACCATGCAGGAGCGCTTCACATCCCGCTATCGCGGGAAGCGCTACAGTTTCGGCTACCCTGCTTGCCCGAATCTGGAGGATCAGGCGAAGTTGTGGCGCCTGTTGCGGCCCGAAGAGATTGGCGTGCAATTGACCGAGGGCTTCATGATGGAGCCGGAGGCGAGCGTCTCGGCACTGGTGTTTCATCACCCGGACTGCGTCTACTTCAGCGCTGCCGAAGAGCTGGAACCGGCTTACGCGTAGCGCTATCGGCCCGTCATCTGCCGGATAAACGTTACTTCGGACGGGCGGTACGGTTTGCCGTTCGGGTAGAAGATATCGTGAAACCAGACGGTCGGCGAGCGATAGACATACGGCTGCTGCCACGAATCCCAGGGCAAGTAGGTCTGGGTCTTGCCCTGGACGAAACCCCAATTGATGGCGCCGACTTTGTATTGTTTGGCAATGGGGAGAATGCCTTCGAAAGTGCTCTTTTCGCCACGCGCCATGTATTCGGTGCAGATCACGGGCCGATTGTATTGCTGCAACCATTTCACATGCGCTTTGAAGTTATTCGGCACGCTGTAGTTGTGGAAGGATGTGATGTCGGATAGGTCGAGCTGCTCTTTCGCCATCGGTTCCAGGGTTGCGGGATTGTCCCAATCGCCGTGCCACACGCCGCTGGTGAGCGGCTGCTGCGGATGAGCGTCGCGCGCCCAGGCGAACGCCTGCGGCAGAAGCGCCAGTACAAGCTGGACCTTATTCTTCGGTTCCAATTTGCCATAGCTCGAGTCGTTGGTATTGTCGGGTTCGTTCCAGATGTCCCAGCCGAGGACGCGGCTGTCGTGGGCAAAGGCGCCGACCACGCCTTTGACATACGCCTCCAGGCGCGGGTATTGGGAGGGGTCCTGCAAAGCCGCCGCTCCCGGACTTTGCACCCAACGGGAATTGTGGACGCCCGGGGTGGGTTTGGGCTGTGGGCCGAGGTGCGGGTTGGGATCCCAGCACGAATCGAACAGAACGAACAAAGGCCTGATCTTGTGCTTGTCGCAGATGCGGAGAAACGTATCCAGGCGCTTCTTGAAGCCTTCGCTGTCCTGCTGCCAAAGCAGGTCGTGCAGAAACACGCGCATGGTATTCATGCCGAGGCCCTGGGCCCATCCAAGTTCCGTGTCGATGCGCTTGGGATCGAAGGTGTCGGCCTGCCACATCTCGAGTTCGTTCGCCGCATAAGACGGAATATAGTTGCTTCCCACTAGCCACGGCTGATGGGCGTACCACGAATTTGCAGCATCCATGGTCCAGCGGTGCTGGCCAACTTGTCCGGGCTCCTGTGCCAGAAGCAAGACCGCGAAGACGAGCGATGTAAATGTGAGGAGCCGTCCGAATGTTTTTCGCATGATCAGGTTTGCGGTTCCGATTTTATCGCGTGGATTTAGCATCGATCTAGGTAACGCCCTGCCATAGCGGGGGTCTAAGAAGCGGAAATCCAACACGCGCCGCACCTTGCCCGTGCTTTTACTAGGCCGGTTGGAATCGAGTTTCGCTTTGGGGGCGACCATGAAGGTACGTAGCTTTTATTCGTTTTTTCAATTTGCCGTATTAGTTGGGGTATTTTGTGGAACCATAACGCTGGCACAAACTAATCGCGGTTCGATCACTGGAAACATAACTGATCCGAGCGGTGCGGCCATTGCGGGCGCAACCGTAACCGCAACCGGCACGACCACGGGCACCACTTACCCGACAACAAGTTCTCAGAACGGGGACTACAGCTTGCCGCAGGTTCAGGTGGGCACTTACAACGTGACCATAACTGCTCCAAGCTTCAAGACCAATAAACAGACCGGGGTGGTGGTTCAGATCAACACGCCTACTGTCATGAATGTACAACTGCAACTGGGGCAGACAGCCGAAACGGTTGAGGTGGTCGCGAATGCGCCGACGGTGCAATCGACCACGTCGGATATAGGCGCTGTAGTTTCACCCGAACAGGTGGAGGAGTTGCCGCTATCGCTGGGCGGTGTGGGCGCGTTTCGTTCGCCGGAGGCTTTCGAATTCCTCATCCCCGGCGTGGTCGGCCCTGGGACGGCGAATAATGCAAACGGCATCTATATACAGAAGACCAGCGGCGGCCAGAATTTCGGCGATGATGTGGAGCTGGATGGCTCGAGCGCCGTTCGTCCAGACAACAACTCAACGTTCGACGAGACAGCTCCGTCGGTGGACGCGCTGCAGGAATTCAAAGTGGAAACAGCAACGCCGCCCGCGCAATTCGACCGTACAACCGGAGGCGTGAGAAGTTTCACGACACATTCCGGAACTAACTCTTTCCACGGAAGCGCCTACGACATCCTTCGTAATACAGATCTGGACGCCAACACATACTTTAACGACCTGGGGCTTGATACTTGTACGACGGCGGCTTGCCGGGACATCTACGCGACGCCAAAGGACATCAAGAACGATTATGGAGTCACGCTTGGCGGGCCGGTGATCATTCCGGGTATCTACAACGGCAAGGACAAAACCTTCTTTTTCTTTGGATGGGAGCAGTTACAGTGGCCACGCAGTTCTACGGTGACCAGTTCCGTGCCCACGGCGGCCGAACGTGGCGGCGATTTCTCCGCGATCCTGACTAGTAACCCAATCGGGACGAACCCCTGTACCGGAGCAACCGTCTACGCCGGACAGATCTTCGATCCGCGGTCCACGACGGCGAACGCCAGCGGAACGCCCTGCCGGACCACGCCATTTCCGGGTAACATCATTCCGACAACACAGCTCAATCCGGTAGCGCTCAACGTACTCTCTTATCTGCCGGAGCCAAATCTTCCCGGCTTACAGAATAATTTGAGCTTTCGGGATAGCTTCCCGACAACAAACACTACTTATACAATCCGAATTGACCAGAACTTAGGGACTTACGACAAGATTTTCGCTTCCTACGACTCGCGAGAGAATTCGCTTCTGACTGGAAATCTTCCCGCTTTTCCGGCGCCGATCGACCCTAACAGTTGGATCCAAGACTTTGTTACGCATTATGGCCGGTTCGGGTGGGATCACACCTTCAGCCCGTCCATACTGAACCATGTAAATCTCGGGTTCAGCCGTTTCAATAGCGCGAACGACACTCCGGCGGCACTCGAGGGAGTGGATTGGCCGGCGAAGATCGGGCTAGCCAACGTCAATGGAGCGGCGTTTCCGCAATTTTCCATCAACAGTGGTTTTCCGAACATCGGCCAGCAGCGGGCGGACGACACCATCAGCAATGTGGCGGAAGTTTCCGATACATTGACCTGGGTGAAAGGCCGTCACACGATCAGCCTGGGCGGCGATTACCGATGGATGCAGTTGAACAATCTTACGCAAGATTACAACAGCGGTAACTATAACTTTTCGAATGCGGAGACGGCGGCGGGGCCAGGCGTTTTAGCGAGCCAGGGAGGTTTCAGCTTAGCGAGCTTCTTGCTGGGACAGGTGGATAGCGCCAGCTTGACTGTATTTGCGCATTATCCACGGTATACACAAAATTATTATGCGCTTTTCGTGCAAGACGACCTCAAAGTTACTCAGCATCTGACATTGAATCTCGGCTTACGTTGGGACGTGGACCAGCCGCGCAAGGAAGCGGACAATTTCACCTCCAACTTCGATCCTACTCTCCCCAATCCGGGCGCCGGAGGCCTGCCGGGTTCGCTGATCTTCGCTTCGAATTGTAATGGCTGCAACGTGCGCTGGGCAAAAACTTTTCTGGACGATTTCGGCCCACGCGTCGGCTTCGCTTACTCGCCCGGTGATAGCGGAAAGACCGCCATCCGCGGAGCCTATGCCATTTTTTATGGCCCTCTCTATTACGCGGATTTCGGAAACAGCGTAAATGCCGGTTACACAGCGTCGCCAAATCCGGTGTCGCCGAACGGTTTTTCACCGGCGTTCAATCTCTCGAGCGGCTTCCCCGCTTATGCTGCGCCGCCGATCCTGGACCCGACCATCCGAAACAATCAAAGCGTCGATTACATTTCGCCAGGGTTTGGCAAGCCGCCTATGATACAAAGCTGGAGTTTTCAGATACAGCAGCAGCTGGCGACAGATCTGATTGCGAGCATCGGGTATGTGGGGAATAAGTCCCAGAATCTGCGGTCGGCAGCGGCCGACGGCATGTACAACAACATGCCCGTGCAAGATCTGGCGTTGGGCGAAAATGTGCTCAGCGCGCCAGTGGGTACACCAATTGCAACCGCGGCAGGCGTTTCTGCGCCGTATCCCGGCTTCGTCGGGGCGGTTGGTGACGCGCTCCGGCATTATCCGCAATACCGGCGCATCAACACCGATTGCTGCTTAGAAAACGACGGCATGTCCACTTTCAACGCGCTCGAAGCCATGCTGCAGCGCCGTTTTCACAACGGCCTCAATCTGCAACTCTCCTACACCTGGTCGAAGACGCTTACGGATGCCGATAGCATGCAGCCATGTTGCAATGCCGGAGGCGGCTTGTACCAGGATCCTTATAATTTATATCTGGAAAAATCGGTAAGCAGCCAGGATATTCCTCAGAACGTAACTGCAAGCTTCATTTACGAGCTGCCGTTCGGGCGAGGAAAGTCAATGCTGAACCATGGAGGCTTTGTCAACGCCCTATTCGGCGGCTGGCAGGTTGGCGCGATTCTACGCTATGAAAGCGGACAGCCGCTGCCGTTCTATTGCGCTTCCGACAGCTTCAGTCCAGGCTGGGACGATTGTTTCCGCTTCAATCCGACGCCTGGCCAATCGGTCTATAATCCGGCTATTAATCAACCGGGTTATAACCCGTTGAACACGCCTTATCTGAACAATAACTATTTCACGGATCCCAATACAAATCCGAATGCACCGATCGTGTTCGGCCAACTCTCTCGTGTGACCGGCTTCCGGATGCCGTGGTTCGATAACGAGGATGTAAACCTATCGAAGCGCTTCTATTTCACGGAAAAAGTAAATCTGCAGATCCGTGCCGATGCGTTTAACGTGACCAACCGGCACGTATTTGCCGAACCGTATAACCTGGGTCCGCAACCGAACAATCCGACCACTAACTTCGGATTTGTGAATGGAACCGTGGATGCGCCGCGGGCGATACAACTAGAAGCACGGATAGTTTTTTAGAAAAAGCGCTGTAACGGTTGGGGGTGATCCGTCACTAGGATACGTACATCCTTCGACGGAGAAATCATGAGCAGCCCACAACTCGCAGCCTATATCGGACCCCAGGAAGTCGTCACGCCGACCACCAGGCATAGAGTCTTCCGATCCCTGGCGTTACGCACCGAACTAGCGGCGCGCGATGCATTTGTCCCCGCACCGCCGCAGATTAATAACGGCGAAGAAGCCCGCTATTCCGATAAATGCGCAACCTACACAAAAGGCGTCGAGCAAACAGCCGTTGGTCTTGTAAACCTCGCCGCATATGAACAATTCAAGAAGGCACTGGATAGCGGCAATCCCGCCGATTTTGAGCAGATTCCGCTGGGCGGTGGGCCACGGCTGCTGAACGGGCCGCAGGGCGGGCTGGCCTTTCATTTGGGGTGCCTCGACAGCAGTCAATTCGCAGTGCCGCCAGCGCCGACGCTGGACAGCGAGGAGTACGCCACGGAACTCATCGAGCTGTACTGGGCTTCGCTGCTGCGCGATGTCGCCTTCACCGATTACAGCGGGAACTCAACCGCCACGAGTGCGGCGGCAGAGTTGTCGTCGCTGCCCACTTACAAGGGACCGAGAGATGGCAGCGGTCAAGTTACGACGGACCTTCTATTTCGTGGCGGGTTTGTCGGCGAAACGATCGGGCCTTACGTTTCCCAGTTGGCCCTGCAAAACACATCTTTCGGCGCTTTGCCGGTTGTTCAGCAGTACACGACCAATGCGCCGGGAGTCAATTTCATGCTGGACCCGGTCAGCTTTCTGGAGGTCCAGAACGGATATATTCCGGGAGCGCTGACGCCGCAATCGTCGCCGGTATTTCTCTACAACGGGCGCGCGTTCGCAGCTTACACGCACGTTGATGTGTTATATGAGGCGTATTTTATTGCGTACCTGGTATTGAGCACGATCAACAATAATAATCCGTCGCGATTGAATCCAGGTAATCCCTACACCACATCGAAAACACAGAACGGCTTCGGCACTTTGGGTCTGCCCGACATAGCCACTACGCTCGCGGCCGCCGCCAGAGAGGCACTCAACGCGGTTTGGTTTCAGAAGTGGTATGTCCATCTTCGGCATCGCCCGGAATCGGGCGGCGCAATTGTCTATCTCATCAAATCGGGGCTCGGTCATACCATTGAGGGCAAAGTTAGTCCTACTGTGCTGAACTCTAAAGCCGTGGCGGCCAGCAACAGCGTGAATAGCAGTTATTTTCTTTCTCAGGCGTTTCCGGAAGGTTCACCGATGCATCCTGCCTATCCGACAGGTCACGGTACGGTGGCGGGCGCGTGCATTACTGTTCTAAAGTTCTTCTTCGACGGTACCTGCACGATTCCGCATCCGCAGGTGCCTAACGATACCGGCACGGCGCTGAACAGCTACGTACCACCGGCTGGAGAGCCGCCGCTGACAGTGAATGGCGAACTTAACAAGCTGGCGCATAATATCAGTTTCGGTCATGGAATCCATGCCGGGATTCACTGGCGAAGCGACACGGATACGTCCATTCAATTGGGCGAAGCGGTTGCGCTGAGTTACCTTCGCGATCTGGCGCAAACCTATAATGAGAAGTTCACTGTAACGATTCAGAAGGTGG
>Ga0070737_10003663_pt1 | contig 16308 bp, 14 predicted proteins | sample Coa_R1_10_FD_66438 | JGI IMG/M metagenome (GOLD analysis project Ga0070737, IMG submission 66438) | Surface soil microbial communities from Centralia Pennsylvania, which are recovering from an underground coalmine fire - Coalmine... | ecosystem: Environmental > Terrestrial > Soil > Unclassified...
GGCCGACATGCACGTTGGAGACGCCCTCGAATCCGAGCGCCGGCAGCGCTCGCTCGACGGCCTGCCCCTGGGGGTCGAGGATCCCCTGCTTGGGGGAGACGAGCACCCGCACCCGCATCAGCGGTCGTCCTCGGCGGCGCCGGTGCGCTCGCGCCAGGCCGACAGCGGCTCGCCGGTGAGCCGCTCGTAGATCTCGCGGTAGCGCGCCTGCGTCGCGGCGACGATCTCGTCGGGGATCGCCGGCGCCGGCGGCGTGCGGTCCCATCCGGTGGAGGCGGCCCAGTCCCGCACGAACTGCTTGTCAAAGCTCGGCTGGGCGTGGCCGGGCTCGTACGCGTCGGCGGGCCAGAACCGCGACGAGTCGGGGGTGCACACCTCGTCACCGAGCACCAGCCGCCCGTCGTCGTCAAGGCCGAACTCGAACTTGGTGTCGGCGAGGATGATCCCGCGGGAGGCCGCATGCTCGGCCGCGTGCCGGTAGACCGCGATCGCGGTCGCGCGCACGCGCTCAGCGAGGTCGGCATCGCCGATCAACGCGCCCGCGCGCTGGAAGTCGATCGGCTCGTCGTGCCCGGCCGCGGCCTTGGTGGAAGGGGTGAACACGGGCTCCGGGAGACGATCGGACTCACGCAGGCCGGCAGGGAGCTCGATCCCCGAGACGCGGCCGGTCGTCACGTAGTCCTTCCACCCCGACCCGCTCAGGTAGCCGCGCACGACACACTCGACCGGCAGCATCCGGAGCCGGCGGACGACCATCGCGCGGCCGCGCGCCTCGGGCGGCACCTCGTCGGAGACGGAGATGACGTGATTGGGGACGATTCCCGCGGTGTGCCGAAACCAGAACGCGGAGAGGCCGGTGAGGACCTCCCCCTTTCCGGGGATCGGGGTCGGATGGACCGCGTCGTAGGTCGACACACGGTCGGAGGCGACGAGCAACAGCCGGGTGCCGAGCTCGTAGATCTCTCGGACCTTGCCCGATTCGAGCAGGGTCAGATCAGCGAGGGCGGCAGCCACGCGAGCGATCCTAGCGATCGACCCCGATGGCCCCGCGGGGGTGCGACCGCGGGCCTCGGGGGCGACGTCGAGACTGAAGCTGATCAATCTAAGTATTTTTGACCGATCACACACGAGGGGGTCAGAGAGGGGGGAGCGCCCTCGACCGAGAGGCGCTACGGCGGCCGCACCGCTGATGAGCGGCGCGCGGAGCGACGCCTGCGCCTGCTCGACGCCGGCCACGAGCTGTTCGGCACGATCGGCTACGCGGCGTCGACGATCGAGGGCGTCTGCGCCGAGGCGTCACTGAATGCGCGCTACTTCTACGAACAGTTCCGCCACCGCGAGGAACTGCTGCGCGCCGTCTACAACCGGCAGGCGTGGCACGTGCTCGATCGGGTTCGGGCCGCGCTGGAGGCCGAGGAGGACGCGCGGCGCCGGCTCGAGGTCGGGCTGCGCACCTTCATCGACACGATGCTGGTGGACGAGCGCGGAACCCGGATCGTCTACCTGGAGGCGATCGGGGTGAGCCCGACGCTGGAGGCGGATCGCCGGCGGGTCACCGAGGAGTACGTGAGCGTGCTGTCACGGGAGGGCAGCCGCCTGGAGCGGCTCGCGTCCGTACCCGAGAACGAGCGACGCGCGATCATGGTCGCGCTGATCGGCGCGATCGAGGGCCTGGTCACCGACTGGCTGGCCGGCGAGCGCCGCAACCCTCCGTCGGCGATCGTCGACACGCTGCTCACGATCTTCGGGCCGACCCTCGGCTGACGAGCGCGGAGCGTCGCGCCGCGGACCGCCGCCCGACGCCGGGCGATCGCGCCGCGGCCCGGGGGGCCGCGGCGCGTGGCCGGGCTAGCGGATCGTCACGCCGACCGGCGTGGACGCGATCCCGTTGGCGATCACCTCGAGAGTGCTCGGACCGGCCGGGGTCGACTTGCGAACCAGGAACTTCGTGGACGAGCTCGCTCCGGGCGCCACCGAGACGGACGTCCACTGGCTGGTACGGGCGTAGGTGACAGCTCCGGTCGCGTCGTTGGCGATCCGCACGACCGGGAAGTTGGTCGCGTCCTGGACATCGTCGCCATACGCCGCTCCCTGGTCCAGCCCCGACAGCTGCGTGCCCGAGAGGGTGGCCGTCTTGCCCGGCACGAGGTTGGTCGAGCTGATGGCGGAGATCGACGGCGCCCATGAGGGATCGGGATTGCCGCCCGCGGTGTAGACCTGGAGTCGGCTGGTGCCGTCGTTGAACAGGACCTGTCCGTTGGGGAGGTCGAGCAACCGGGTGTAATACGTCGAGTCATCCGCGGCACCGGGAACATTGGGCACCGAGCTGATCGTGTTGGTGGCGGCGTTGTAGAGGTCGAACGCGATCGGCGCGTTGTACACGCACGGACTCACGTCGAACAGCACGTTGCCGTCGGGCAACGTCGCGGCCGGGCCGTCGGCGCTGTCGTACTGCATGCCGTCGATCGTCGGGATCGGAGGGCTGCTCACCCATTGCCCCGCGGCATCGTTGTAGAGCGCGGTGGCCGCCGGCGAGGAGGTCGTGCACGGCGCCGGGTTCTCCGGCCCGGTGCCGGCGCCGACGACGAACACGTTGCCGCCCGGCATCTCGGCCTGCGGCCCGATCTCGGCCGACGGTGAGTTGACGGGCGAACGCGGTGTGTTGCCCGCGAAGGACCAGGCGAGGGTGCTCGGGGTGAACAGCTCGGTGGTCGGGGGCAGCCAGGTGTCGACGGTGAGCAGCTGACCGCTGGGCTCAAGCGTCCACCCCTCCTCGTCGTTGGGGTCGTTCTTGCCCACGACCGCCGGGGGGATGAGCCAGGTATCGCCGGTCGTGTTGAAGAGCGCGAACTGGATGCTCGACAGCGGCGTGGAGCTGGTGCACTGCGAGCACGCCTGCGCCTGCATGTAGGTGCCGTTGGCGAGCACGTCGGACTGGGCATCGCCGATGTTCGTCCATCCGGCGGGCGGTGCGACCTTCTTCCAGCTATTGGTGACCGGGTTGTAGATCGCGCCCTTGTTCGTCCACACGGGGTTGCCACCGAGGTACTCGCCACCCTCCACGATCATCTTCCCGTCCGGGAGGATCGCGGAGGAGAAGTAGAGCGGGTCATATCCGCCGGGCATCGACGGCATCCTGCTCCACGTCCCGTTCACATAGCTGCCCTTGGCGTCGGGGGTGAGCCTCCACCAGTTGGGTGTTCCGCCCTCGGGCGGTTCGGAATGGACGTACACGGTGCCGTCACTGCCGAGCAGCATCGTCCCCGGCGAGAACGGCGCGGCGTGGTGAAGCGCCACCCACGGGGACTGGGCCGCGGGCGTGAGGCCCGGGGCGCTCGCCGCCGGCGTCGCCCGGCCGAGCGGGGTGAGCTGGGGTCGCCAGCCCGACTGCGAGGTGCCGGCGGCCATCGCCGGCGTGACGCCCGAGCCGAGGATCATCGCCGGCGCCGCGATCACGGCCGCCACGCCGACGCCTACGAGAGAGCGACGCTTCCATCCGCGCACCATTGCCTCCTGTTCGCCCGCTGAATTCCGGCGCGAACACGCTATCCGCGTCCACTCCCCGCAGGCAAGGGTCTCTCATCGGTTTCTCATCTGAGATCAGCGTCGTTGGCCCATTCCGCGATCGGCTCGCGGTGGCGCGCAGGATGGCAACGGGGGCCAGGCACGGGGACTCCGGAGCCCGCCCGATACGGGGATCAGGGCTGCATCGAGCCGGCGGCGATGAGCTCGACGACCGCGCCGGTGAGCTCGCTGTCGACTGCGGCGAGCTGCAGCACGGCATCGAAATGGTCGTCGCCGGCGAGCTCCAGCGGCTGGACCGCGACACCTCGCTTTCTGCAGTGTTCCACGTAGGCGCGTGATTGACGCCTGAACTCGGCGGTCTCGCCCCCGCCCCAGGCGATGATCCGGGGACAGTGATCGCCGTCGCCCGGGACCTCGTCGAGCAGCGGGCTCTGGGTCTCGATCGTGCGCCGGCCGAGCTGCAGCGCGGGCGCCAGGTACGAGTAGGCGAGGGGACGCATGTCGTAGATGCCGCTCAGGGCGACGCCGCCCTTGATGAGCTCGGTGGGCAGCCCGTAGTCGCCCGCCCAGTCGGTCGCGAGCACCATCGCGGTCTGCTGCGCGCCCGCGGAGTGGCCGGCGACGTAGATCCGCTCCGGGTCCCCGCCCCAGCCGCCGGCGTGGGCATGAACCCAGGCGAGCGCGGCCCGGCTCTGGCGGGTGATCTCGTCGATCGCCACCGCCGGGGCGAGGGCGTAGTTGGTGACCACGACGTCGATCCCGTGGGCGAGCGGCCCCCCGGCGACCAGCGACCACTCCTCGGCGGACCCGGAGCGCCAGTAGCCGCCATGGATGAAGACGAGCACCGGGCGGGGCGCGGGGGCTGACGCGCAGAAGAGATCGAGGCGCTCGGCGCGGGTCGGACCGAAGCGGACCCCGAGACGCGCCGGCGCGTGAACCGCTCGCAGCCGGGCCGAACGCTCGGCGATCCGCCGTTCGAGCTCGTCCCAGTCGGGGCGCAGTGCCCCGACGTTGTACTCCGCGTCGATCTCCGCCTGGGTGGCGAACCCGCGATAGAGCACGGCTCGCCCGTGCTCAGTCGGCGCCCGGCGGAGCGATTTCGTCGAGGCGAGCGACGATCTCGTGCGCGTGGCGGACGAACGGCGCGTAGTCGAAGATCTCGCCGAGGTCGAGTCCGGCGCCCGCCTGATCGGTGACGAGCAGCCCGCGCAGCGGCGTGCGATCGTCAAGTGCGCGCTGGGCGAGGCGCTGGACGGTCCGGTAGGCGTCGTCGCGCGTGGAGCCCGCGGCGACGAGCGCCAGCAGCAGCCGCTGCGAGAACAGCGCACCATGGGTGAGCTCGAGGTTCTCGCGCATTCGCTCGGGGTCGACGACCATCCCGGTGACGAGCGCGATCATCCGCCGCTGCATGTGATCGAGCAGGGTGGTCGCATCGGGCAGCGCGACGCGCTCGACCGAGGAGTGCGAGATGTCGCGCTCGTGCCAGAGCGCGACGTCCTCCAGCCCGGCGCTCGCGTAGCCGCGCAGCAGCCGCGCGAGGCCAGTGATCTGCTCGGATTTGATCGGGTTGCGCTTGTGCGGCATCGCGCTTGAGCCCTTCTGCCCCGCGCGGAACGGCTCGCGGACCTCGCCGACCTCGGTGCGGGCGAGGTGACGCAGCTCGGTGGCCAGTCGCTCCAGACCGGCGCCGGCGAGCGCGATCGCCTCCAGCAGCTCGGCGTGGCGGTCGCGGGCGACGACCTGGGTGGAGACCGGCTCGCGCGTGAGGCCGAGCCGGTCCAGAACGCGCGCCTCGAAGTCGGGCGACGTCGCCGAGTAGGTCCCGACCGCTCCGCTCACCGCACCGACCTGCGCCTGCGCGAACGCCCGCTCCAGGCGCCGGCGGTTGCGCTCGGCCTCGAACGCGAAGCCCGCGAGCTTGATCCCGAACGTCGTCGGCTCGGCGTGGATGCCGTGGGTACGCCCGACGCAGAGCGTGTCGACGTGCGCTCGAGCCTGGGCGGCGAGCTCGGCGACGAGTTGGGCGGAGTCGGGCAGGATGAGCTGCGCGACGTTGCGCAGCTGCAGCGCGAGGCCGGTGTCCAGGACGTCGGACGAGGTGAGGCCGTAGTGGATCCAGCGTCCGGCCGGCCCCGCCGACTGCGACAACACGTCGACGAACGCCGCCGTGTCGTGATCGGTGACGCGCTCGCGCTCGTCGATCGCCGCGACGGTGAACGTCGCGGCGCGGATCGCCTCCAGCTCCTGCGCGGTCGGGCCCTCCATCTCCTCGCAGGCGGCCACCTCGACCTGCCGCATCGCCTCGAACCGCCCGTGGTCTGACCAGACCTCGGCGAGCTCCGGGCGGGTGTAGCGGGCGATCACCGGTCGCTGCTAGGCGGCGCGGACGCTCGAGGGGCCCATCGCGCCGGCCACGGCGCTCAGCGACGCGGCCGCCTCCGCGGGGCCACCGGCGCTCGTGCGGGCCGCCTGCAGGATCGTGTCCAGCAGTCCCGGGAAGCGGGCGTCGAGGTCGTCGCGGCGCAGCATGTTCAGGCGGGTGGTGCCCTGCTGACGCTGCTTGATCACGCCGGCCTCGCGCAGCACCTTGAAATGGTGCGTGCAGGTGGACTTGGTGACGGGGAGCGCGAAGCTCCCGCACGTGCACTCGACCTCGCCTCGGGCGAGCTCGGCGACGATCTGCAGCCGGACCGGATCCGACAGTGCATGAAGGACCGCGCCGAGCTCCAGCTGCGCGCGGTCGGGGTGGACGATCTGCTCAGTGGTCGATGCCATTGCGCCCCTCACTATAGGAACGTCTCCCAACTTGTACGACAACAGTCGAACTAACTGGTATCGTACGAGGGGCATCGTACAACGGCTTTCGGGAGTTCACAATGAGCAAGTCCACATCCACCCCCTCCAGCCGCGCCACGTCGAACGTCGTCCGCGTCCGTCATGGAGTGGCCGCGGTCGTCGCGAAGTACATCCAGGACCTCACGCGCCAGCCGGTGACGGCGTAGGCGGTCAGGTCCCGAGGATCCGCGCCGCCAGGACGGCGGCGCCCGTCGCGTCATCCAACGCGACCCAGGCGACCGGCTGAGCGCCGGTCGCACCGCCGCCGGAGAGCAGCGAATCGAGGCCACCGGCCTCCGCACCCCGGCTGGTGAGGGGGACCCCGATCACCGGCAGCTCGGTATGCGCCGTGATCATCGACGGCAGCCTCGCCTGCGGTCCCGCACCGGCGATGATCACCCGGATGCCGCGCAGCTGCGCGTTCTCGGTGTAGTCGGCGATCGCCCGCGGCTGCTCGTCGGCTGACATGACCCGCACCTCAGGGGTGATCCCACGGTTCTCCAGCTCGCTCTCGGCCCGTTCGAGGATGCGCAGGTCCTCCCGCTCGGCCACGACGATCGCCACCCGCGGAGCGTCGACATCGATCTGCTCGATCTCGGCCGCGGTCTCGGCGAGCGTCTCGGTGACGGCCGCTTCGCTCGGCGCGACCTCCGGAACTGCGACGAGCGGCCCGATGCCGCGCTGCGGATCGTCGATCATCCGGTCACCCGCAGGGCGATGTCGGTCCGCATCTGGCGCCCGTCGAACGTGATCTGCTCGGCCGCGGCGTAGGCGGCGGCCCGAGCCGCCGCGGCGTGCTCGCCGAGCGCGGTGACGCTCAGCACGCGTCCGCCGGCGGTGACGACCGCGCCGTCCGCGGTGGCGGCCGTCCCGGCATGGGTGACCTCGACCTCGCCACCGACCGCGTCCAGGCCCGTGATCCGGTCGCCGTCGCGCGACGACTCGGGATAGCCGGCCGAGGCGAGCACGATGGTCACCGCGGTGCTCGGATCCCACTCCAGCTTTGACCCGGCGAGACCTCCCGGGCGGGTCGCCGCCTGCATCAGCGCGAGCAGGTCGGTGCGCAGGCGCGGCAGGATCGCCTGGGTCTCCGGGTCCCCGAACCGCACGTTGAACTCGAGCACCCTCGGCCCCTGGGCGGTCATCATCAGCCCGGCGTAGAGCACACCGTGGAACGGGATCCCGCGGCGCCCGAGCTCGTCGAGCACCGGCTGGTGCACGACGGCGCAGATCTCGCGGGCCCGCTCGGGGCCCACCCCGGGCACCGGCGAGTAGGAGCCCATACCGCCGGTGTTCGGCCCCGCGTCGCCGTCGAAGATGCGCTTGTAGTCCTGAGCGGAGGCGAGCGGCAGCGCGGTCTCGCCATCGCAGAGCGCGAGCAGCGACAGCTCCTCGCCCTCCAAGAACTCCTCGACGACGACCCGCTCGGTCCCGAAGCGATGCGCGATGAGCAGGTCGTCGAGCGCCGCGCGGGCCTGCGCCTCGTCGGTGGCGATGATCACGCCCTTGCCGGCGGCGAGCCCGTCGGCCTTGATCACGACCGGATAGTGGTCGATCGCCGCCATCCCCGCCTCCGGGTCGGTGACGACCGAGTAGGCGGCGGTCGGCACACCGGCGGCGATCATCACCTCCTTGCAGAACGCCTTGGACCCCTCCAGGCGAGCGCCGTCGCGAACGGGTCCGAAGCACGGGATTCCCGCCTGGAGAAGAGCATCGGCGACGCCGGCGACGAGCGGCGCCTCGGGACCGGGGACCACGAGCGTGATCTCGCGGTCACGGGCGAGCGTGCAGACCGCCTCGGGATCGCACGGATCCAGCGCCACCACGACCTCCACCTCACGGGCGATCCCCGCATTGCCCGGGGCGCACAGGACCCGCGGACGCTGCGGCGAGCGTCCGAGCGCGCGGACGATCGCGTGCTCGCGCGCGCCGCCGCCGAGCACGAGCACGTTCGGTTGCGTCATCGACTACATCGCTCCGATGAAGTCGTCGATCGGGATCGCCGTGAGCGTCTCGTAGCGACTCGTCCCCCGGGACCCGAGCTCGAGCGAGACCCGGGCGATCGCCTCGGCGGAATCGGCCTCGATCACGTTGACGAAGTCGTACTCGCCGAGCGTCGCCCACTGAGCGGTGACGGTTGCGCCGAGCGACTCGATCTCGCTGTTGACCTCGCGGATCCGGCCCGGGTTGTTCTTGATCGTCTGAACTCCCTCGGGAGTGAGCTTCGTGAGCATGATGTACGTCGGCATGTCTGCGGACTCCCTCCTCGCTGTCAGGTTCGTTGTACCCGATCGTGGGGTTCGCCGGTTTTCAGCCGCCGTTCAACCTCTGCCGCTTTCCGCCGATAGTCGGGACCGTGTCCATCAGATCTGTTTCCCGGCGTCTTGCCACCAACGAGTTCACCTGGATCGGCGGAGCGTTCGTCGCGCTCGTGCTGGTCGCCTATCTCGTCCTCCACTCGACAATGACGGGGACGTTCGACCGGCTGGAGGCCCAGCAGGCCCGCGGCCAGGCCGCCCGCGTCGCCACCACGCTCGGATACGAGCGGACCCTCGCGGCCAACATCATCTCCACCGAGGCCGAGTGGACCGCGATGGACACGGCGATCCGCAGCGGACAGGGATCGATGAACTCGCTGCTGCCCGCCTACCAGATGCGCGCCTTCGGGCTGAGCGCGGTGATCGGGGTCAACGACCACGGCAAGGTGGTGAGCGGCGGTCCGATCTCCGCCAACGGGAAGCGCTATGAGCCGGTGCCGTCGAGCCTCGCGGTCGCGCTCTCCCGGCGGCCCGTGCTGATCAATCCCTCCGACAAGCCGGGGACGGTCTCCTGCGGCGTCCTGAGCGCCGGCCCCACCCATGACATCTTCTGCTCGGCCGCGGTCGAACATACGAGTGGCGCCGGCCCGATCGTGGGCACCCTCGTCGGACTGAAGTCGCTCGACGCGGCCGGCGCACGGGCTCTGGGCAAACGCTCGGGCCTGTCGGTGTCGGTCGCCCACACGGCCCTCAGCGGCCGGTCGAGCGCATTGGCCAGCGCCTTCGGCACCCTGCACGTGCAGACCCGCCAGGCCGGCCCGGATCGCATCGACCTGATCGTCACCGCCCCCGCCGTCGAGGGCGGCACCCCGCTGCGCCTGGTCGTCGCCTTCCCGCGCCCGATCCATCGCGCCGCGCTCTCCAGCACCACCCGGATCGCGCTGATCATCGGCGTGCTCGGGCTGCTGCTGCTCGCCGTCTCGGTGCTCGCCCAGCAGACCGCCATCCGCCGCCGCAACGGTGCCTTCCGGCGCGCCGTCGGCGAGGCCGCGGCCTCCGGCGGCGAGGTGCACGCGCCCTCACGTGACCTGGCTCCGCTCGCCGCGAGCGTCAACGAGTTGCTCGCCGAGATGGCCGCCCGCCAGCAGGCGACCGAGCGCGAGCGCGCCGACGCCGCGGCCGCCGAGGCCGAGGCCGAGGCCCGCCGCGCCGCCGAGCGCGAGGCGGAGGCCCGGGCCGCGCAGGAGGCCGAGGCCCGCCGTGAGGCCGAGCTCGCCGCGCTGGAGGAGGCGGCCGAGCATGAGCGCCGCCAGGCCGCCCTGGAGGCCGAGCAGGCCGGCGTCGCCGCGGCCCGCGAGGCGCGTCGCCGCAGCGCCGCCGCAGCGCACGAGGCGGTCGAGGAGATCGAGCAGTCGTTCGCCGCGCTCGCGCGCTCCAGCGACACGATCGACGCGATCGCCGCGGAGACGGTGGAGGCCGCCGGCATCGCCCGCAATCGTGTCGCGGAGGCGGTCGAGTCCAGCCTCGCGCTGCAGCGCACGACGGAGGCCGCCGCCGATGTGACGCGTGAGATCTCGGCGGTCGCGCGGCGCACCCGCCTGCTCGCGCTCAACGCCTCGATCGAGGCCGCCCGGGCCGGCGAGCAGGGCCGCGGGTTCGCGGTCGTCGCCGCCGACGTGGGATCGCTCGCCGACGAGGCCGGACTCGCCGCCGACCGCGTGCTCGGCCACATGGCGCAGGTCGACGAGCACGGAGCCTCGGTCGTCGCCGCGGTTCAGCAGACGAGCGAGACCCTTGCCATCGTCGACGATGCGACACACCGCATCGAACAGACCGTGGTCGAGCAGCGCGAGTCCACCCGTCGCAGTGAGGCGACGCTGTCGGGCGCCCTGGAGCGGATCGCCGGGGCGGTCGAGGAGACCGACCTCGTCACCGTCGAGGACTGACGTGCGCCGGCCCATCGGGGACTGACCCGCGCCGGTCCATCGAGGACTCACCCGCGCCGGTCGACGCGCCCTAATCTCGCCGTGTGCAAGCTTCGCCCTCGCCCGAGCGCGGCGCGGACGGCCGCGTCCACCCCGCCGACGAGCGCGCCGTCGCCGAGGCGGTCCGCTTCGCCGCCGCCTCCGGACGCCGGCTGAGGGTCCGCGGCGCCGGCCACGCGCCGTCGGGCACCGTCGCGGGCGATGGCCCGGAGGATCTGGTGCTGTCGCTGGACCGGATGCGCGCGCTGCGTGTCGTCGACGAGGCCGAGCTGCTCGTCCAGGCGGACGCCGGGATCCATCTCGGCCGCGATCCCTCTGCGCCGCCTGACGAGGGAAGCCTCGCCGGCTCGCTGCTGCACCGGCTTGCCGAGGAGCACGGCTGGACGCTCGGATCCACCGGCGGGATCACCCACCAGACGCTCGGCGGCTTTCTCGCAACCGCCTCCGCGGGCGGTTCGCTTCGCCACTCGCTGCTTGATCACGTCGTCGAGGTGCGGCTGATCGACGGTCGCGGAGCGGTGCAGGTGTTCTCCGGAGGCGAGGGGGAGCGAGGGCTGCCCGCGGTCCTGCCCAGCCTCGGATTGCTCGGAGTGATCACCGCGGTCACGCTGCGCTGCGAGCCGCTGTTCACGATCGCCGGGCAGGAGGCGATCGTCGACGTGACCGACACCCCATTTCGGTTCGTGGGATCAGACGATGACCGCCGGCGGTCGCTCGCCGAGTTCCTCGCGGCGGCCGAGTACGCGCGGATCGAGTGGTGGCCGCAGCGCGGGGCCGAGCGACTCATCGTCTGGCAGGCGCAGCGCACTGACGTCCAGCCCGGCTTTCGCCCCACCCGCTACGAGGAGTTCACGCGGTACCCGGTGCTCGGCGAGGCCCTGTTCAGCATGCTGTTCGTGATCTTCGGCAACCTCGGCCATCCGAGGCGGGTGCGTGAGCTGCTGCGACGCAACGCCGACCACGTCGGCATCGCGCTCGACCGCCTGGGGACCGCCGGTCGGCTCACCCCGCGACGACGCTCACTGGCGCGGTTGCTCCCGGCGCTGCTCCGGGCGGTCGGGGCCAGCGCTCCGCTGCTCGCGCTGCTGGCGCCGCTGCTGCGCGCGTCACTGCCCCGCCTGGTCCCGGCGGCGCTCGACCGCGTGCTCCCGCTCGACGAGCACAAGCCCGGCATGCGCCGCGGAGAGCCGCAGTCGTTCCGCGACTGGTCCTGGCAGGGACTGCCGATGGACAACCAGGCCAGCGACGTCCTGCTCGGCTGCCGGTTCACCGAGCTGTGGGTGCCGCTGCCCCGCGGCGCCGAACTCGTGGCGGCCGTGCGGTCGTACTTCGCCGCCGCGCCGACCGCACGCGAGGCGTATCACCGGACCGGCCTGTTCGCGTATGAGCTGTACGGGGCACCGGCGGCGACCGGCTGGCTGCACCCCGCCCACTCCGACGGCGAGGACGAGTGGCGGGACGGTGCGCTGCGGCTCGACGTCTACTGGTTCGCCGACAACGCTGAGGATCCGCTGGAACGGTTCTTCCCGCAGTTCTGGGAACTGCTGCGCGAGCGGGGGATCCCGTTCCGGCTGCATTGGGGCAAGGAGATGCCGCGCTCGTCGCCGGCGGACCCGCGCTGGGCGCGGCTGCTCGCCGCGCGCTACCCGGAGTGGCACCGGTTCCTGACGCTGCGTGCCGAGCTCGACCCCGACGGGGTGTTCCTCACGCGCTACTGGCGCGACCGGCTCGGGCTGTGGGACGCTCAGAGCAGCCCGGCGGCGCGGAACAGCCGGTCGTAGATCTGCCGGATGACGGCCTCCTTGCGCCGGTTGTAGTCCATCGTCGTGCCCCCGCCGGGGATGGCGGCGCGCTTGGCCTGCTCGTAGAGGGCACGGTCCTCGACGTGGGAGGCGAGCCAGTCGCGAAACATGCGGTGGCGGACGACCTCCGGGCAGCCGGGACCGAAGACGTGCAGGTTGACGCGCGGGGCGTCGAGTCGCAGGCAGCGATGCTCGTGCCAGGACGGCTCACGAACGGTGAGCACGTAGCCGAGGCTCTGCAGGGCCGGGAGGTAGGCCGGCTCGTCGCGCGGGTCGGCGACGGTGAGGTCGATGTCGATCACGTCCTTGGCGGCCAGGCCGGGCACCGACGTCGAGCCGACGTGCTCCAGGCCGAGCGCGCGCTCGCCGAGCGCGGTGCGGAGGTCGGCGGCGACCGCGGCGTAGCGCGCCGGCCAGCTCGGGTCGGGGTCGACCAGGACGACCGGCTCGGGTGGCGGTGGGCCGTCGACCCAGGGATCCTCGTCGGGGTCGGGATCGTGGTGGCGGGTGATCTGCTCGGGCGTGGGCATCCGTCAGCGACGAGCCCGCCGCGCCAGCTCGTGCGCGAGCCGCAGATGCTCCTCGATCAGCTCGCGGGCGCGGGAGCCGTCGCCGGCGGCGAGCGCGGCGGCGATCGCCCGGTGCTCGGCGACGAACTGCACGATCCGCTCGCGGCTGCGGTCCGTGGCCAGCGCCGAGATCCGCTGCTGGCGATCGCGCAGCGCGTCGTACTGGCGGATGAGGATCTCGTTGCCGTGCGCGGCGACGATCGCGCGATGGAAGTCGCGATCGGCGACGGTGAAGATGTGGCTCTCCACGGTGTCCTCGGCGATCGCCCGCTCCTGGGCCTCGATCGCCGCCGCGAGCGCGGCGTCCAGGCTGGGGTCGGGCTCTGAGACCGCGTCGGCGCAATGGGCCTCGGTGAGAAGCCGGGCCTCGAGCAGGTCGTCTGACTCGGTCGGCGAGATCGGGGTGACGAGCGCGCCTCGCCGGGGGTAGAGCTCGAGCAGCCCCTCGGCCTCGAGCAGCAGGAACGCCTCGCGGACGGGGGTGCGGCTGATGCCGAGCTCTCGCGCGATCTCGTTCTCGGAGAGCAGCTGACCGGCGGGAAATCGGCCGTCGAGCAGGCGGTCCTTGGCGAATCTGTAGGCGGTCGTCGTCGCCGAGACCGGGCGCTGCGTGGGCGACGCAGCGACCCCGGGCGAAGTGGTGGCCATCCGGTTACTCTAAGACAACATCTGGCATGCAAGCGGCTGCCAAGATCTACGCACGGCCAATCGCTCCTCGCGGCCGTCGACCCTCGGCCGCTCTCTCTCCCGGCCGCGGGTCGATCCGGAGTGTGGGCATCTCAGTGCCATTGGAGCGCACTGAGATGCCCAGCTCCGATCAGACTGCGACCGCCGGCTCCTCGACCGGGGCGCGCTCGAAGGCGAGCTCGCCCTCGGAGGCGCCGACCCGGACCGTGTCGCCGGCGACGAAGCGGCCCTCCAGCAGCGCGAGCGCGAGCGGGTCGACGAGCCGCTTCTGGATGACGCGCTTGAGCGGGCGAGCGCCGTAGGTCGGGTCGTAGCCGAGGTTGCCGAGCAGCGTGCGCGCGTCGTCGGTGAGCTCGATCGCGATCCCGCGCTCGGCGAGGCGGCGGCTGACGATCGCCACCTGCAGCTCGACGATCTCGCCCAGCTGGTCGCGGGTGAGCGGCTCGAACTCGACGATGTCGTCGAGCCGGTTGATGAACTCGGGGCGGAAGTGACCCTCTGCCCCCGTCCGGCCACCCGGGATGTTCGAGGTCATGATGAGCACGACGTTCTTGAACGACACCGTGCGGCCCTGGCCGTCGGTGAGCCGTCCGTCGTCCATCACCTGCAACAGCGCGTTGAACACGTCGGGATGCGCCTTCTCGACCTCGTCGAGGAGCACGACCGAATAGGGCCGACGGCGGACCGCCTCGGTGAGCTGGCCGCCCTCCTCGTAGCCGACGTAGCCCGGGGGCGCTCCGACCAGGCGGCTCACCGAGTGCTTCTCCATGTACTCGGACATGTCGATCCGGACCATCGCCTCGGTGGTGTCGAACATGAACTCGGCGAGCGCGCGGGCCAGCTCGGTCTTGCCGACGCCGGTGGGACCGAGGAACAAAAAGGTCCCGATCGGTCGCTCGGGGTCCGACAGCCCGGCCCGCGAGCGGCGCAGTGCCGCGGACACGGCCTCGATCGCCTCGTGCTGGCCGATCACCCGCCGGTGCAGGCGCTCCTCCATGTGGACGAGCTTCTCGATCTCGCCCTCCATCAGGCGCGTCACCGGCACGCCGGTCCACTTGGCGACGATCTCGGCGACGTCCTCGGCATCGACGACGTCCTTGAGGAAGCGCGGGCCGTGGTGCAGTCCATCGGCGGTGACGCCCGCGGCGGCCTCCGCCTCAGCGGTCTCGGCGGCGGCCAGCCGCTTCTCGAGATCAGGGATCGTCCCGTACTGCAGCTCGGCGGCGCGGCCGAGGTCGGCCTCGCGCTGGGCGCGCTCGAGCTCCATCCGGGCCTGCTCAAGCTGCTCCTGGATCTCGGCGACGGCCCCGAGCGACTCCTTCTCGCGCTGCCACTCGGCATGCATCGCGTCGGAGCGCTCGCGCTCCTCGGCGAGCGTGCGCTCCAGCTCCTCGCGCCGCGCGGCGGTGCCGGCGTCATCGTCTGAGTTGTCGCCGAGCGACTGCAGCTCGATCTCGAGCTGCATGATGTGCCGGTCGACCTCGTCGATCTCGGTCGGCTTGGAGTCGATCTCCATCCGGATCTGCGACGCGGCCTCGTCGATCAGGTCGATCGCCTTGTCGGGCAGGAAGCGGTCAGCGATGTAGCGGTGGCTGAGCGTGGCGGCGGCGACGAGCGCCGAGTCCTGGATCCGGACCTTGTGGTGGATCTGGTAGCGCTCCTTGAGGCCGCGCAGGATCGCGATCGTGTCCTGGACGGAGGGCTCGCCGACACGGACGGGCTGGAAGCGGCGCTCCAGCGCGGCGTCCTTCTCGATGTACTTGCGGTACTCGTCGAGCGTCGTGGCGCCGACCGCGCGCAGCTCGCCCCGCGCAAGCATCGGCTTGAGCAGGTTGGCGGCGTCGACCGCGCCCTCGGAGGCGCCCGCGCCGACGATCGTGTGCAGCTCGTCGATGAACAGGATCACCGTGCCGTCGGCGTCCTCGATCTCCTTCAGGACGGCCTTGAGCCGGTCCTCGAACTCGCCGCGGTACTTGGCGCCGGCGATCAGCGCGCCGACGTCGAGGGCGACGACCCGGCGGTCGCGCAGACCCTCCGGGACGTCGCCGGACACGATCCGCTGGGCCAGCCCCTCGGCGATCGCGGTCTTGCCGACTCCGGGCTCGCCGATCAGCACGGGGTTGTTCTTCGTGCGCCGGCTCAGCACCTGGATGACGCGCCGGATCTCGTCGTCGCGGCCGATGACCGGGTCGAGCTTGCCGGCGGCGGCCGCCTCGGTGAGATCACGGCCGTACTTCTCAAGCGCCTGGAACTTGTCCTCGGGGCTCTGGTCGGTGACGCGATGCGAACCGCGCACCTCGCTCAGCGCCTGCTTGAGCGCGTCGTGGTCGGCGCCGAGCTCACGCAGCACCTCCCCGGCCCCGGATCCCGCGCCGGGACTGGTGCCCGTCGCGGCATTGGTGAGCGCGAGCAGCAGATGCTCGGTGGAGACGTACTCGTCGCCCAGTTCGCGCATCTCGTTCTCGGCTGCGCGCAGCACGCTGGCGAGCTCGGTGGAGCCGCCGGCCGGCTCGGCCGGCGTCGTTCCGCGCGCGACCGGCAGCGACGCGAGCCGCGGCTGGAGCGCCTGGCGCACGGCCGCGGGCTCGACCCCGAGCTTGCGGAGCACCGGCGCAACGATCCCCTCGCTCTGCTCGAGCAGCACCGC
>Ga0070737_10003665_pt1 | contig 16303 bp, 14 predicted proteins | sample Coa_R1_10_FD_66438 | JGI IMG/M metagenome (GOLD analysis project Ga0070737, IMG submission 66438) | Surface soil microbial communities from Centralia Pennsylvania, which are recovering from an underground coalmine fire - Coalmine... | ecosystem: Environmental > Terrestrial > Soil > Unclassified...
TTCTTCAATTACAAGTTCAACCAATCTCTGATCGAAATCTTCTCCGCCTAAGAATGTATCCCCACTTGTTGACTTAACCTCAAATACACCATTAGCCATCTCAAGTATCGTTACGTCGAATGTCCCTCCGCCAAGGTCAACCACTGCCACCTTGGCATTGTCCTTTTTATCGAGTCCGTAGGCAAGTGCAGCCGCTGTAGGCTCATTGATTATACGCCTTACGTTAAATCCGGCTATTCTCCCAGCGTCCTTGGTCGCTTGTCTCTGTCGGTCATTAAAATACGCTGGCACCGTTATGACGGCTTCCTCTACCTCATAGCCGAGATACTCCTCGGCAATCCGCTTCATCTTTGCAAGTATAATTGCCGAGATTTCCTGAGGACTGTATTCGTGTCCACTCACCTCAACCCAGGCATCCCCCGATGGACCGGAAATGATATTATATGAAACCAGTTCCCTCGCCTTTTGCACCTCTTCCGCATCGTAGCGTCTGCCTATAAGCCTTTTTACGGCATAAATCGTATTTAGAGGGTTTACCACGGCCTGCCTCTTTGCAACGGCTCCTACAAATCTGCCGGAGTCCTCAGTAAAAGCTACAACAGAGGGGGTTATTCTGCTCCCCTCTTCATTCGGAATTACTACAGGCTCTCCACTATCAATCACTGCCACGCACGAGTTGGTCGTGCCAAGGTCTATTCCAACTATAGCCATTTTATCCCTCGACTAAACTATTATTCTTACTCTTCATCCATTAAATCCAGGACTTCTTCTGAACCGGAGTTACCCCTTTCATCAGTACCAGATTCAACTGAATGCTCACCTTTTTCTTTTGATACTACCACAAGTGAAGGTCTCAGAAGCCTGTCTCTTAGCATGTAGCCCTTTAACATCTCGGATATAATCAAGCCCGGCGCTATTTCATCGGACTCGACGCGTTCTATAGCCTGATGGAGTTTCGGATCGAACCTTTCTCCACGGGTAACATTTATAGGCCTTACCCCGAACTTCTCAAGGGAACCGAGAAACTGCTTATGCACGAGCTTTATCCCCTCAACAATCGGCCCTGTCTCTTCAGCGGATTCCGAGTGCCCCAGCGCCCGCTCCAGGTTGTCAAGGACATGAAGAAGCTCCTTTATAAGCTCCTCATTTCCATAAGTCGCAATGTCGGCCTTTTCCTTTGCCACCCTCTTTTTATAATTGTCAAGATCGGCAACTACCATCAGGTATTTATTGTATAGATCGTTATACTCTTTGGTTTTCGATTCAATCTCATCCTTAAGGGCTTTTAACTCTGAAGACTGATTCTCCTGAGATGTAGTTTCTTCTCCCACCTGGTTATCGCTATCAATGTTTCCAAAGTTAGAAACCCCTTTTCTCTCTCCACTCTTACCACTCATTTTTACTCTTCCTCTTCACCAATAATTTTACTCACAACCCTAGCGGTATAATCCACCAGCGGAATTATACGAGAATAATCCATATGAATAGGTCCCAAGACGCCCAAGGTTCCGAGTTTCCTTTCACTGCCATAAGAAGCGGCAACCAGGCTATAGCCCTCCATTACACCATTCTCAGAACCTACAAACACCTCGGTGCCCTCCTTTCTCATCGCCTTATCCAAGATGCCCGCAAGAACGCTCTTCTCCTCAAATGCTCTAAAGAGCTCCCGAAGGCGTTCTGGAGAAGTCCGCTCGGAATTCTCCAGTATAGAAGTCTGCCCTTTTATATAGATACTAGACTGAACGCTTTGTTCAGATATCCTTCTGCTAAACTTGATAACGCTCTGAATTAGTTGATCGTAGAGCCGCTTCTCAAATTTCAGGTCGCTAACTACGAGAGCCATTACCTCGTCAAGTGTAAGTCCAATAGCAAGCTCGCTCAAGTAACGACTCATCCTCTGGAGCATATCTCTGGGAATTTTCTTATCAATCTTTATAATCGTTTTCTCGGTCATTCCCCCTTCAAACACGATAATGACAAGAACTCTCTTATCTCCGAGTTTTACCAGTTCGGCAGATTTAATCTTCATAAATCTTGTGCTCGGAAGGGTTGCCAAGCCGGTGCAGTGAGAAATGTCCGATAGCATCCTGCTAGTCTCCTGGATAATCTCATCTATCGTTCCCTCGGTTTGCTCATAGCGTTTTCTTATGAACATCCTTTTTTCTTGAGAAAGCTGACGCGGATAGAGTAAAAAATCAATATAAAACCTGATCCCTTTCTCACTCGGAACCCTCCCAGCGGACAAATGAGGCTGAGCGAGATACCCCCGATCCATGAGTTCAGCCATAGTACCCCTTACTGTAGCAGGACTCCACGGCAGATCATAACTCTCGACAAGCGCGTAAGAACCTACCGGCTCTTCCGTCTTTATATAGTAGTCTATAACCAGACGAAGAATCTGCTTTCCTCTTTCTGAGAGCTTGGCTGTATTCATATGAGTTTATATATACACAAAATATAATAATCACACAATGAATTGTCAACGCAAGGCTTTTTGTGCAGCTAATTTTATTAGTACAGTATAGGCCCTTTCTAAAACTAATTTACTAATGTAAACGACGAATCCTAGAGAGTGTAAAGGGTAAGTGCAGAAAGGTTACAGATCCAAAGCAAGGGCAAATTTTATTAACGAACAAAAAACAAGCAAGAGCGTGTCTTCCCCTTTTGTCCTCTTCACGCTCTTGCTTTACGGGTGGGTGGATCTGAAAACTTCGACCGAATCTTTAATTTTAACTTTTATACCTGGCAAAAAGTATACCACTAAAATTTCCTTTATTTTCAAGTGCTGAATTTAAAAGGTGGTGTCAGATGTCAGAAAACAGGACAAAAAAATCTGACATGGCAGAGCAGGACCGGTAGCGCAACCTGTCATACTAATTTGGTTTACTCCTCCCAGTGACCCGGAATCCATACATACTCATGTCCATTCCAATCCCAATGGCCTGGAACCCAGACACTATTTTCGTATGGTGGCGCGGGGCGTTCCTCCACACGAGGTGGCGGCGGTGGTGGCACTGTCGCTACTGGCTTCTCTACCTCTTTTTCCGTTTTGTATACACATCCGCTGGTGAGTGTAAAAGCGGGGATCATTAATAACGCGAGTACCAACATTACTTTTCTCATTCTTCTTACCTCCTTTTTGCCCTATCGGTATGAATCAGGGTTCTATACGACACTCAAGGGGCAATAACTATGCCAACAAATCAGCATTCTTAAATAGTGAATAATTATAGGTAGTTACGGCAAAAAGTAGCATTAGGAAAATAAAAAACCTGAGTTTGATATAAAAAAATGGTGGAAAAGTGTGTAACCTTGCACAAAAGTACTGAGAGACGAGAACCCCATAAGAGAGTTCAAAATCCATTTCCGTTTTTTCCTCTCAATTTTTCACCCCAAAAAAAGTATCCACCGACTAAAATTCCTCTTGAATTTTATGTTCAAATGTGGCATAAAAGAGATACGGGGGTGGATAATAATGCCATTTCGAGTAGACATCCTCGAAAATGGGGAGTTCGTAAAGCGAGAGTATTTTAATAACCTTCAAGACGCAAAGTCATTCCAGGACTTATGGAACGGCTACCAAAGAATACCCGGAGTGCCCTGGGTTGCATTACTAATTGCCGGAATAGAGCTACTTAGGGAGGCGGAAGAAAAAGGGGGTTCTTCTTAATTTTTTACAGAGTCCGGACATTGCTTTCTCTTTTTTATCACACGTAGAACAGTTACGGGATGAAGCTCACGCCAGTTCTCATGGTGCGTGTCCTCTACCCAGACGCCCTCTACCTCTACAATACTCTTTAGCCTCATCTTATCAAAGATACCCTCAAGCCTGCCCCTATAATCAGGAACTATCTCGCAGTGAAGCCCCCCTCTCCTCTCTTTCACGTTGCCCTCATTTATCAAGTCTTTGCACCCCTCATCAGGCACTACATCAAAAGTCAAATCTCCATCTGTAGCCCTGTGCTTCTCTATTAGCAAGCCCACACATTTTCTAACCGGATTACCCTTATCCATGATCTTCAGCCTTATTGGACAATAGACTCCCCTCAATATCTCTCCTTTGGGGTCATCCGGATTGGGTATACGACACAGCGCCCGATGGTTCCTCGTGCTACTTAGTAATACAGAGAAGACACGAACTGAGTCTTCATTATACTCTGTATCTTCTTCATCTCCATAAGAAGCCTTAACCCATATCCAAGATAAAAATAGAAAAATCATAGAGAATATAAGATGCCTTAGCCTTTTACTCATTTCCCAACAACAAGCCAGATGATTAACATGAATGAAGGATATCTCATAAGAACTACACCTAATTACCTATGAAATAAGTAAAGGGCATCCAGGCATATAGTGAAAACATAGTCGGTTAGTTTATGGTGCCGAAGGCGGGAGTCGAACCCGCACGCCCTCACGGGCACTGCCCCCTCAAGACAGCGCGTCTGCCAAATTCCGCCACTTCGGCATTTTCCTTATCTAAGTTAGCACACAGTCCTTAAAAAGCAAGGGAGGTTTGTCCCACCACTACGCTCCAAACTTATTGAGCCTTCTTGAATGAGAAAGTATTAATGTCATCACATCCGTTGCTCTGAATATCCCGAGTTCGCCCTTTAAACATTCCCTTTCAGAGAACCCCAAGCTCCCACCGCCGCGGGTGTAAGATGAATGGAGCAAAAACGGCACAGGATGCCAGCTATGCGCTTTCATAACGGCGGGCGTAGAATGGTCGCCTGTGACAACCAGAACATCCGGATTCAGGCTCAATATTTCAGGGATAAAGCTATCAAACTCCTCTATTACTTTGACCTTGCCCCAATAGTTTCCATCTTCACCGTAGCTATCCGTTTTTTTCACGTGGAAGTAGAAAAAATCAAATTCCTTAAAATGTCTCTTAAGCGCTTCGACCTCGCTTTTAGTAGAGGTATCAGCCACCTCTAGAAGCTCCATTCCAACGAGTTTTGCCACGCCTCTATACATGGGATACGCCGCGGTAGTAGCAGCCTTTAGCCCGTAAGCTTCAGAGAAAGAAGAAAGACTGGGGTAGAGCGAAAAACCCCTAAGGAGTAGATAGTTAGCTGCCTTCTCGTCTCTTATAATATCGGCGGCGAGGTTTATAAACTTTTCAGCTACGCTGGCTACTACTTCGGCTTCTTTTCTTCTCGCAGTGGGCCTGAGCGGGCTTTTTCCCTCTTTCTGGGGATCCGTATCTGAAATATCATCCGCGCCAAATGGAAGGGGTTCAGGAAAGGTAAGCACAAGGGCAAATCTGTGCTCCATTCCAGATGTAATTGAAACCTTAACCCCATCTATGGTATTAATCTTTTCACGAATCCTTGATGCGATTCTCCTGTTTTCTTCTGTCGGTATCCGCCCTCCCCTCCGGTCTATAATGACTGGCCTCACGCCGTCGTATTTTACAGTCGCAAAGTTCCCCCGGATTGCAACGTCCCTTGGGGTGAGTTCAATTCCCAGTCCAAGCGCCTCGAGAACGCCGCGACCAATCTCGTATTTAAGCGGATCATAGCCGAATAGCCCGAGATGCGAGGGACCGCTTCCCGGTGTGATTCCACGCGCCACAGGGATATGAAGCCCGCAGGCGCCGCTTCGCGCAAGCCCATCTAAATTGGGGGTTGAGGCCGTTTCAAGCTCGGTTTTCCCTTCAAAAGGAAGCCCCCCGAGTCCGTCTAAAACACAGAGGACAATCTTTGAATCGCTCGGCTGAATTAATTCACGAATTATCTCCTGCATTCTACAAGCTCCTTTTTACGTAGGGGCAGACCTCCGTGTCTGCCCTAATGAAATTCGCTAAAAAGGGCGAACCCCTGTGTTCGCCCCTACAATTATGGTTCGTCAAGCTCAAATTCCATCCCGTCATAAGCAGGCGTAATACATTCGGGGAGATGCCTCGAAAGCTCCTCATACTCAAGCTCATGCCCCATGTGTGTAAGAACCGCGAGTTTCGGCCTAATCGCGCTTGTAGCCTCAATAGCCTGGCTAACACTAAAATGGGCAACGTGGGGTGCATATCTCAGGGCATCTATTATAAGGAGGTCAAGTTCTCTTAATTTTGCTATTGACTCCTCCGGAATTCCACTGCAGTCCGTAAGATAAGCCATCTTCCCGATTCTGTATCCAAATATCAACCACTCCGCATGATGGATTTCTATGGGGGTTATTCTGATCCCATGAAAATCGAAATCCTCCGTAATGGAAGCTATCTCAAGCTGCGGTTTTCCGCCCGCCACATAAGGGCGATCGAATATATACCTGAAGTTTGACTTGATATTTAAGACCATCTGGGGGCTTGCGTAACACGGTATAACCATCTTATTAACGAAATTATATGTTCTAAGCTCGTCTATCCCATGGGTATGATCGGCATGAGAATGTGTGTAGAGAACCGCGTCAATCCGCGTTATGTTATGAGCTAAGGCCTGGAATCTGAGGTCCGTAGCGGTGTCAATCAATATATTCTTCCCATGAGTTTGAATAAAAACCGAAGTCCTAGTTCTCTTATTTTTCGGATTGGAGGAAGTGCAGGTTGGACAATTACAGCCAATTATAGGAACCCCGGTCGAGGTGCCACATCCAAGGATTATAATCTTCATTTTGCAAAGTTTAGCACTAAGTCTCGACAATTTCAAAAAAGATCGTTTTGTTCGAATAAAGGAGAATTTTAAATTAGGGAATTTACAAAGCATAGAAAAACTATATAATATTAGACTCAAGGTGAGCATCAAGACTCTTACCTTAATGCTGCTTGCAGCCATTTTTCTCATTCCCTTGACGCAGCCTTTGATGGCCGCCCAGGGAAAGGATGAAAAGCTTTTTCAAGAAGCCCTTAACCTCTATAAAACCCTACAAACAAATCCCACCCAGATAACCAACTATGAAATTTGGGACACCATAGCCCAGGCTTTCTACAGCATTTATAGAACCTATCCGGCAAGCCCCAAGGCTCCCACCTCATTATTCATTTCGGGAAAGATGTATGAGGAAATGGGCATGAGATTTAATTCAAGGGAAAACCTTGAAAAATCCATAGACCTCAGCAGAGAACTCATAAATGTTTTCCCTAACAGCAACCTTGCCGACGATGCGCAGATCAGGATTGCGAGAATCATTGAAGGCTGGGATAAGTCCCAGGCTTATTTGGAATACGAAAAGGTGGTCAAGAATTATCCAACCAGTGATATGGTCGATGCGGCCAAATCGAAATTAAATGAGCTTGCATCGTATAAACCGGCTGAGAGCCAGATTACAGAGAGCATAACCGAGGCTAAAACCAAAAATAACCCCGATAGACTCGCCTCCATAAACCAGATCGGCCACTGGTCAACGGACACGTACACAAGGGTCGTAATCAATGTTGACAGGGAAACACCCTTTGAGCCGCATTTTTTAAAGGCCGGTATGGTAGAAGGAGCACCTCCAAGGCTTTACGTTGACATAAAGGGTGCCACCGTTGATCGCAATCTCGAAATGCCGCCGATTCAGAATGGCTTGCTTGAGGATATAAGGTTTGCAAGAAATACTCTCGATACCGTAAGGGTTGTCCTATACATAAAAAGCTTCAGTAACTATAAGGTGTTTTCCCTTCACAATCCCTTTAGAATCGTAATGGACATATATGGCAGTGAGAAAAATAACGTTGCATCTAAACCGAAAGGCTCTGAGGAGGACAAAACACTAGCCGGACTTCCCAAACTGGATGGCAAGGATATTTCAACCCTGAGAGGAGCATTAGGGCTCAAGGTTAGAACCGTGGTGATAGACCCAGGACACGGAGGACATGACCCAGGGGCCATAGGACCAACAGGACTCAAAGAAAAGGACGTTACGCTTGCAATTGCAAAGGCACTCAAAAACAAAATAGAACAGGTTGGAGGGGACTTTGGGATTTCCCGCGTCATCCTTACCAGGGAGGATGATAGATTTATACCGCTTGAAGAAAGAACCGGCATAGCAAAAAGGGAGCATGCCGATCTTTTTATCTCAATTCACTGTAACGCAGCCAAAGATAGTGATGCGCACGGTATTGAGACCTATATACTGAGCTTCACCAACGATCCCGAAGCGCTCGCCGTCGCCGCCCGTGAAAATGTCAGTACAACAAAGGGGATTAGCGACCTAAGAGACATAATAAAAAAGTACCTTCTCAACTCGAAAATTGACGAATCAAAACGCCTCGCCGCCTACGTTCAGACCTCAGTTACAACAAATCTCGCCAGGAAATATCAAACCGCAGTAGATAAAGGGGTAAAGAAGGCACCTTTTATAGTGCTCATTGGCGCCGATATACCCAGCATTCTGGTAGAGACATCCTTTATAACCAACCCCCGCGAGGAAGAAAAACTAAGAGACCCTAAGTATATAAATGAAATCGCCGATGGAATACTAAGGGGTGTAAAGAGCTATTCCACCGAGGTAGAAACCGCATCTGTGTCAAGATAAAAGTCCTTTAATTTAATGTGAGTATGGTTTATCAACCCACATTAAATATAAACTCCGTTAACACAGTGTAAACCTTATTTACGTATTATGAGCCTGTCAAAATCTAATCCGTTTAGCCCATTGTCATATCAGCCCATTTCTCCGAGCGTAAAAACACTGTAAACGACATTCACACTAATTAAGAGAACACAAAATCAAAATATGTTAATTTCAGTGACTTAAGATTTGGCACGGGGTTTGCCATTAATAAACTCACAACGAGTTAAGAGCAAAGGAGGAAGGGGCAGTGAATAATTATGGTGGTCAAACAAATGGGCTGGGCATGAAGGTATTGGTATGCGCGATTGGGCTGACGGTTATGGCAACCGTTCTTGTGCCCGGCATCCCAAGGCACCCCGTTTCTCCCAATCTCTATCGGCTCACCAATCCCCCTTTTATTGCCAATCTAGGTCAAACGGATAAAAAAGGTGAAGCCTCAGGTCGGCACCCCAGTGAGAAGGAAAAATGATAGACCCGGTGATTCCCCGTTTTTGATGTTTATCTCACAAGGCAAATCCTATTGGCATCCGCCATTTGATTCCAAGCCTCATACCCCATCTCCATAGAAAATCAGTACCGGAATGGTATAAAATGTTAGTCAGACGCCATGAGCAAGAATAGAGAAATCGCAGAGATTTTTGATAAAATCGCAGACATATTGGAACTCCTTAATGAGAATCCATTTAGAATCAGGGCTTATAGAAACGCGGGAGCAAACATAAGAGAACTCACGGAAGACATTGAGGATTTGGCAGGGCGAGGCGAGCTTACTGAAATCCCCGGGGTTGGCCCAGACCTCGCAGGAAAGATCAAGGAATTTATATCCACAGGAAAAATAGAGGATTATGAGAAGCTAAGAAAGAGAGTTTCTGAGGAACTTACAGGGCTTTTAGATATTCAAGGATTAGGCCCAAAAACAATCATCAAATTAAATAAAGAACTCGGCATCAAAAACCTGGAAGACCTCGAAAGGGCGCTCGAAACGGGAGAAGTCCTGAAACTTCGCGGGATGGGGGAGAAAAAGGTTGGGGATATAAGGCGCGGGATTGAGCTTTTTAAAAAGAGCCGGGAAAGGATACCGCTTGGAATCGCCCTCCCTTTAGCCGAGGATATAGTACGTAGAATCAGTAAAATTCCGGGTACGAAAGGAACCGCCATAGCGGGTTCAGTAAGACGCATGAAAGAGACCATAGGAGATATTGATATTCTCACAGAGTCAAGGGATGGAGAGCGCGTGGTTAAGGCCTTTACAAGCCTCCCTTTCGTGAAAGAGGTCCTGGCGGCAGGAGATACAAAAGGCAGTGTGGTTCTGGAAAACGGGATCCAGGTTGATCTTCGAGTAGTAGAACCTGAATCCTATGGAGCGGCACTCTTATATTTCATAGGCTCAAAGGCCCATAACATAAAACTGAGGACGATCGCCTTGGAGAAGGGCCTCAAGATAAACGAATACGGAATATTTCGAGGGGACAAAAAAATAGCCGGAGAAACCGAAAAGGGAATTTATGAAACCCTGGGGCTTCAATGGATACCCCCTGAAATTAGGGAAGATAGAGGCGAGGTTGAGGCCGCGCAATATGGAAAACTGCCGGAGCTTGTGAAACTCGAAGACATTAAGGGAGACCTCCAGATGCACTCTATATGGAGCGACGGCAAAGCGACAATCGAGGAGATGGCACTGAAGGCAAAAGGGCTGGGTTACGAATACATCGCTATGACAGACCACTCTCCGTCCTCAAGGATTGCAGGAGGTCTTTCAATTGAGAGGCTCTACGAAAAGAAAAGGGAGGTTGATGCATTAAATAAAAAGTTAAAGGGAATCAAAATCCTTATGGGTTCGGAGGTGGATATAAAGAGCGACGGCTCACTCGACTATCCAGACGAGGTTCTAAAGGATTTAGATATTGCGATTGCGGCCGTGCACAGCGGATTTAAAATGGATATGGAATCAATGACAAGACGAATAGTGAAGGCTCTAAAAAACCCATTTATTCATTTCCTCGTTCATCCAACCGGGAGACTGATTGGGAGACGCGAAGGCTACGAGGTGGACATGGATGAGGTTATTAGAACGGCTAAGGAATATGGGAAGGCTCTTGAGGTCAACTCTCATTATCTGAGACTCGATTTAAATGATATTAATGTAAGAAAGGCGGTTAATGCCGGAGTCAAAATAGCAATATCAACCGATTCCCACGCCCCGGATGAACTCGATATGATGAGGCTTGGTGTCGCTACGGCAAGAAGGGGCTGGGCAGAGAAGAAGGATGTTTTAAATACAATGAGGCTTAATGAACTCTCTAAATGGCTAAATGATATAAGAAACACTGGAATCGGTCAAAGAGGCAAATGAAAACCGAAAAACAAATCCCTTTACAAGAAGCAAAGCGAAGGGTTAAAGAACTCAGACGTGAGATAGAACGCCATAATTATCTCTACTACGTGGAGAGTAATCCCGAAATTTCAGATGCTGAATACGATGCGCTTATGGAAGAACTAAAGCGCATTGAATCTATATATCCGGAATTAGTCTCTCCAGACTCCCCCACTCAGCGCGTAAGCGGCTCTGTTGCAAAGGGCTTTAAACACGTAGAGCACAGAGTCCCAATGATGAGCATAGACAATGTCCTAACCGAAAATGGTGCCCTTGAATTTGATAAGCGCGTAAAAAAAATTCTCGGAATAAAGGAAGATATTGAATATACAGCCGAACCCAAGTTTGATGGGGTCTCAGTATCTCTCACCTATGAGAATGGGAGATTCGTTCAGTGTGCAACAAGGGGAGACGGCAAAATCGGAGAGGACGTTACCGCGAATTCTAGAACTATAAAAGCCATACCGCTCAGGCTTAACACTCAAAACGGCGTCCCGAAAAGAATAGAAGTAAGGGGTGAGGTAGTAATACCGATTGAAGCCTTTAGAAGATTAAACAAAGAGCTTGCCGAATCGGGAGAGCCAATATTCGCAAATCCAAGAAACGCCGCATCCGGGTCGCTGCGCCAGCTTGACCCAAATATCACTGCAAGGAGACCGCTCGATTTTTACGCATGGGGAGTGGGAGACGTTGTCGGATATGAATTTGACACCCAGTGGAAAATCATCCAAACGCTTCGAGATTGGGGGTTCAAAACGGAAAAAAGAACCATGCACTGCAGAGACATAAATGAAGCCATATCCTATCACCATGAAATGGAATCCATAAGAGACGACCTGCCTTATGAAGCTGACGGCGTTGTGATAAAGGTGGATAGACTAGAGTACCAAATGGAACTCGGTGCAACAGCTAAACATCCAAGGTGGAGCATCGCATACAAATTCAAACCCCGCCAAGCCACGACTAAAATTCGCGATATAGTCATACAGGTGGGAAGAACCGGGCTTCTTACGCCCGTTGCGAACCTTGAGCCTGTCAAGATTGGAGGAGTCACCGTAAGCCGTGCCACCCTACACACGGAAGACATAATAAGGGAAAAAGACATAAGGGTAGGAGACACAGTGGTTGTAGAAAGGGCGGGGGATGTGATTCCAGAGATAGTAAAACCAATAGCCGAGAAAAGAACCGGAGAGGAAAAACCCTTCGTTATGCCAAACGTGTGCCCCTCATGCGGCACTCAATCAGAAAAGGCATGGAGTGAGCTAGGTCGAACTCAAGGGGGTTATTATTACTGCCCCAACGCCTCCTGTCCTGCTCAGCTAAAGGGCAGGATAAAACACCTGGCGTCAAGAAAGGCGTTTGACATTAATGGGCTTGGCGAGAAGATAGTTGAGCAGTTTATGAAAGAGGGGTTGATAAGAGACCTGGCAGACGTTTTTTATCTGAAAAAGAAAGACTTTATTGAACTCGAAAGATTCGCCGAGAAATCAGCATCGAACCTTGAAGAAGAGATTGAAAAAAGCAAAAAGATTCCATTTAGCCGTTTTCTCTATTCCCTGAGCATACGTCATGTAGGTGAGAGGCTCGCCCAAATAATCTCAGAAAATTTCTCCGACCTTAAATCACTCATGGAGGCCTCAGAAGAGAGACTCATGGAGATTCCAACGGTGGGACCAGAGATAGCCAAAAGCATCGTGAGCTTTTTCAGGGAAGAGAAGAATAGGAGAGTAATAGAAAAAATGCTGGATGCGGGGGTGAAAATTGAATACAAGAATGCAGGCACAATTCATGAATTGCCCCTACAGGGAAAAACATTCGTTTTTACGGGAACCCTCGAATCGCTTACTAGAGAAGAGGCAAAGAGAATAGTCGAAGAGCTGGGAGGTCGGGTTTCTTCTTCCGTAACAAAAAAGACCGATTATGTCGTATTGGGAGAGGATCCCGGTTCAAAACTCGACACCGCCAAATCTTTAGGGATTAAAATAATAGGCGAAGAGGAATTTAAAAAACTCATCAAGGCTTAATTATGTCTTTGTTCCCCTCTGCCTTACCATCTCATAGATCATTATGCCCGCCGCAACAGAGGCATTAAGAGACGAAACCTCTCCTACACCCGGTATAGACACAAGAAAATCGCATTCTTCTTTTACAAGCCTCTTTAACCCTTTCCCCTCGCCTCCTATGACAAGGGCTAAATCTAACCTGCTAAAATCCTCCTCAAAAACTGATTTAGGAGCCGATGGGTCGGCCCCTACAACCCAAACGCCTCTTTTTTTTAAATCCTTAATTGCCGTAACAAGATTCACCACCCTCGCAATCCTAACGAACCCCGCTGCTCCGGCTGAGGCTTTTATAACAGAAGGGGTCACCGATGCTGCCCTATCCCTTGGAATCACTACTCCGTGTACTCCGAGGACATTGGCTGTTCTTATTATTCCCCCAAGGTTCTGAGGGTCTTCAATGTGGTCGAGCATGACGAGAAGGAGTCTCTCCCCTTTCTCCTTTGCGTATCCGAGAATCTGTTCAACTTCCTTGTACTCAAACTCTGAAACCCTTGCAACGATGCCCTGATGATGAGAAGTGCCCGAAATTCTTGAGAGCGCCTCACGCGGTAGAAAAGAAACTTTTATCCTCTTTTCCTCCGCGAGCTTCAGAATCTCATATACCCTTTCCTTTTCCCCATCTTCAGAGATTAGGATTTCCTCTATTTTAGACGACGGTTGATAAAGAGCCTCCTTTACCGGGTTTTTCCCGTATATAATCAATCCTATTGCACCTTGCCCTGAGGAGGGCTTTGCTGAAGGCCGCCTTGGGCGCTTTGAGTTGAAAATTCATCCTCTGCTTCTTTTATCCTGGTTAGGATTTTGTCATTTATCCATTTCTCATCCCACCATTCAACCGGAAGCACGGGAACCCCCTGTACAAGCACTGCGAAGTGGAGGTGGTCTCCTGCCGCAAGCCCCGTATCGCCGGTTCTCCCTATTATCTGTTTCTTCTTAACCGTATCCCCAACTTTTACCCCTATAGAACTCATGTGGGCGTAAAGGGTTGAAACGCCAAAGCCGTGGTCTATTATGACCGCATTTCCGTAAATCCCTAAATCCCCCGCAAACACAACCACGCCGTCGTTTGCGGCCTCAATCGGAGATTTTTCAGTCACGGCTAGATCATAGCCCAGATGATACTGGTGGTCTATTGTCTCGCCCTTATAAATGTATGTCCTTTCATCGGCAAAATTCGCCTCTACTTTCGAATTCGTAAGTTGATGAAAAGCCCCATTCCAGAGTATCGCATTTTTTGAATTAGCACAGATTTTTTTAATCTCAACCTCGTTTTTATGCCTTATGTCGCGGTTCACCTTGAGGAAAACATCTTTCAAATCCCCGTTTTGAGAAGAATTATCACCCAGAATGGGAATCACTTTTCTCTCTATGAAATCATCGCTTACGTTGAGAGTGCTCTTTCTGTACCTTACATCTTTCAATCTGTACGAGAACCCCACCTCTTTTGAATTCCCCGCCGCATCCTCTGCAACGACCACCGGCCTTGTATCCGGACTCACGTTATACGGATATGCAAAGAACGCAAGGTATATGTCTGGATTTTTAAAGTAGCCTTTGTATCCGGGAAAGAAGTAGTCACCAACCTTAACTCCGCTCTTTATAGTATCCGGTGAAGCTTTATAAATCACAAGCCCTGAGCCGCCAAAATTGATGTAGTGCTCCCGGCCTGTTACCTCAATCCTTGGAGGCGTAACATCTATTGTCACGTTTTTGGTCACATTGGTCTCATTGCCCCGAAAGAACCTCCACCACGATCTATCTTTAGCCGTAATTCTAATTGCGGCAGGCCCCTCTTTTATGCCGAGCTTTTTCGGATCAATTGCGATTGTAATATTCTTCTCATTCACAGGCATAGGATAATCTTCCTCAAAAAGGGGATACTCGCTTCCTCCCTCAGCAACCACAATAGAGACCTTTTTTAATCCACTCCCTCTATCTTTTATCTCCACATTGAAAGGACGAGGCCCTATGAAGTCGGAATCCAGTTTCAGATTTACAGTCGGCGCATACCACTCAAATCGAGGAATGACGAATATAGCACCTCCGATTATTACAGCCAGAAGCACCAGGTAGAAGAATGTTTTTATTATGCCCCCTATTCTATTTTCTTTTCTCATTAAAATCCTCTTCTAATCTATTCCGATTTGCTCATACAATAAGACGATTAAATATTATACGATTTATGACATCAGGCAATATGCAATACTAAAAATACCGAATGTATCAATCGAGTTCTGGTTGCAGAACAGGTCTCACAAACTGGCACAGGGTTAAGATATGTTTTTGGGCGAATACAAGATATATATTAACACCGACATCTACATAAAATTTATCCATCCCAAACCTAAGACTACAAGGATTAGTCCCCAACCCAGAAGAGCAACCCCCAGTGGCGTGCTGAACCGCTTGCCCCAGGGCACATTCTTCTCAACAGCCATCACAGTACCCAAGGCCAGCATCCACCCAATGTTCCCCGCGCCCACGGCAAACATAAGAAGCATCAACGCCCAGCAACACCCTATGCAAAAGATTCCATGATGCACCCCCAGCCGAAATGCCTGCATCCTCTCATGGCTTCCATGCCAGTGTTCTGTAATAAAGCTAAAGGGCGAGCGGCATCTGTCGAGGCAGTAGTATTTGAGAGGGGTAAACTGATAAATCCCCGCTAGAAGAATAGGCGCTGCCCCGAGAATCCAGGTGTTAGACCCAAGCCAGACGTTATGCTCAACGGTCTCATGCAATCCCCAATCGCATATATGAGCTAAAAAGCCGAATAGCACCCAGATAGTTAAATAGCCAGTAATGAGCAGTGCCACCAGGACCATCTGATCCGATCGCTGACGCGTAATAGTATGAAAGAGCGTAATCAAAGGCAGGCTCGTCGGAAGCATCATAGCCACAGTCATCAATGTCCAGCCCAGAACAAAAATCAGGATCAGGAAAACATGCTTTCTGTTGAGAAAGGCTTCAACTTCGCCCAGTCCCTCATGGCTCAAGAATCGCCCATAAGGGGATTGCCCCCATATCCAGAGAACCAGCCAGGTCAGTATGACAAGTGCCACCAATAAGGCTATGAAAGGTCTTCGATCACTTACAGTCCACATAGTTGAAATCTCCTTTATGAACTTCCCTTCCCCCAGACGAATCCAACTGCCTGCGGGAAGGACTATAACCTAACTGTAGTTGTCTCAGCCCTGAAATCGGAAATGCCCTTGTATAGCATTGTTGTTTTGCATATTGATATCAAAACCCAAAGCTGAGCTTTTCGCCTTGTATTTTAGCGCCTTACTAACGTATGCGGGAGAACCGGGAATAGTAGTGAATGCGGTATCGTAGAGTTTTGTGGATTGACCCGTTGCCCCCTGGAATGGCA
>Ga0070737_10003668_pt1 | contig 16285 bp, 10 predicted proteins | sample Coa_R1_10_FD_66438 | JGI IMG/M metagenome (GOLD analysis project Ga0070737, IMG submission 66438) | Surface soil microbial communities from Centralia Pennsylvania, which are recovering from an underground coalmine fire - Coalmine... | ecosystem: Environmental > Terrestrial > Soil > Unclassified...
CACTCTGTAGCTTAGTTCCTAGCATACCCAAAGTTAAAAGATTGTCAAGAGAATGTAAGAAATCCTTACAAAGTAGCCTTCCTTTTTCTTCGCTATATTTCCGGCCTTGCCGCCGCCTCCCGCCTCTTATGAATCGCTGAAAAAGCCCTTGGTCGGTGCGAGGCCTGGTTTCAGCTACTCGCCGCGGGGGTCCAGGTTGTGGAAAGACCGCGCTTCTCGCCACATGAAATCAAACCTGCAAATTGCGCAGATAGGGCACGCTGGCTTTCATCATGGGCAGAGACATTTCAACGAAGTAATTCCTGATGCCGCCGGTCCTGGCCGCTTCGAAGATCTTCTTCCAGTTGAGCGTCCCCTGCCCCACAGGAACGATTTTCCGCGTTTTTGCGGACCAGCCCTGCACGTGCATCGAGATGAATCGGCCGGGGTATTTTGTGAAATAATCTGCGGCGTCGTAGCCTTCGCTGATCGTCGAAACCTGGAACTGAAACTTGACCAGCTTCGGGTCGAGGAGCTTGAACAGCAGGTCATAAGTCCGCTGGCCGTCAACTTTGGTCAGTTCGAAGTTCTCGTTGTGCAAGCCCTGCTGAATGCCGGCTTTGTGGGTCCGCTCGGCGATGCGGTTGTATTCATCGGCGGCGCGCTTGACGTCATCCATGGTGGGATTGCTCGGGCCGTCGAGGCTCGGAACCATCATTTGCGTCAGGCCGGCTTCTTTTGCCCAGGCGAGGCTACGCCCCTGGTCCTTCCTCAGTTCCTGGATGGTAAAGTGCGAACTGACGCATGTGACTCCGGCATCGCTCAGAATCCTACGCAGTTCGGCCCCGGAGTACTTCCCCACACTCGCAAAGCCCATCTCCGCGTAACCGATCGGCGAGCACAACTCAATTGATTGGAACCCGGCCGCGGCCAACATCCTGACCGTGCCGGGAAAATCCTTCGCGATCATCTGCCGCACCGGCCAGGTCTGGCACCCAATGGGCAGACCCAGGGGATTTGCGCGCAACTCCGGAGCGATCATGGAAAGAATTCCAGCCGCGGCTGCACCCGTGCCGGCGTGCATTAGAAAGTCTCTTCTCGATATGACGGACATAAATCCTCCTTCGTGAATTCCTTCAAAACACGTACGAGCGGGTCCATATTGCTCGCCCAGGTCAACCCAACGGCGTCGGACAAGGCAATCTCGACTCTGAAACCAAAAGCCGCCACAGCCATCAATCGAGTTGCCAGGGTGCGCGGCGCGGCGGATTGAGCAGCGCGTTTGCCGCCTCAAGGTCGGCAGGCTTGCCTTCGGCCAGGCTCGTGATGCGCTTGTTCACCGCGTCCCATTCAAGTTTCGTTCCCATGCGCACGGCGATACAGCCGAGCAGAATCGCCTCCACCACGTTCTGCTCGAATTCAAAATTCGCGCGCGGCGCCGGCCCTCCTCGGATGGCGTCAAGCCACTCGCGGTAGGCCCCCGGCGATTTCGGCAGATTGTCGGGCGGCGGCATGAAGTTCTTCATGCGGCTCGAAGGAATCAGGCGCGGGTGCTGGCCTTCAAAACTGCACAGTATCTTGCCTTCATCACCTACAAAGAGCATTCCTTCTCCATCTCCCGGATCGCTCATCAGTTCACCGGGCAGAAGCTCCGCCGGGCGCGGCGGCCGCAGGTGCGCATCGTACCAGTGGATGGTGACCGGAGCGCGCCCCTGGCGTGCCGGAAATTCCCAATGCACAAGCTCGCCGAGCGGATACGTTTCGGGGAACAGCGGTGTGGAACTGCCTTCCACGCTGGTTGGCGCCGTCAGATCGAGCACGCGGAAAAGGGTGTCGAAGCTGTAGTTCGCCATGTCGCCGATCGAACCCTCGCCGAAATCGTTCCAGCCGCGCCACACAAACGGCAGATAAACGTGATTGAACGGCCGCTCGGGCGCAGGGCCGAGCCACAAATTCCAATCAAGCCCTTCCGGCACGGGCTCGACCTCCTTCGGGCGCTCAATGCCCTGCGGCCAGTACGGCCGTTGCGACCAGTTGTGCACCTCCCGCACCTGGCCGATCACGCCCGCCGCGATCCATTCGGTCAGCAGGCGAGTTGCGTTCGAAGCTTCATTCATCACCGCCACCTGCGTAGAGCGGCCCGTCTCGCGCGCCGTCTTCGCCATCAGACCGCATTCGTAAATCGTGTGCGCCATGGGTTTCTGCCCGAAAACGTGTTTGCCGTGGCGCATGGCGTATATTGCAATGTATGCGTGCCAGTGGTCCGGCGTGCAGACAACAACGCCGTCCAAATCCCGCTCTTTTGCAATCATGTCGCGGAAATCGTTGTAGCTTCCGCAGGCACGATAATTCGGCAGATTGCGCACCTTGCTGTAATAGGCGTCCACGAGCCGCGCGGCAGGAGCGCGTCCGCACGTCGGACCTTTCCAGTCAGCGCCCCAGGAGGGATCGTTCAGCAGACGGCGCTCCTTTCCCAGCAGTTCGCCCTTGCCCCACTCGGAGTAGTCGCTCGATTCGAGATTCACGTCGCAGACGGCGACCACCTGCACGTCGGGGATTTTCAGAAAGTCCATCATCACCCGCGTGCCCTGCGCGCCCACGCCGATGCAGCCAAGCGTGATGCGGTCGCTCGGCGGCGGAGTGGCTTCGGCGGATCGCGACATCAGCGTCAGCGCGGCTGCGGAGGCGGCGCTGCCTTCAAGAAATTCTCTCCGCGTAAGGAGCTGTTTGCGTTTGTCGTCTGGATTTTTCATGGCGTCCTCGGCCGGGCGGCCCTGATCAGGTTGCAGGAAAACGGATTTTACGCTGTGAGCGCAACGAACTGTCCCTGTATTTTTCTCAGTGAAATTCGGAGATGCTTCGTTTCGCTCAGCATGACATTTTGGCTTTTCAGCAACCCGCTGACCCTCAACTGGCGGAAGCTCGCCACCCGGAGCGCAAACACCATACCACAACTTTGGCCTATGTTCACGGCCTGCGTTGGTTTGAAATTTGGCAAGCCTGGGCGCGGATCTGACTCCCCAAGGCAGGAGTTGGATTCGGTCACTCCAGGCACAGTTCTGTCCCGGATGGGAAGGGTGCAGGAGGAACCCGATTCCTGTTGGGCAAAATTCCGGGCACGCCGCGAAAAAAAGAGATTCCACAGCACCAGGCGGGGCCTGGAATGGCGGACATGGATGCCCGCCGGCGCTAACTTGACACTCTGATTTCTCGCCGGTATATTGAAACGCGGCTCCATCATCAACAAGTTCCGTACGTCGTCATCAGCTCGCGCGGGCGGTCCGTCCGGCGATCAGGATGCTCATGCGAAGGATGTCGCTACAAGTCGGGGCGGCGGCCATTCTGGTCTTGGTAGCGTTGGCATTGCTGCTCCAGGCGCGTCGCGGAATGGCATCGGGCGATTCAGGCCTGCCGGCGGTGGTCCGAGGAGTATCGATCCACAACGGGCCGGATGGAGCGGCGATCATTGAAGTAACGGTCTCACGGCCTGTAACCTACCGCACACTGCGTCTTTCAAATCCTTCCCGCTTTGTCGTGGACCTGCAGGACGCACGGAAAGCTGACGTGAAACCGGTCTATCCCGCCGACTCTCGCATCCTTGCAAGGGTGCGCGTGGGCCAGTTCCAAAGCAATCCTGCTATTGTCCGCGTCGTGGCTGACCTGAAGGCCATCCCGTCATTCAGCGTGAAGACGCTGCCTTCCGGCATCCGGATTCAACTTAATCCTCGTGCCGGGTCGAGCGTAAACGATCCTCCCCCACGCGTCGTGGAAGCGCAGCGCACGAACCGCTCGCCGGCGCACCCTGTGCAGGCCGCACAGGCAGGCACAGCTCCCAGAGTTGCGCTTCCGGTCCATCAATTCAAAGAGCTTTCCGCCAGCCTCACGGCCCCCACGCTTCCCAGGCGGGATAAGCTGGTTCCCGTAACCAGCCCCGCTCCAACCTCTTCAGGCACAGGCGAGTCAGATGCGCTGGCGCTTGTCTCAGGGGTTTCCATCAGACCGAGTTTCTATGGAGACACAACCATCGATATTGCGAGTTCGCGCTCCGTTCCGTACCGTGTCTTCCAGCTTACCGATCCATTCCGCCTGGTGATTGACCTGAAAGACGCGCGCCAAGCCACGCCCAAAAACGTTTACGAAACCGAATCGCCGGTGCTGAAGAGGGTGCGCATCGGCCAGTGGCGGCCCGAAAGTCCTTCGGTGGTCCGTGTCGTGGCTGATCTTGCGGGATACCCCATTTTCGACGTTCACGCGCAACAGCCTGGAATCCGGGTTGAACTCCGACCGCGCGAAGGGTTGGGACCGCTCTTCAGAAACCCCTTTGAATACGCAAAGCCGCCGGCCAGAATTTCCGCGGCAAGATCAAGTCGGCCGGCAACTGCAACGCCCGACCTGCCAACTGCACTTCACCGTGCATCGTTCGCGAACTTAAAGGTCCTCGGCTTTGTTGATAAGCCGGACACAGGCCTCCAGGCCGTCATCTTTGACCATGGAAACATTTACTTTGTCCCCAAAGGCGGCACGTTTGAAAACACCTATTCCGTGCTCGCCATCTCACCCACCGCCGTCCAGGTCCAGAACCTCCAGACGCTCGAGACCGGCTGGCTGCCATATAACAGCCAATAGAACCGCCTTCAGCGGCGGTTGATTTACAACGCACCACCCCGAAAGAGCACGAATTCATTCGTGCCAAACGTCGGTGGCACTCCCTCTTGGAGTGCGGCTGCGAAGCTGCCGCCTTAACCAAGGCGGGAGCCGATGCTCCCGCACTCCAAGGCCGCTGACGCGGCGTCCAACCGTACATGTCATCCTAAAGGACGCACCATTGCGAAAGGGCACGGATTTTTCCGTGCCAAACGTTGACGTCACACCCTCTTGGAGTGCAGCTGCGAAGCTGCCGCCTTAACCAAGGCGGGAGCCCGTGCTCCCGCACTCCAAGGTCGCTGGCGCGGCGATCGAATTGGGAAATCATGCACAGGGCGTCCCAAGGATGCACCGAAGGGTATCGTGGGCAATCATGCGCTCTTCATCGGTGGGAATCACCCAAACGGCCATGCGGGATTCCGGTGGGCTGATTTGCGTCTCGGCACCAATGGCTTTCAAGTTGGCCTCGGCGTCGATCCTGACGCCCAGCGCCCCAAGCTGCTGGCAGACCTCTGCACGGATGGTCGGCGAATTTTCTCCAATTCCGCCGGCGAAAACCAGGGCGTCCGCTCCGCCGAGTACGGCAAAATAGGCCGCAACATATTTCGCGACGCGGTAGCAGAAGACGTCCACGGCAACGCGCGCACGGTTGTTGCCTTCCTGCGCGGCCTTGAGCACCTCGCGCATGTCCTCTGAGACCCCTGACAGGGCGAGCAATCCGCTCTTTTCGTTGAGCGTCGTTTCGGCCTCCTGAGGAGTCATGCTGAACAACTTCATAATGTGCAGCAGCGCGCCGGCGCCAAGGTCTCCCGCGCGTGTGCCCATCAGCAGCCCTTCCAGCGGTGTGAATCCCATCGAAGTATCCACGGATTTCCCATGGTCAATGGCGCATACCGAGCAGCCGTTGCCAAGATGGCAGGTAATCAGCTTAAAGGCGCTCGGCGTAGCGCCCCGCAGAGTCGCAAATCGGTGCATGAGGTAACGATGGGACGTGCCGTGAAAACCGTAACGCCGAATATGCGCACCTGCGTACCAGGCCCACGGGAGGCCGTAAAGGTAAGCGCGCGGAGGCAGCGTCTGGTGGAAAGCCGTATCGAAAACGGCCACGTGGGTCGCTTCCGGCAGACGCTCCCGGCTGGCAAAGTAGCCCTCGAGATTTTTGGGATTATGAAGCGGCGCCAGGTCGTTGCAGGCGCGAATCTGCAGGAGCGTCGATTTGTCGATCACAACAGAATGATGGAAGTACTCTCCGCCATGCACAATCCGATGGCCGACGCCCTGAATCTCGCCCTCATGTTTCAAAACGCCCTTGGCCATCATCCATTCAAAGACCACGTCGAGGGCTGCTCCGTGGTTTCGCGCTGCCACCTTCCGGGTCTCGAAGCGGTCCGACCCGGCAGCCCCTTTCAGAACTGCTTCGGGCTCTCCGATGCGCTCGACGGCTGCACGCACAAACACGCGATCTGTGTGGGCGGCCATCTGCTCCGGACTTGTTTCGATGAGTTGGAGCTTCACTGTCGAACTGCCGCAATTGAGCACGAGGATGTTCATTGCCCACCCGCCGGTCGCGTGAAGGGCCATTTCCAGAGGGCCAGTTCCGGCCGGTCGGCTCCATTTTCCCGGGCGTAGGCCAGGCAGTCGGTGATCTGGTCGCGGAGCCACTCTTTGATGTGCGCCCCGGCGCTTTGAAGCCTTGGCACCCGGTCAATCACATCGATCGCCAGGCTGAAGCGATCCACCTGGTTCAGAATGGCCAGCTCCAGCGGCGTGTTGATGCTCCCCTTTTCCTTGTAGCCGCGCACGTGCAGGTTTGCGTGGTTTGTCCGGCGATAAGTCAGCTTGTGAATGAGCCAGGGATAGCTGTGAAAGTTGAAAATGATGGGCTTGTCCGTCGTAAAAAGCGTATCAAAGTCCCTGTCCGTAAGGCCGTGTGGGTGCTCAGTGGAAGGCTGGAGTTTGAACAAATCGACAACGTTGACGAATCGAATTTTCAGGTCGGGAAACTTCTCCCGCAGGATGGCTGTAGCTGCCAACGCTTCCAACGTGGGCACGTCGCCGGCGCAGGCCATTACGACATCCGGCTCGGTTCCCTGGTCGTTGCTGGCCCAACCCCAGATGCCGGCGCCTTTCGTGCAATGTTTGATCGCCGAGTCCATATCCAGGTATTGCAGGTGTGGCTGCTTGTCCGCCACGATCACGTTGACATAGTCCACGCTCCGCAGGCAATGGTCCGCAACACTCAGCAGGCAGTTCGCATCGGGCGGCAGGTAGATGCGCGTCACCTCTGCGCTCTTGTTCGTGACCACGTCCAGAAATCCCGGGTCCTGATGCGTGAAACCATTATGGTCCTGCCGCCAGACGACGGACGTAATCAGCAGATTCAAAGAAGAAATGGGCGCCCGCCAACTCACTTCAGTTTTGCATTTCTCGAGCCACTTGGCGTGCTGGTTGAACATTGAATCTATGATGTGGATGAATGCCTCATAGCTTGAAAAGAAACCGTGACGGCCTGTCAGCAGGTAGCCTTCGAGCCACCCTTCGAGCGTATGCTCGCTGAGCATTTCCATAACCCTGCCTTCGGGCGCCAACTCGCTGCCATCCGCATCTTCCGGACGAATTTCGGCGAGCCAGGTCTTCTTGCTCGCTTCATAAACCGCCTGCAGCCGGTTTGAGGCCGTCTCATCCGGGCCGAAAACGCGAAAATTGCCAGGGTTCGTCAACATCACATCCCGGAGGTACTCTCCCAGCACCGCGGTTGCCGAGGCATCAATTACACCCGGATTCTCAACCGCCACCGCGTAGGAGCGGAAATCAGGCAGGCGCAAGGGTATTCGCATCAGTCCGCCATTGGCGATCGGATTCGCACTCATGCGTTGGACGCCGCGGGGAGCAAGTTCGCGCAATTCTTCAATCAGCCGTCCGCTTGAATCAAACAGCTCCTGCGGTCTGTAGCTCTTCATCCACTCTTCCAGCTGCTTCAGGCGCTCCGGATGCTCAGCGACATCGGGAATCGGCACCTGGTGAGCTCTCCAGAAGCCTTCCACCCTGTGGCCGTCCAGTTCCCTGGGCCCGGTCCAGCCTTTGGGCGTTCGCAGAATGACCATGGGCCAGGCGGGGCGCCGCGGGACTCCTTCGGTTCGACACTTTTCCTGGATTGCGCGAATCTCATTCACGCAACGCTCGAGGACGGCGGCCAACTGCTGGTGAACCAACTCAGGATCGTCGCCTTCAACGGTGTACGGCGTCCAGCCGTAACCGCGGAAAAGGTCATCAAGCTCCTCGCGGGAAATCCTCGCCAATACTGTCGGATTGGCGATCTTGTAACCGTTCAGGTGCAGGATGGGAAGGACCGCACCGTCCCGGATGGGGTTGAGAAATTTGTTCGAGTGCCAGGATGTAGCGAGCGGCCCGGTTTCCGCTTCGCCGTCGCCGACTACGACGGCCGCGATGAGGTCGGGATTATCAAATGCCGCTCCGAACGCGTGCGACAGGCTGTAGCCAAGCTCGCCACCCTCATGAATGGATCCGGGCGTCTCCGGCGTGCAGTGGCTTCCAATGCCACCCGGAAAAGAAAACTGGCGGAGAAATTTCCGCATTCCCTCTTCATCCTGGCTCATCTCGGGGTAAACTTCTGAATACGTGCCTTCCAGATAGGCGTTCGCCAGGACCGCCGGCGCGCCATGGCCGGGGCCGGAAATGTAGATCATGTTAAGGTCATACTTTTTAATCAGCCGGTTCAAATGCACCCAGACGAGCGATTGGCCGGGATCAGACCCCCAATGGCCGAGCAATCTGCGCTTAATGTGCTCCGGCTTCAGCGGTTCCCTGAGCAGCGGATTCTCGCGCAGGTAAAGCATCCCTGCTGAAAGATAATTCGCCGCTCTCCAGTAGGCGTCGATCTTGCGAAGTTCGTCTTGCCCGAGAGGCGCAGCGCCCGTGTTTCCACCCGCCGTTGTCTTGTTCATTGCCCGTAAACCTCCTCTTTCCATGATGCTCTTCCCCAGGCGAATTCGAAAGGCCGATAAAGAACACCGCAAGGGGGAGGCTCCCAGCGACGCGAAAGAGCACGGATTCATCCGTGCCAAACGTTGATGCCACACCCTCTTGGAGTGCGGCCGCGAAGCTGCCCCCTTAACCAAGGCGGGAGCCGATGCTCCCGTACCCCAAGGCCGCTGGCGCGGCGGCCAACAATGCATATCATTTTGAGGAACCCGAGGCGATGAAGAATCTCGGCAGAATGCACCATTGCGAAAGGACACGGATTTTTCCGTGCCAAACGTTGGTGGCACTCCCTCTTGGAGTGCGGCCGCGAAGCTGCCGCCTTATCCAAGGCGGGAGCCGATGCTCCCGCACTCCAAGGCCGCTGATAATGCGTGTCATTCTGCGGGATTCGTGCGCTTCACTCAGAATAACAACCGCGCGCCTCAGGACGGCTTTTCCAAGCATTTCAAAACGGTCTAATGGTGGAAGTAGTCCGGCTCGTTCCCGGGCTTCCATTTGATGTTGCACCCGACGCTGGGCTTCTGGTCGGCGGAAACCGGACGACCGGCAAGGACGGCATCCATGGCGGCGCGCAGATCAGCACCGGTAACAGGACGGCCGTTTCCCGGTCGGCTGTCATCCATCTGCCCGCGATAGACAAGACGGCGGGAGCGGTCGAAAAGATAGAAGTCCGGCGTGCAGGCCGCGCCGTAAGCCCGGGCGACTTCCTGGCTTTCATCGAAAAGATATGGGAACGTAAATCCCATGCTCCTGCTGACTTCCGCCATCTTATCGGGAGCATCGTCCGGGTAGCTGCTGACATCGTTCGAATTGATTCCAACAATCGCGACGCCGCGCTGCTGGTATTCCTTCGCAAGCCCCACAAGATGCGGAAGGATATGCTTCACGTATGGGCAATGATTGCACATGAAGACCACGAGCAATGCCGGAGCATCCTTGAAATCCTCGATGGACACCATCCTGCCGTCAACGTTCGGCAGGCGAAACGGCGGAGCCTCGGTGCCAAGCGGAACCATCGTTGAAGGTGTGCTGACCATCCAACCCTCCTTGAACGCGATTTAGCTTTTGGAAATCCCGGATATGATTCTTGGTTCTGGCTGAGATAATCATTCTAACTGAATCCGCCATTGCGAATCAGCCCGGTTTGCCTGGCCGCTGCGTGTAAGGCCCGTGCCCATGCCCGTCATTCTGAGGTTGGCTTGCGGCCGATGAAGCTGCTTTCCCTTGGCAGATTTCGCAGGGGGCTGTATGCAAATAGCAGGCTCTTCGCGCGGCTTGCCTTGGGCGCAACAGCGGGTTCCTCAATCCGCTCGGAATGATGTCCATTCATGCACATTCCTCACTGCCCCGCAATCTATCCGGCACAAGACTGCGTTTGGGATGACCAGAGCAAACGGCCTGCTCTGAGCGCAGCGAAGAAGAGTTCGGAACGAAAGCGTTCCAAAGCGCTTTTCAACACCGCGCAGTGGTTCAAGTTTCAGCAGCGAATGCCGAAATACAGTAGTTGGAAGTCCTTTCCGATGTTGGGATTCGGCTGCGGCAGGCGGGGACCTCTGGACACCGGGCAGCGGATGGAACGAACGTTCTCACCTTTCACCCGGTTGCGGGGACTTGGCGCAATATTAGAGGCCATGCACCATTCGAAGAAAATCCACGTGGACGGCGCGATGGCGGAAGCGCCCAAAGAGGCAGCTCAAGGCCCGCTCGAAGAAGATCGGCGCTCCTTTGAAATCGAGGGAACGGAGCCGCAAGTCCAGACGGGAAACCACACGGCCGGGTTGGACGTTGGACCGACATCGGATTCCAACCTATTGCTGCACGCGCAGGTAACAGAGGCGCTTTTTGAACAGGACCGGATTGGCGTGGCGATCGTAGGGCTTGACGGCAGAATACTGCGCGTCAACAGAGCTTTGGCCACTCTGCTGCAATCGAACCCTGAGGAACTGGCCGGCATGGCGTTCGAGGTGCTCGCCGCCGAGGTGGCACGAGGACACGGCGCCGGTTCGACGGAGGAAGGACCGCCCGGCCAGCACAGGCTGTCGGAATTCGTCAGTCATCTCAGGCGGAAATCGGGGGACACCGTCGCATGCCTCGTTGATTCGTATGTGATTTCCGGCGAGGACGGGAGGGCCTCGCATTTTCTGGTTTTCGTCGCCGATGCCCGTTCCGCAATGGATTCGGACCAGCGCAGCTGGCTTGAGAATGAGCTTCACCAGGCCCGTGCACTCCAGACTTTGGGCACCCTGGCAGCCGGAGTGGCGCATGATTTTAACAACGCGCTGGAAGTCATTATCGGCTTTGCGTCGCTCGCGCGCATCCGTCTGTCGTCGTCCGACCCGCTGCACGAGCCGCTTAAAATCATAGAGGAATCTGCCAGGGGCGCGGCGGAACTCGCTCAGCAGCTTCTCGATGTGTCGAAGGACGAGCCTGACGCCAAAGAACCCGTCGATGTCGAGGAGCTTGTCAGGACGGTCGTCAGCATCATCTCCCGCACCTTTGATCGCAAAATCCGCATCGATTATCGCATCAGCGGACAGTTGCCGTGCGTCGAGGGAGGGCGCAACCGCCTGGTGCGCGCAGTGCTGAATCTTTGCATCAACGCCCGCGACGCGATGCCCAAAGGCGGGACCCTAACGCTCACTGCGGAGCCGCAAACGATCAATCCAGGCGACCCGCGGCTTAAGACAGGGTGCACGCCCGGCCATTATGTGCGGATTGCTGTACGCGACAGCGGCGAGGGGATGCCGTCTGAAATCATGGAAAAGATCTTCGTTCCGCATTTCACCACCAAGAGTGCGGGGCGCGGTTCCGGCCTTGGGTTAGCGTTAGTGGACCGGATCGTCAAAGACGCCAACGGTTTTATATCAGTGGCAAGCAAACCGGGCGAAGGAAGCGAGTTCGCGCTGTATCTTCCCGCGGCCCCGGGCGAACGGCCGTCCACAGCGCATCGTCAGGCCGGCCGGCTGATGTCCGGGCGGGGCCGGGTGCTCGTGGTGGACGATGAGCCGCGCGTCCTGGAATTTCTGGAAAAGGGGCTGACCCGTCTGGGCTACGACGTTGTTCCCGCGGAGAGCGGAAGGAGGGCGTGCGAAATCTATTCCCGGCAATCAGAGGAGATCAGTTGCGTCCTGCTGGACCTGATCATGCCCGGCATGAGCGGCCTGGAAGCCTACGCCCGGCTGCGGGACATCAACCCCCGGGTCCGGGTGATCCTTTCTTCGGGATACAGTTCCGGCGGCATCAGGCAGGAAGCCGCTGAAGTCGGCGGCCCTGAGTTTCTGGCCAAACCCTATACGCTCGAAGAGTTGTCCCAGGCACTCCAGAAAATTCAGCAAAACTGAAAGCGTATCGAGAATAACGTGGCCCGACTGAACAATGAGCCCGAGACGGACCGTGGACTGCTGCAGATCCTTGTAGCCGATGACGATCCGGTGTCCCTTCGAGTCCTGCAGAGGACGCTTCAAAAGTGGGGCCACGATGTCATTCCGGCAAAGGATGGGACGGAAGCCTGGAAGGCGCTGACAGGGCCCGAAGCTCCGTCGATGGCAATCCTCGACTGGATGATGCCGGGAATTGACGGCCCAACCCTTTGTCGCCGTACGCGCTCCGTGCCATCGGCTACGCCGCCCTATCTCATCCTGCTTACGGCTAGAAGCGAATCGATTGATATTGTCGCGGGTCTCGAAGCCGGGGCCAACGATTATGTTACGAAGCCGTTTCATCATGCTGAGTTACGGGCGCGAGTTCGGGTTGGAATGCGCGTGCTGGAATTACAATCACGGCTTGCAGAGCGCATCCGTGATCTCGAGGTCGCTTTAGGGCAAGTGAAGCAGCTTCGCGGACTGCTACCCATTTGCATGTACTGCAAGAAAATCCGCGACGACGGCAATTACTGGCAGCAGGTCGAAGCTTACATCAGCGAGCACACCGATGCGGAATTCAGCCACGGGATTTGTCCTGAGTGCTATGAAAAGCTGATGAAATCGCAACTTTAGCCGGCAAGTAATGAAAAAACTCCACACGCAAGCCTTCGGCAAGTTCCCTCTAAATAACCATCACAGCTTTTCGAATCGACGGCCGGTAGCACATGTGGCGGGGATGGTGTCAATTTTGGGCGCTTTCGTACTCTATTTCGGGGAACTTCCGGTAAGGGCAGCGCCGGGAAGCTCGGGACCCGCTATTCGGATAGCCTCGGCCGGGTCCTTCTTCAATTCTCTTGTGCCAGCAACTGAAAGGGGCATCCGATACGCCTTGGCGGCCTACAAATGGCACGCAGGTGCATGGGAGTGTTTGCTCGGCGCCGTTGCTGTCTTGATAGTCGTTGTATTCCTTATGGCTAAAGTCCTGCGCAGGCGCGTTCGCAATCAGAAGCAGTTGCTCCAGGAGTGGGCGCGCCGAGAAGTGGCACTGAAGAAGAGATATGAGGAACTCTTCGAGAACGCCAACGATATCGTTTTTACGACAGACCTCGAAGGGAAGCTGACCTCCATCAATAGGGCTGCCGAAGAGCTTACAGGCTACAGCCGTGAAGAAGCATACGGGGCTGACCTCATCACCTATGTGGCGAAAGAATTCCAGGAAACAGCCAGCCGCATGCTGAAGCAGAAACTCGAGGACGGCAGACCCACAACCTACTACGTGGAAATTGTCACCAGGGATGGTCGCAGGGTCCCGCTCGAAATCAACAGCCGCCTCATATACGAAGATGGAAAGCCTGTGGCCGTGCAGGGCATTGGCCGCAACATTTCCGAACGAATCGCCATGGAGCAAAAGCTTCGCCTTCGGGAAAAGCGCTTGGCGTCATTCTTTTCCTCAGCTCCGGCGGGTCTGGCTATTTTGGATAATCGTCTCCGGATCCTTCAGATCAACGAAACACTGGCACAATTGGCAGGATCACGGTCGGAACAGATTACAGGGAAAACGGTAAGAGACATCGTCCCCAAACTCGCGCCCATCATCGAGCCGGCAATGCAGCAGGTTTTGAGGAGCGGAAGCCCGGTCGTCAATTTTGCCCACGAGGGCGAAATGCCAGGCGCGCCAGGCGGAGTGCGGCATTTGATTTCTTCATATTTTCCTGTTCCCGCACTCGAAGGAGAAGGGAGCGACATCGCAGTCATAACTGTAGATGCCACTGATCGCAAGCGCGCAGAGGAGGCCCTTCGAAAGAGTGAAGAGCGCCTGAACAGCATCCTCGGTTCGCTTCGGGATGTTGTCTGGTCAGTCGCTCCGGAAGACCACCGCTTTCTTTATCTGAATCCCGCAACGGAAACTGTCTACGGGCGCAAGGTCGACGAGTTCTATGAAGACCCGGATCTTTGGTTGAAAGCCATCCATCCGGACGACCGGGAGCGCGTCAAGGCATCCGTGAGCCAATTGATTCGGACAGGTTCGATTGACCAGGAGTTCAGGATTGTGCGGCCTGATGGAGGAGTCCGATGGATCCATGACCGCTCGCGCGCGATTCGGGATTCTGACGGCACGATCATACGGCTGGACGGCATCAGCACGGACATCACAGAACGGAAGCAGATGGAGGAGGGGCTGAAGCTTTATCGAGAGGTCTTCCTGCGGTCCACCGAGGCCGTCGCTATCCTTGATTCCAATTTTCGATTTATCGAACAGAACGAAGCTCACCGGAAACTCCTCGGCTACTGTGATCACGAACTTCGGGAAATCAGCCCGGCAGCCATCATGGGCGAGGTAGAGTTCAACCAGTCCCGCAGCCCACAACCTCATACCTGTTCCTTTCGGCGCGAATTCGTATTCAGGACGCGTTCGGGACAGATGCTGGACGGCGAATTATCCGCCTTCGCCATCACGGGAGATGCGGGTGAGGTCCTGTGCTATGTGGGCCTCGTCCGTGACATTACAGCTCAGAAACGCGCCGAACTCGACCGGCAAAGGGCGCGCGAGGCCGCGGAAGCAACCAGCCGGGCAAAGAGCGAATTCCTGGCCAATATGAGCCATGAAATCAGGACGCCGCTGAATGGAATCATTGGCATGACGGAACTCGCCCTGGACACGGACCTTACTGAGGAGCAGCGCGAATACCTGACGATAGTTAAGGCATCGGGAGAGACGCTTCTGACGATTATCAACGATATTCTGGACTTCTCGAAAATAGAAGCCGGACGTCTGGATATTAATCCGATCGAATTCGATCTGCGAGACTCCCTCGGCGATACGCTCCGGAGCCTCTCCCTGCGCGCATACGAGAAAGGTTTGGAACTGGCTCTCCATGTGGCCACTGACGTTCCCTACAGGGTGGTAGGCGATCCGACGCGTCTCCGCCAGATCGTGGTGAACCTGGTAAGCAACGCCATCAAGTTTACCGACCACGGAGAAGTTGTGCTCGACGTCCGCAGAGAATCCGAATCTGATGATGGCCTTCTCCTTCACTTCACTGTGACAGATACGGGAATCGGCATTCCTCCTGACAAACAAGAGATGATCTTTGCACCGTTCACCCAGGTGGACAGCTCCGCGACGCGCCGCTATGGCGGCACAGGACTCGGCCTTGCCATCTCCGTGCAGCTTGCGGAACTGATGGGCGGACGTGTCTGGTTGGAAAGCGAAGTGGGGAAAGGCAGCAAATTCCACTTTACCGTTAAATTCGCCCCGGCCACCTCAGAGTCCCCGATCGAAAGACCTTCTGACACGATCGAGCTGACGGGATTATCGGCCCTCGTTGTGGATGACAACGCTACCAATCGGCCCATTAGAGTGCTTCTGGCCGAAGATGATCTTGTAAACCGCCAACTCGCCGAGCGCCTCCTCAAGAAATCCGGCTACCAGGTAACCACGGTGCAGGACGGGCGGGAAGCCCTCGAGGCTGTTCAGGCTTCAGAAAACGGCGGCTTCGATGTTGTCCTGATGGACGTGCGGATGCCAGCGATGGACGGGCTGGAAGCAACCGCCGCGATCAGGGCGCTCGAAAAAGGAAGTTCAAGGCACGTGCCGATCATTGCCATGACGGCCCACGCCATGAAAGGCGACCGTGCGCGCTTCCTGGGGGCCGGCATGGACGGCTATATCGCCAAGCCGGTGAAGACTCGCGAATTGCTCAGGACGATCGAAGGGGTCTTGAAGGCCGGGAGAAAGCTGCCGTTCGATCTCGAGTTGGCGTCAAAACCTGCAATCGACTGGAGGCGCGCGCTGGCCCAGGTGGAAGGCGACCCTGAGCTCCTCCGCGACTTGCTCGAGATCTTCGCGAGAGAAGCCCCCGGCGCCATTGAAAGGCTGCGCGCGTCCGTTGAAAAGAAAGACTCCAGCAGCATTGAACACGCCGCGCATGCGCTGAAAGGGTCTCTGGCCAATTTTGGCGCCGATGCCGCCGTAAAGGCTGCATCCAATCTGGAGATTATGGCTCGCAACAGGAATCTGGCGCAGACAGAAGAAGCTTTTCACAATCTTGAGAGGGAGATCGCGCGCGTGCTCACTGAAATCAAGAATCACCAAAAGGAGGTGGCAGGGTGAATGTCCTGATCGCTGACGATGAACCGGTAAGCCGCCGCCTCCTGGAAATCCTTCTCAGGAAATGGGGATATGACGTGGTCGTCACCTCAAATGGCGAAGAAGCCTGGCGCGCGCTTCAGAACGCCCCTTCTCCACGGATCGCTATTCTTGACTGGATGATGCCGGGCATGGATGGGATCCAGGT
>Ga0070737_10003677_pt1 | contig 16240 bp, 20 predicted proteins | sample Coa_R1_10_FD_66438 | JGI IMG/M metagenome (GOLD analysis project Ga0070737, IMG submission 66438) | Surface soil microbial communities from Centralia Pennsylvania, which are recovering from an underground coalmine fire - Coalmine... | ecosystem: Environmental > Terrestrial > Soil > Unclassified...
TGGCCCGGATGCTGCTGAAGGATTACGAGGCCGAGGACCCGGAATGGCCCAGCGAGATGCTCGACGTCCGCCGCGACGCCGCGCGTGCGAAGTACGGTGACCTCGTTGACCAGTAGCCGGCTCACGGCGGCCGTCGAGCGCGCGCTCGACGAACGTCAGCGCGAGGCCACCGAGGAGGTCGAGCGGATCTTGGCCGCGGCGGTGCGGGTGATGGAACGGGCTGCCCCCGATCCGCCGCGGGTCAGCGACATCGTCGCCGAGGCGGGATCGTCGAACAAGGCGTTCTACCGGTACTTCGCCGGCAAGGACGATCTCATTCTGGCGGTCATGGAGCGCGGTGTGGGCATCGTGGTCTCCTACCTTGCGCATCAGATGGCCAAAGAGCCGACGCCGCAAGGCAAAATCGCACGGTGGATCGAAGGTGTGCTGGCCCAAGTCGCCGATCCGCACCTGCTGAGCATGAGCCGGGCGGCGGCCGGGCAGATGTCGGCGACCGCCAACGCTGGCGAGGAGGTCATGCGGCCGATGCGTGACCTGCTGACCGAACCTGTTGCCGCGCTGGGCAGTAACGACGTCAAGCGTGATGCCGACGCGGTGTTCTACTGCACCGCCACAACGTTACGCCGCTACCTGGATTCGTCCGCTCGTCCCAGTCGCGACGACGTCGATCATTTGGTCCAGTTCTGCTTGCGCGGCTTGGGCGTGACGTAATGCGAGCCGTTGTCTGCCGTCGGTACGGTCCGCCGGAAGACCTTGTCATCGATGAGGTTCCCGACCCGACGCCGCGCCCCGGCGAGGTGGTGGTGCGGGTGCGGGCCGCGGCGGTGAACTTCCCCGACGTGCTGCTGATCGACGGCAAATATCAGGTCAGGATTCCGGTGCCGTTCACGCCGGGCAGTGAACTGGCCGGCGACGTGGTAGCCGTGGGCGAAGGCGTCAACCTCGCGCCGGGCGAGCGGGTGAGTGGTACCGCGTTCGTGGGGGCGTTCGCCGAACAGGCATTGCTGCCCGCCGAGGCGGTGTCGACCATTCCTGATGGCGCGGATTACGCTGCCGCGGCCGCGTTCGGCGTCGCCTACCGCACCGCCTATCACGCCCTGCGATCGGTTGCCCAAGTCGCAGAAGGCGATTGGGTGGTGGTTCTCGGCGCAGCCGGCGGGGTCGGGCTGGCCGCGGTCGACCTGGCGGTCGCGATGAAGGCCCGGGTACTGGCCGCGGCGTCGACCGAGGAGAAGCTCGAGGTGTGCCGGCGGCGTGGCGCCGAGGCGACAGTCGACTACGACCGTGAGGATCTGAAGTCCCGCATCCGCGAACTCACCGGCGACGGTGCGCGCGTTGTCCTCGATCCCGTCGGTGGGCCCTATTCGGAGCCGGCCCTACGAGGACTCGGCCGCGGCGGCGTCTTTGTGACGCTGGGCTACGCCGCGGGAGCGATTCCGGCGATACCACTCAATCTCGTGCTGCTGAAGGGCATCACGATCCGCGGCATGGAGATCCGTACGTTTCTCGGTGACCATCCGGTCGAGGCGGAGCGCGACATGGCCGAGCTGAGAGCGATGTTGGCCGACGGGCGCATCCGGCCCTACATCGGTGCGCGGTTCGCGCTGGCCGACACTCCGGCGGCACTACGGTATGTGGCCGAACGCAAATCGATCGGCAAGGTCGTCATCGAGGTCGATTGACAATGTCATGGCGTGACGATGTTGAACGCCGGGTCGGGCCGGTCGAGGACACCCAGCAGCGCCTGCAGCGTCGTCTGATCGCCGGAAAGCTCCAGGCCCGGTGAGGTGAAATCGCCTGCGGCGGCGGCCAGCAGTCGGTCCTTGGTGTCCAGCCGCGCCGTCGCGTCCGCGGTCGCGGAGTCGGCGGGCAGTTTGCGATAGACCAGTACTCCGTTGCGCAAAGTGAGCCGGTAATTGGTGGCGAGATCGGCCAGGGTGATATCCAGTGTCAGATCCAAATCCCATGCGCGGGGCCCGTTGACGCTGATCGCCAGCGTGTCGAAGATCTGCTCCGGCGTCAGTTGGGACAGCAGCGATTGCGAGGTTGTCTGTGTCGCGGTCCCGAAGTTGCCGTCGCGCAATTCGGCGGCTCCGCAGAGAAAGAAATTGCGCCATGTCGCGTTCTCGGCGCCATAAGCCAGCTGTTCCAGCGTGTCGGCGTAGAGGTGGCGCGCCGCGCCGTGCTGGCTGTCGGTGAACACCGCATGGTCGAGTAGTGTTGCCGCCCACCGAAAGTCACCGGAATCGAAAGCCTGCCGGGCCAGCCCGACGACACGGTCGACACCGCCCATGGCGTCGACGTAACGACTGGCCAGCGCCTCGGGAGGATGCGGCCACAACCGGGCCGGATTGCCGTCGAACCAGCCCATGTAGCGCTGGTAGACGGCCTTCACGTTGTGGCTGACCGACCCGTAGTAGCCGCGAGTATGCCATGCCTTCTCCAGCGCCGGTGGCATCTCGAACACTTCGGCGATCTCCGCGCCGGTGTAGCCCTGATTGAGTAGGCGCAGCGTCTGGTCGTGCAGATAGGCATACAGATCGCGCTGCAGCGACAGGAACTCGACGATCCGATCGCGCCCCCAGGTGGGCCAGTGGTGAGAGGCGAACACGACATCGGCGCGGGCGGCGAACATGTCGATCGCCTCGGTGAGATATCCCGACCACACGTGCGGGTCGCGCACCAGCGCGCCGCGCAGGGTCAGCAGGTTGTGCAGGTTATGGGTGGCGTTTTCTGCCATGCATAACGCCCGGAACTGCGGAAAGTAGAAATGCATTTCGGCGGGCGCTTCGGTGCCGGGCGCCATTTGGAATTCAATGTTCACTCCGTCGATCGTGTGCCTCTCACCGGTGGCGCGGATATCGACCGTCGGGACGATGAGCGCCACCTCGCCGGTCGACGGCGCCTGACCCAGCCCACAACCGACTTGGCCCTGCGGGCCGCGCGCCAGCATGGTGCCGTACATGTAGGTCGCGCGACGGGCCATCGCCGGGCCGGCGTAGACGTTTTCCTGCACGGCGTGCCGCGTGAATCCTTCGGGAGCCAGCACCGCTACTTTTCCCGCGTCCACGTCGGCTTGCGAGGTGACCCCGAGCACGCCGCCGAAATGGTCGACATGACTGTGGGTGTAGATCACCGCGACGACGGGGCGGTCCCCGCGATGGGCGCGATACAGTGCCAGCGCGGCGGCAGCAACTTCGGTGGAAACCAGTGGGTCGATCACGATGATCCCCGTATCGCCTTCGACGAAGCTGATGTTGGAGATGTCCATGCCGCGAACCTGGTAGATGCCCGGCACCACCTCGAAAAGGCCGTGTTTGGCGGTCAGCCTCGACTGGCGCCACAGGCTGGGATGCACCGATGTCGGTGCGTCACCGGTGAGAAACGAGTAAGCATCGTTGTCCCACACCACGCCGCCGGCGGCGGAGTTGACGACGCAGGGGTTCAGCGCGGCAATGAAACCGCGGTCGGCATCGGCGAAATCGGTTATGTCATCGATCGGCGGCTTGTGTTCCACCGTCATAACGGTGCCATCAATTCATCTGCGCCGGATCAAAACCGATCGAGCGAAAATAGCTTTGTGACGTGGCAATTAAATTTTTGTCGAATGTGATGCTCCTGATCTCGCCAAGCTGCATACTGCCGAAACGGTCCATCGATGTCGACAGGCCGCCACAACTACAAAGGAGCACGGGTGAAACGTTCAGTAACGATCGCTGCAGCAGCGACGGCGATCGTCGTCACGGGTTTGACGGGCTGTTCCGGCGGTGGAGGCCAAAAGGTCAGCACCAAGGGCCACGCCAAGGTGGTGGTCGACGGCCAGGATCAGAACGCCAAGGGTCAGGTCACCTGCCAAAAGGCGGCGGGAGAGCTCCAGATCGGGATCGGCCAGCCTGGCTCGTCGGGCGCCGTCGCAGTCCAGGCCACCGACGCCAATCCGCCCGTGGTTCATCAGATCGCATTGGGCACCGTCAACGGTGTGAACCTGGCATACCAGCAGGGAAGTCCCGGAGCCAGCGCCCAAGCGTCGAAGGACGGCGACGGCTACAAGTTCACCGGGACGGCAACCGGCGTCGACCCGTCAAATCCGATGGCAGGCATGGTGAGCAAGCCATTCGAGGTCGACGTGACCTGCCCGTAGCGCCAGGTCAACCGGCGAGGTCATAGACCGTCGTCCCGCCTACTTTCTGCGGTGTGTAGTGCGCCTTGACCCATTCCATAATGGCGGCGGCGGTGCCGGACGGTTTGCGCGGACCACCGGGTGCACCCGGATGCGCGCGGCCGTCGTCGGCAATGAAGTAGCGGATCTGACCCTCGGCAACATACTGCTGAAACTGGGCCAACGTCGGCGAGTTGTCCTGACCGCTGAAGCCGCCGATCGCCATCACCGACGTCGCGGTGCTCAGCTCGAGGCTATCGGTCATGTGTGAGCCGATTGTTGCTGCGGCCCACCGCTTGTCGGCAGCGGTCAGTAGTAGCGCGTCCAGGGCCTTGTTGTCGCCGACCTGTGGTCCCGGGCCGCCGGGGCCACGGTCCGACGCGCGCGCTGGCCCCGACCTGGGGATGGCGCCGCCGTGATAGACCGCGACGGCTTCCATCGTGTATGCCGCAGTACCGCCCAACCCGAACAACAGGCCGGCCGCGGCCAGCACGGCGGGGTACCGGCGTAGCGCAGGGCCGATCAGCAGTGCCGCTGCGACGGCGACGGTCCCGAGAAGCACGGTCCAGCGCAGCCAGGGCAGCCACTGCGGTGTGCGGTCCAGCAGGACGAAGTCCCACACACCGGTGGCAATGACCATGGCGCTCAGCGTGATTCGCGACGACACGTACTGCCGGCCCCGCCAGAGCTCCCGAGTCGAGATCGCCACGACGGCGGCGACCGCCGGTGCCAGCGCAACGGTGTAGTAGGGATGCATGATGCCCTGCATGTAGCTGAATACCAGCGCGGTCGCCAACAGCCAACCGCCCCACAGCAGCAATCCCGCCCGCAACCGGCTGGTCCGCGGCGCAGACCGCACGCACCACAGCATGGCGATCAGTCCGATCACCGCGGCGGGCAGCAACCAGGAAACCTCGGTCCCCATCGACGCCCCGAACAGCCTTGTGATGCCCGGTCCGCCACCGAACATCGGCGATCCGCCGCCCGGTTTGGCACCCGGGCCGTGGTTGCCGTCGCCGCCCAATACGCGGCCGACGCCGTTGTAGGCCAGCGCGAGCTGCAGCAGGCTGTTGTCGGTAGACCCACCGACGTAGGGTCGAGAATCCTTGGGCCACAGGCTCACCAGGGCAACCAGCCAGCCACCCGAGACCACCATGGCTGTCGCACCGATCAGCAGATCGCCGATTCGCTTCCACAGCGAACCCGGGGCGGCAACCAGCACCGCCACCGCCAGCGCCGGCACCACCAGGAAGGCCTCCATCATCTTGGTGAGGAAAGCGAACCCGAGCGCGGTTCCAGCGAGCGCAAGCCATCGACCGGATGACCCGTCAAGCGCACGGACCGCGCAGTAGCCGGCCGCGACCAGCAACAAGACCAGCAGCGCATCCGGGTTGTTGTAGCGAAACATCAAGGCCGCCACCGGAGTCAGCGCCAACACCGCTCCGGCCAGCAGGCCCGCGGCCGGACCGCCGACCCGTCGCACAGCGGCGTGCAGCAGGGCCACCGACCCGACGCCCATCAGAGCCTGCGGCACCAGCATCGACCACGTGCTGAAGCCGAACAGCCGTGCCGACAATCCCATCACCCACATCGCTGCCGGCGGCTTGTCGACCGTGATGGCGTTGCCCGAATCCAGCGAGCCGAAGAACAGCGCCTTCCAGCTTTGCGTGCCGGCCTGTACGGCGGCGGCGTAGAACTCGTTGGCATAGCCCACAGCGCTCAGGTCCCACAGGTAGAGCACCGCCGTCGCCGCCAGCAGCGCCCACAGCGCACGGCGCTCCCATCGCGGTCGCCGCGAATCGGCGGGCGGCGCCGAAATCGCCTCCGGTGCAACGTCTGCCACCAGCATCATCGCAGTTCCTCCTTGTCTGCGCGGCCGGGATGGAACACCCACCCGCGCAGTAGTACGAATCGCACCACGGTCGCGGCCAGATTGGCCAGCACCAAGACGGCGAGCTCGAGCAGCCGCGGCGGATCGGTGACATTGTGCAGCATGGCCAACGCCCCGCTGGTCAGCCCCAAGCCGACCGCGAACACCACCAGGCCCTCGAACTGATGGCGGGCCGCTCCCGCACGGCCGCGCACGCCGAACGTGAAGCGGCGGTTGGCCGCAGTGTTGGCCAGCGCCGTCGCCAACAGTGCGATCAGGTTGGCGGGCTGCGCGCCCAGCGGGTGCAGCAACAGAAACAGCGCCAGGTAGGCCAGCGTGCTGAGGGCCCCGATCACGCCGAAATGCACGGTCTGGCCCAGCAACGACCGGGACGCACCGGCGCCGCGGCCGAACTGTGCGCCGATTGCCTGGACCGGTATCTCGCCGCGCGCAAAGCCTTTGACCAGCCTGGCAATTCCCTTGAGGTCGGCCAACGCCGTCGCGATGATGTCCACACGGCTGTCGGGGTCATCGATCCAATCCACCGGTACTTCGTGGATCCGCAACCCGCTGCGTTCGGCCAGCACCAGCAGCTCGGTGTCGAAGAACCAACCGGTGTCGCGCACGTACGGAAGCAGCCGTCGCGCGACGTCCGAGCGGATTGCCTTGAACCCGCATTGGGCGTCCGAGAACCGGGCGGCCAGTGTCGATCGCAGGATCAGGTTGTAGCAGCGCGAAATCGCCTCGCGCTTGGCGCCTCTCACGACGCGCGACCCGTGGTCGAGCCGCGTCCCGATTGCCAAGTCGGAATGCCCGGAGATCAGCGGCGCCACCAGCGGTGCCAGCGCGGCGAGGTCGGTCGACAGGTCGACGTCCATGTAGGCTAGCACCGGCGCATCCGACTCCTCCCACACCACATGCAGGGCGCGGCCACGGCCCTTCTGCTCCAGCCGGATTGCCCGCACCTCGGCCAGTTCGCCGGCCAGCGCCTCCGCGATCAGCGGTGTGGCATCGACGCTGGCGTTGTCGGCGATCGTGATCCGGAACGTGAACGGAAAGTCGCGGGTCAGGTGCTCGTGAAGGCGGTGAATCGAATCTGCAAGGGCCGCTTGCTCGTTGTATACCGGCACGACAATGTCGAGTACCGGTACGCCCCGCTCCGCGGCGATCAGGGCGGCGCTGGGCCGGGCTTTGGCCCGCTCGCCGGTCGATGCGATCGTGGTCATGGATCCGATCGTCGGCGACGGGTGTGGGGTTGCAGTGGGTAGCGGCTATGCCTCGGCTGTGAGCGGCAACCGCACCGTGAACTGCGTGTGGCCCGGCGCACTGTGCACATCGATGCTGCCGTCGTGCGCCTTGACCACCGCCGAGACGATCGCCAGGCCCAGCCCGGTGCTGCCGCCCTTGCGGGAGCGGGAGGTGTCGCCGCGGGCGAACCGCTCGAATACCTCCGACTGCAACGGTTCGGGAATTCCGGGGCCGTTGTCACTCACCGTCAGCACCGCATGCGTTGTGTCGATGCTCAGCCCCGTCGTCACAATGGTTCCCGGGCCGGTATGGATGCGGGCGTTGGTGAGCAGGTTCGTCAACACCTGATGCAGCCGGGCCGCGTCACCGGTGACCATCACCGGCTTGTCGGGCAGGTCGAGCTCCCACTGGTGATCGGGCCCGGCGACGTGGGCATCGCTGACCGCATCGAGCGCGACGCGCGACAGGTCCACCGGTTCGCGTTCCAGCGGCCGCCCAGAATCCAGCCTGGCCAGCAGCAGAAGGTCCTCGACGAGGCGGGTCATTCGCTCGGTCTCGGACTGCACACGGCTCATCGCGTGCGCAACCGCATCCTTGTCTCCCTCTTTTTGGGAAACCCGTTGCGCCAGTTCGGTATAACCGCGGATCGCGGCCAGCGGGGTGCGTAGCTCGTGGCTGGCGTCGGCGACGAACTGGCGGACCCTGGTCTCGCTGGCCTGTCGGGTGGACAGCGCGGTGGCGATGTGGTCGAGCATCCGGTTCACCGCCGACCCGAGCTGGCCGACCTCGGTGTGCGGGTTTGCGTCGGGTTCGGGCACGCGCACGGGCAGCGCCACCTCACCGCGGTCCAGTGGCAGGTCGACGACTTTGCTCGCGGTTTGCGAGACGCGCCGCAGCGGGGCCAGGGCGCGCCGGATGATCACGATGCCCGCAGTGGTCGCCGCGGCCAGGGCGACCACGGTGACCACTCCGAAGATCAGCAGCACCCGGATCATGGTGGCGTCCACGTTGGACATCGACAGCCCGGTGACAATCACGTCGCCGCCGTGCCGTGCAGGGGCGGCAATCACGCGGTAGCGGCCGAGGCCGTCGAGGTCGCGGGTCACCGGTGTGCGGTTCGGTACGACCGCGTCCAGTTGGGCTTTGGCCTTGTCCGACAACGCGGCTCGCGAGCCGGTGGTGGTCAGGTATCCGGCGTCGACGGCCCGGCCGCCACTGACCACTGCGGCCACCATGCCGACCGGTTGGCCCGGCGCGTCAAGGAATTCGGGTCCCGGCCCCGGCCTGGGAGCGCGGTGATGGTGCCACGGCACCGGCGGTGGCGGTGGTTCACCGAACATGCGTACCGAACGATGCGACGCGTCGTGCACTTGCACGTCGAGCTGGCCGACCAGGTACCGGTACAACGCGAGCTCGGTCACCGCACCGATTCCCAGGCAGGCGATGGTCAATACGATGACCTGGCCGACCAGCAGACGAACCCGAAGCGACCAGGTGCGCCGCGCGCTAACGGGCCGGCTTGAGGACATAGCCGGCGCCGCGCAGCGTATGGATCATGGGCTCGCGCCCGTTGTCGATCTTCTTCCGCAGGTACGAGATGTACAGCTCGACGATGTTGGACCGACCACCGAAGTCGTAACTCCACACCCGGTCCAGGATCTGCGCTTTGCTCAACACCCGCTTAGCGTTGCGCATCATGAACCGCAGCAGCTCGAACTCGGTGGAGGTCAACGAGATCGGTTCGCCGGCGCGGGTGACCTCGTGGCTGTCCTCGTCGAGCACCAAGTCGCCGACGACGATTTGCGCGCCGCTGTCCACCGTCGTCACCCCGGTGCGCCGTAGCAGCGCCCGCAGTCGCAACACCACCTCTTCCAGGCTGAACGGTTTGGTGACGTAGTCGTCGCCGCCGGCGGTCAACCCGGCGATGCGGTCTTCCACCGCGTCCTTGGCGGTGAGCAGCAGCACAGGCAGATGCGGATTGTGTTCGCGCAGTTTGCGTAACACGTCCAGCCCGCTCATGTCGGGCAGCATCACGTCGAGGACGACGACGTCCGGCCGCTGCTTTCGGGCGACCGCCAGCGCCGAGGCCCCGTCCCCGGCGGTGGAAATGTTCCAGCCTTCGTAACGCAGCGCCATCGACACCATTTCGGCGAGGACGGCCTCGTCGTCGACCACCAGCACGTTGATCGGATTGCCGTCGGCACGACGCATCACGACGCGTTCGACGGTCACGTCGCCGCGCCGGTGATCGCCACTGGGTTGGCTCACAACTCCCTAGTATGCGCAGCGAACTGAGTCGATGCTGTGCCGATCCTATGCGCGCGCTGTGAGCGGTTCAGGCGCTGGTCAGTACCAGTATCGCCGGCCGGCGACCGGGCGGCCGACGCTGCCCATGATCCAGAAGACCGCGCCGATCACCAGCAGGATGATGCCGAGCACCTCTAAAACCGGGACCGCCAAAAAATATCCGAGGACCAGAAGAATGATTCCGAGGACGATCATGATGTCTCCATTCCAACAAGGTGTTCGATGTTGATCGCCGGCATCGAACTGGGCTCCGGCAAATGACAACTGACTTTCGGGTTTACGCCTGCGTAGTTCAATGGCCCCGCGATCACCGTCAGCGCGATGTTGCCAACGGAGGCACAGGTTTTTGCCTCACTCTCGAAGTAGCCGCGCTGCCAGACGGCGATCGCCCCGATGATCAGCCAAATCAGCACAATGACGCTGATAATTCCGCCGTACCGCATAGTGACCTCCATTGGTCCGGGCACAAATTCTGGTGCACTGTCTACCCAGCGTTGGAATTTCCAAACACGCGCTGGTGGCAGGGCATCAGCAGGTCGTTTTTTAGTTTTCTGCCTTCAAGGGTAGGCGAAAATGTTGTGCGGCAGGTGGCGATTTGCGCCGGATTTACTTCTCCGGCGGCTCGGCGGGTGTCAACCGCTCGGGCGGTTCGTCGGGTGTCAGCCGCTCCGGCGGCTCCGCCGGAGTCAGCCGCTCGGGCGGTTCTGGCGGGGTGCCGCGTTCTGGTGTCGGATCGGGTGTGGTGGGAGTCATCGGCCAGCCCTACCCGCGTTCCGGCGCTTCAAAACACACCACGGTCACCCTGACCGCTGTGCGGAGATGAAAACCGTTGGCGGCATTACGTCTTCAGCGGGAATATCACGACCATAACGAGCCAGCATCGCAGCCATGCCAGTTGATGCAGCCTGCCAGCCATGCTCGTGCAGCCAATCGGTGATGTCTGTTCGCTCCTCGCGGTACCAGAGGTCGTCGGTGTCGGGGAGCTCGGTCCGGAGCAGTTCGGCAGCCGCGGCTTGGAAGCGTTGCGCCTGTTCACGCTGGCGGGCCAGGAGATCCGGGTTGAGGAAATTCTGGGCAGGTGCATTGACGGCCAGCCAACTGCCCGCCGCGCTGTGCGCATGAATGCGCTCGAAGAGCAGATCCTGGGCCCACGCCGGCAGGTAGCGGATCAGCCCCTCAGCCGACCAGGCAGTCGGCCGCGATGGATCAAAACCCGCTTCCTGCAAGGCTGTTGGCCAGTCCTGCCGCAGGTCGACCGGAACGTTCACCGGCTGCGACGTCGGGCGCGCGCCGTGCTGGCGTAATGTCGCCGACTTGAATTCGAGGACACTCGGCTGGTCGAGCTCATACACCGTGGTCTTGTCCGGCCACGGCAACCGCCAGGCGCGCGCATCTAAACCGGCTGCGAGAATCACGATCTGCCGAACGCCGGATTTCGCGGCTTCGAGAAAGAATTCGTCGAAGAACGCCGTCCGCACGGCCATGAAGTCGACCATGACCTGCATCCGGCTGCGCAGCTCGGGATCACGTTCGATCAGTTGAGCGCGAAGGGCGGGATCGGTGAACAGGCTCCACATTCCGCGCCCCGCCGCGTTCACGAACAGCTGGGCAAACGGGTCCCGGACGAGCGGGTCGGCGGCGGCGGTTTCCGCGGCACGGGCCGCAGCGACACCGAGCGCGGTCGACCCCACGCTCTCGGTGATGTCCCAGGAGTCGTCGTCGGTTCTCGGCATCGCCATTACCTCTCAATCGCAGCCGTCTGGACGGTGAGCGGACAGCCACTCGGCTGCGCGACGCTTCGACGCCCGCGACAGCCATGCGTCCTGGATGAGCTCGGCCAGCTCGGTTCTGCTGACGTCGGCCAACCGGCTGGCCCGCACCAACACCGACGGGTGGCCGTCGAAGCGGTCCGTGGTGAAAAACGGCGAATCCGGGTCCTGCACCAACGCCAATTTATCGCTCTCCGACTCCACCCAGATCATGATCACGTCGGCGTACCGCTCGCCGGTGTCGGGGTCGGCGGCGTCAGGCTGCGGGGTGCGGAAGAACACGAACGACTTGCCGCCGACCTGGTAGATCGGGTTACCCTTCGGCCCTTCGATGCGCCGCGCGAACGGCATTCCGGCGGCGGTCTCGTGGACGTCGCTCAGTCGGGCCGGACGATCCGTCACTGGCCCAACAGTTGTGCCATCGCCGGAATGATCGTCTGTAGTGCCTTGAGCGGGCGCAGCATGACCTTGAACGACACGATCTGCCCGTCGTCATTCCAGTGGATCATGTCGATTCCGTTGACGTAGACACCGTCGATGGTCGCGGCGAACTCGAGGATGGCGGACCGCTCCTGATACCACTGCTCGATTTAGTGAAAATCCGTGTCGCCAAACACTTTTGCCGCTGCTCGCAAGTAGGTCGCCGTCTTCTGCCTGCCCCCCTGGGGGGCGAAGACCGCCGGTGAGTAGAACACGGCATCGTCGGCCAGCAGACTGTCCAGCTCGTCGACACGGCCGTTCTCGATGATCTGCAGCCAACGCTCGATCACTGGTGGCGTCATAGCCCGATCCTCGCAGACGGTAGCTTTTCCACCGTGGAGAACCTGGAAGCGGTCGCGGAATGGATGTCGCGGCAGGGCCTGGACGAGGGCCCGCTGGAGGATGTTTGCGAGATCAGCGGCGGAACACAGAACATCATGCTGCGGTTCACCCGTTCCGGCCGGGAGTACGTGCTACGACGCGGACCGCGACACCTGCGTCCCCGCAGCAACACGGTGATTCTGCGGGAGACCCGGGTGCTGGCCGCCCTGGCTGACACCGACGTGCCGCATCCCCATCTGATCGCCACCTGCGACGACACGTCGGTGCTCGGCGATGCGGTGTTCTACCTGATGGAGCCCGTCGACGGGTTCAACGCCGGCGAGGAGCTACCTGCACTGCATGCCAGCGACGCCAGCGTGCGCTTCGGCATGGGGCTGTCGATGGCCGACGCGCTGGCCAAGCTGGGCGCGGTCGACCATGTGGCCGTCGGGCTGGCCGACTTCGGAAAGCCGGAGGGGTTCCTGGAACGCCAAGTGCCACGGTGGCTTTCGGAACTGGAGTCCTACAACCAATTCGAGAACTATCCCGGCCCGGACATACCCGGCGTCGACGACGTCGCCAAGTGGCTCGACGAAAACCGGCCGACGCGGTGGCAGCCGGGCATCATGCACGGCGACTACCACGCCGCCAACGTGATGTTCTCCCGCACCGGCCCGGACGTCGTCGCGATCGTCGACTGGGAGATGTCCACGATCGGCGACCCGCTGCTGGATCTGGGCTGGATGCTGGCCACCTGGCGGCAATCCGACGGGACCAGCGTGTTCGGCCACAGCCTCACCGAGATGGGCGGATTGGCCGGCCCCGACGACCTCATCGAGCGTTATGCGGCCAACACCACCCGCGACCTGTCACACATCACCTGGTACACCGTGCTGGCCTGCTTCAAGCTCGGCATCGTCATCGAGGGCACGCTGGCGCGGGCCTGTGCGGGCAAGGCGCCCAAGGAAGTCGGCGACCACCTGCACGCCGCCACGGTGAAGCTGTTCGAGCAGGCGCTGGAGCTCATGAATTGATCGACTTCGACATCCCGGCAGAGCTAGCGGCGCTGCGCGACGAGATCCGCACCTTCGTCACCGAACAGATCGTTCCGTACGAGACCGATCCGCGTCTGACTCGGCACGGTCCCGACGACGAGTTGCGCGCCGAGCTGGTGGAGTTGGCCCGCGCCGCGGGGCTGCTGACCTTCCAGGCGCCCAAGCGATTTGGCGGCCGGGAGCCGTCGCACCGCGAACAAGCGGTGCTGTTCGAGGCGGCTGGCTGGTCGACGCTGGGACCGGTGGCGCTCAACTGCGCCGCACCCGACGAAGGCAACATGTACCTGCTCGCCAAGGTGGCCAACCAGCAGCAGGTCGACGAGTTTCTGCTGCCGGTGATCGACGGTAGGCAGCGGTCGGTGTTCGCGATGACCGAACCCGACGGCGCCGGCTCAGATCCCAACCAGCTGGCCACCGAGGCACACTTCGACGGCACCGACTACGTCATCAACGGCCGCAAATGGTTGATCACGGGGGCTCAGGGTGCACGGACGTGGATCATCATGGCCCGCGTCGCGCCGAACCCGCACGGCGCCGACGGGCCGACGCTGTTTGTGTGCGACGGCCGAACGGCCGGCATCGAGCTCGAGCGGGTGATGTCGACGATGGACCGCAACTACGTCGAAGGCCATGGCGTGGTGCGCTTCACCGACCTGCGGCTGCCGGCGTCGGCGGTGCTCGGCGAGGTGGGGCAGGCGCTGCGCTACGCGCAACTGCGGCTGGCCCCGGCGCGGTTGACCCATTGCATGCGCTGGCTGGGCGCCGCCTCGCGGGCACAGTCGATCGCGCTGCACCACGCCCGCACCCGCACCGCGTTCGGCAAACCCATCGGTGAACACCAGGGCGTGAGCTTCATGATCGCCGACAACGAGATCGCCCTGCAGCAATGCCGGCTGGCTATCTGGTGGGCGTGCTGGGCGCTGGACAACGGCGCGAAAGGCCGGCACGAAAGCTCCATGGTCAAGGCCTACGTGTCCGAAGAGTTGTTCAAAGTCGCCGACCGCTGTGTGCAGATCCTCGGCGGCATCGGCATCTCCGACGAGACGCCGGTTGGCATGATCTTCTCCGACATGCGCGCGTTCCGGCTCTACGACGGCCCGACCGAAGTGCACAAGTACGCCATCGCCCGGCAGGTGCTGCGCTCGCCCTAGCGCTACTCGGTGCTCGTCCGCAGCGCCCTCAGGGCGTCCTCGAGCGTCGGGTACAGCGACACGGTCTTGTCGAGACCCAGCAAATCGATAGGCCGCCTGGTCACCGGGCTGTCCGCCACGATTGCGAGCTGGCCCGCGTCGCCGAGCTTTTCGCGGGCGGCTGCCAGGATCCGAACACCGGCGGACGCCAAGAACTCCGTCGCGGACAGTTCGACGACCAGGACCGCCGGCTCTCCGGCGAGCGCTTCGTCGATTGCCGCCTCGAACGCCGGGGCGGTGCTCAAATCGATCTCGCCGCCCACAGTCAGCACCGCGACGCCGTCGAGATGCTCGACTGAGGTACTGATCGGATCCGGAGCTGACAACGGCCATCCTTCGTCCGGCGCTGAGCTGCAATACGAGCTGTGGTGCCGACCCAAACCCGCTCTCGCAGACTGCCAGAAATGATACTTCAACCACTGCCGCTTAGCGGTCGGTTACGCTGGGCAAAGCATGTGCGGGCCACCGCCGGGGGGTGCAGGCAGGAGCCGGGAGGTTCGATGTCGGATCCGTCGACGGGCTTAGCGAGCACCACCGCTGTCAGCCAACCAATGGGCGTCTCCACCGAGGGTTTGCTGCCGCAGCTTGTCCAGCACCTGCGGCAGAACCGCACCGCGTTGCGTGAGGAATGGGCCCAGCGGATCACCGAGGCGCAGTTGCTCACCGCGATGACGCCGGAGGAGATTTTCTCCGAGGCCACCGCCGTCTACGACAACTACGTCGAGGTGCTCGAGACCGGAAGCGTCGAGGCCCTGCAGGCCTACGCGCGCGACCTGTCCGAACGCATCATCCCGCGGGGCGTGGAGACCGACGAGGTGGTCGGCATCGTGTTGCTGTTGCGCGACGTGCTCGCCCGCTCGCTGTTCGAGAAGTACCAGTCCGACTTCAAGATGCTCAACCGGGTACTCGACGCCTACGAGCCGGCCGCCAACCGCATTGCCAACACCGTTGCCGTCAGCTTCGTCCAGGAACGCGAGCGCATCATCCGCCAACAGCAGGAGGCCATCCGAGAGCTGTCCACGCCGGTGCTGCAGGTGCGCGAGCAGCTGCTGATCCTGCCGATCATCGGCATCCTCGACAGCCAGCGCGCCCGTCAGGTCACCGAACAGCTGCTGCGGGCGATCCGGGCCAACCGGGCCAAGGTGGTGGTCATCGACATCACCGGTGTGCCCACCATCGACTCGACCGTCGCGAACCACCTGGTGCAAACCGTCGACGCGTCGGGATTGATGGGCGCCAGCGTGATCATCACCGGCCTGTCGTCGGAGATCGCGCTGACCCTGGTGACAATCGGACTGGATCTTTCGAAGATGAACGCGGTCGGCGACCTGCAGGGGGGAATCGAAGAGGCCGAGCGGCTGCTGGGTTACGAAGTCACCCGCACCGGCGAGCAGAGCGGGTGAGCACCGCCATTACGAGCGCCCCATGCCAGTACCCATCCTGAAGCAGGGCGCGATTCTCATCGCGACCGTGCAAGCCGCGCTCACCGACTCCGACACCGAACGGCTCCGTCAGGATCTGATGGAACGGGTCAGCCGGTTCCGCGCCCAGGGCATCATCGTCGACGTCACCGCCATCGACGTGATGGATTCCTTCGCCGCCCGGTCGCTGCGCACGATCGCGCACATGACCCGGCTGCGTGGCGCGGACACCGTGATTGTGGGCCTGCAGCCCGAAGTGGCGTTCGCGATGGTCCAGCTCGGGCTGGCGTTCGACGACATGTATACGGCGCTCGACCTGGAGGAGGGCCTCGCGCTGCTGAATCGACAACTGGCCCTGCGAAAGTCGATCGGACGTGAGAGTGGCGGATAACGTCGGCGTCGACCTGCGAGTCGACATCG
>Ga0070737_10003683_pt1 | contig 16228 bp, 14 predicted proteins | sample Coa_R1_10_FD_66438 | JGI IMG/M metagenome (GOLD analysis project Ga0070737, IMG submission 66438) | Surface soil microbial communities from Centralia Pennsylvania, which are recovering from an underground coalmine fire - Coalmine... | ecosystem: Environmental > Terrestrial > Soil > Unclassified...
GGGACCGTCACGCGGTTCCGGTCCGGCCATCACGGCGCGGATCGGGCGGGTGTAGCGGCGGTACGGGCGCTCGCCTGCCGTGGCCCATGGCAGCCCGGGGAGGATGGGGAGCCTGGCCGGGAAGGCGCGCCGTCCGGCCCCGGTGGCGTCTTCGGGGATCTGGCCGGGCTGGGTGGGCAGGCGGTTGCGGGGTGTGCCGCGCGCCGTGCCCGCCGGGCCTGTCCCATCCGGCGGCGGACAGGTGCGCGGCGGCCAGCGGCGGGATGGCCGCCCCTCCTGGCCCAGGTGCGCGGGGAGGTCTTCCAGGTGCGCGGGGAGGTCTTGCTGAGCATCCGGGCCTCGTCGGCCGGCCGGCGGCCCGGGCCGGGAGCAGGGGCCGCGGTAGCTGGTCCCGCCGCTGTGGTGCGTGTGCAGGGAGTCCGGCAGCGCCCGCCCATGCCCGGCCGGTCAGGCCGGCCGCTCGATGTCCCCCGCCGGGACGCTGGCGATCAGCGCCGGCAGCAGGGGGAACTCGCGGGGGAGCACCGGTGGATGAGGATCATTTCCGCGGTGTCGGGCCGGTTCCCGTCGCTCGCTTATCCCGCCGCGCCGGAGGTCCCGGTCAGAACGGAACGGGGACGGTCAGCAGGCCCTCGCCGTGACCGCGGCCGGCCAGGATGCGGCAGAACTCCACCGCGTCCGCTTCCAGGTGCGGCCCGCCGGCGCCGAACCGGAAGCTCCCGCCGGCCGGGCCGGTCAGCGTCAGCGCGCAGGGCTGGCCGTGCCGGGCGGCCCATTCCCGAGCCACGTCGGCGACCAGGACCCCATCGTGATCGGCGGTCAGCACCAGGGGCCGCCCGGTCGCGGCGGCGATGTCCGTCCGGTGCATCCAGCAGTCGCGGGTGCCGATCGTCTCCACCACGTAGCCGTAGGTCCACGGCTCGGTCTGCTGCCCGACGGGCTGGTCGATGGGCATGCGGCGGCGCCGGACGAAGCCGGGGAGACGGCGGCGGCCCCGCGCCGCCCGCGGCGCGACGGCAGCGAACCGGGCCACCAGCTCGGCGGGGGTCAGGCGCGCGTGCTCGGCGACCTGCAACGCGGTCAGCGCGTCGATCCATACCCCGCCCGCGCGCTTGGCGGCCCGGACCTGCCGCAGGTTCTCCCGCGCCGAGGCGGCGAACTCGGCCATGCCCAGCAGGTGCCCGGCCATCGCCTTGACATCCCAGCCCGGGCAGGCGGTCGGCCGTGCCCAGTCGTCTGCGTCCAGCTCCCGCAGCAGCGCGAGGACCCGCTCATACTCGGTGGCGGCCAGCCGGTCCGCCACCGCCCGCGGCAGCGCCGAGACGCGCGGCCCGGATCTTGTCGCAGCTTCGTTGTGTGTCGCGGTCTCGCTCATTGTCCCGCTCCTCTCCTCCCGCCGGCCGGCGCGGTCAGCCGCGGGCCGGGCAGCCCCATCTCGTCGGCGTACATGTCGATGGCCCGCTCCAGCAGCCGCCGCCACCGCCGGCCGCCGGGATCGTTGGCGATTTGCTGGCTGACCAGCCCTGCCACCAGCGCGGTGAACAGGTCCGCAGCCGCCTCACCGCCGGCGCCCAGCCGCGCCAGCACGGCGCGCAACCGGTCCAGCGTCTCCACCGCGGGCGCGTACGCCTCCGCGGTCGGCTCGAAACCGGGGACCAGCCGCTGGTTCATCAGCTGCGCGCGGGCCGGCTCGGCCAGCGCGAAGTCGAAGAACCCCGCCGCCACCATCGCCAGCGCCGCCCGCGGCGCGGCCGGCAGCCGTGGCTCCGTCTCGGCCACCACCGCCAGGTAGTCCTCCCAGCCCTGCCGGTACATCGCGTCGTAGATCGCCATCTTGGACGGGAAGTGCGTGTACAGCGACGGCGGCTGCATGCCGATCCGGGCCGCGATCTCCCGCAGCGTGACCGCGCCGATCCCCTGTTCCCGGGCGATGTCCCAGGCGGCGGCGAGGATCTCCTGCCGTGTCGCCTCACGTAGTTTGGCACGCCTATCAAGCATCATTCTTCCTAATGTGATTAGGAAGAATCCTGGTCCCGTCGTCCCGGTTTGTCAAGCACGTCCCGCGGCTAGAGCAGACACCGGCACGCCCGTTCGGCGATAGTTAGGTTCGTGACCTCGACGATGGTGGCCGTGGACGGCGGACAGGTATGGGCCGACGACAGCGGGGGCGACGGGCAGCCGCTGGTCCTGCTGCACCCGGGCGTGGGCGATTCGAGGTTCTGGGAACCGGTCCTGCCCGCGCTCACCGCGGCGTACCGGGTGATCAGGTACGACGCCCGCGGCTTCGGACTGTCCCCGGCGCCGGCGGTCAAGTTCTCGTTGTTCGGCGACCTGGTCGCGGTGCTCGGCTTCTATGGTCTGGACCGGGTTGCGATCGTTGGCTGTAGCCAGGGCGGCGGCAGCGCGCTGAGCCTGGCCGTCGAGCAGCCCGGGCGGGTGTCAGCGCTGGTGCTGCTGTGCCCGGGGATCCCGGGATACCCGTGGCCCGAGGCGCCGGACTCCTCACGGGAGCCGGGCGCGCTGGAGGCCGAGTACGAGCGCGCGCTGGCCGCCGGCGACGTTGACGGCCTGGCCGGGGTCATGCAGCGGGTGTGGGCCACCGCCGGTCCCACCCCGGCGGTCATGGAGCAGCTGCGCTCCGCGGCACGAGCGACGATCTCTTCCGGAGACCTGGAACAGCAGGACCCGCCCGCCTTCGGCCGGCTCGGCTCTATCTCCGTGCCCACGTCAATACTGGTCGGAGACGCGGACTACCCGCCGCTTATCGAGGCCAGCCGGCAAGCCGCCGCCCGGATCCCCGGCTGCGCGCTCACCGTGGTTCCGGGGATGGACCATATGCCGGCACTGCGCGAACCCGATCTCGTCGTGCGGACGATCACCAGCACGCTGGCCCGGGTAGCGCCGTAGCCGGTCTCATGTCAGGCCGCAGTTAGTTCCTGGGCATCATCAACATCACCTACGCCGGGCCCGCGAGTCCCGGGCGCGGTCCGCCGCCCGGATCGACCTCATCGGCGCCGCGCTGGCCTGACCGGCCTGGTCGCGATCGTGCTGCCGCTGGTGGAGGGGCAACGGCGCGGGCTGGCTGATCCCGGCCCTGGTGATCTCCGGGATCGGGATGGGGTTCGTGATCGGCCGATGCCTTCCATCGCCTTGGCGAAGGTGAAGCCGGAACACGCGGTGGCCGCCCTCGTCCGGCTCTTTCCCCGCTCTTCGTGCCCCCCCTGGGACGCCGCGGTACGTTCAGCATGACCGGGAAGGCCGCGGCCGGAGACCGGAGCCGGTCAGGAGCCGCCCCCGTCTCCGGCCGGAGACGGGGCCACGCGATCCAGCCAGGCCGCGATGCTGCGGTTCAGGGTCGGCATCGGAAGCGAGCCGTGGTCCAGGACGGCGGCGTGGAAGTCGGGCAGGGAGAACGCGGAGCCGAGGCGCCGGCGGGCCTCTTCCCGCAGGCGCACGATCTCCAGCTTGCCGGTGAGGTAGGCCAGCGCCTGCCCGGGCATTACGATGTACCGGTCGATCTCGGAGGCCATGAACTCCCGCGGCATGGGCACGTGCTCGACCGCGTACTCCAGGGCCCGCTCACGGCTCCAGCCGAAGGCGTGGATGCCGGTGTCCACGACCAGCCGGACGGCCCGCATCAGGGACGTGCTGACCGCGCCGAGCAGGCCGCGATCGTCGGCGTAGAGCCCGGTTTCCTCGGCGAGCTGCTCGGCGTACAGTCCCCATCCTTCCGAGAACACCGGCAGGCTGCGCTGGCGCTGTAGCGCGGGCAGGCCGGAGAGCAGCTGGAGGCGGGACAGTTGCAGGTGATGGCCGGGCACCGCTTCGTGGAAGGCCACGACGTCGATGTCCCATCCGGTGCCGGCGGTGGGCCGCCGGGTGTTGAACCAGAAGGTCCCCGGCCGCCCGCCGTCCAGGCGGGGCGGGGTGTAGTGAGGTGCGGCGCCGCTCGCGGCCACCACCTCCGGCATGGGCGTCACTTCGCACGGCGGCGGAAGGGGATCGGGGAAGAACTCCCCTGACCGCTCCTCAGCCCGGCGCACGGCGGCCACCGCCTGGCGGATCGCCTCCTCCGGGGGGATCTTCCCGGCCGAGTCCCGCAGCCCCGCGAACACCGCGTCACGTCCGGACAGCCCCAGGCGCGCTCCCAGCTGCACGGCCCGGGCTTCCAGCGCCGCGACGTGCTCCAGGCCAGTCTGGTGCAGTTCTTCGGCGGACAGCGGCAGGGTTGTGTAGATCCGGATCGCCCGGGCGTAATCGGCCTCGCCGCCGGGCAGCCAGCAAAGCCCGGCCCGGGCGGCCGGCCGCGCCCGCGGGAGCAATTCCTTGACGGTGTCCACCCACCTCGCCAGCGCCGGGTGCACTATCTCCGCCGCGGCCGTCTGGCGTTCCCGCTCCCACGCCGCGGCACGGTGCCAGCCCCGCGGCGGCCGGGGCGAAAGCACAGGGCTGCTGCCGGGAGCGGCCAGCACCCCCTCGGCCCAGCCGATGGCCTGCTCGGCGAGCGGGGCGACCGGCAGCCGCCCCCGGCCGGCGCCGGCCCGCAGCCGCCCGGTGATCTGGCCGAACCAGGTGCCGCTGCCCTTCAGGCGGGTCAGGTATGCCTCGGCCGCGGCCGGGTCCACCAAGACGGTCCGGGCCGCCACCGCGAGGAAGACGGCCGGGCCCGCGTAGTGCATGGCGGTGACGGTGTGCTCGTCCTGCGCCAGGTCAATGCCCGCCACCTCCTGGGCGGCGGCCTCGGTCGTGCAGTCGAGCGTGACCGCGTCGGCCGGCGTGAGCTGCCCGCGCGCGATCGCGGCGGCCTCCCGGAGGAACCCCTCGACCTCGGCGCGCCAGGCCTGCTGGCCCTCCTCGCTGTCGTCGGGGAGCAGATCGTCGTACCCGGGGATGCCGTACATGGTGGCGGCGAACGGGTTGGCGTGCAGCCAGCGCTCGTGGAAACGGTCGGCCAGGTCGCGTGCTGGGGTCATGGAACCTTCCGATCGAAGCAGCATGATCAGTCGAAGCCTAGCGAGGGCCCGGGCCGGCCGCAGCCAAGAAGGCGCCGGGCCGCGGGAGTCCGCCTGGCGCGGCGGCGCGGCCCGCGCCGCCGCGCGGCCGCTCAGCCGCTAGCCGGCCTGGCGCGCCGACATCGTGATGAAGTCACGAGCCCACCACGGCTCGAAGAACGTCCAGGGGCCTTGCTTCGTCGTGGCCAGCAGCTTGCTCCCGTTGGACGGCGCGGCGAGGCCGTGCGGGGCCGGGGGGTCGTAGCTTACGAAAACCGGCCAGGAGGGGTTGATGTCGAGCTGCATGCCGCGGACCACCCCGGCGCGCACCAGAAGCTCGGCCAACTGCAACGGATCCAGCGCCGGGCCGACAGCGTAGACGAGGGCGCCATCGGCGGTGATGCCGATCCCCGAACGCCACTGATGCTCGATTCCTGGCACCGAAGCGGCGCACGAGGAGACGCCGCAGGTCGAGCCCCACGCTCGCCAGTCGCTGCTCGCCGCCAGCGGCGTGGGGCGGCCGTCCGCGATCAGCGGCACCAGGTTCTGGCGGACCGCCACCACGCTGGGTGTCATCCGCACGTCGGTTCCCCAGGCGCCGACGGTGACGCTCCCGTCGGCGTAGATCACCAGCGAGGCCGCGCCTGGCACCAGCCGGTAGATCACGCGGCCTTCGGTGTAGTAGCCGCCGTGCGCGTCGGCCATCTTGAAGCCGCCGTTGAACGCGGCCACCAGCGTGGCCGCCTGCGCGCGCCGGATGGGCGCGGTGTACCGGTACGGCCCGCCGCCCGGGCTCTTGGAGCCCGAGTACAGCCTGGCGGACAGCAGCCTGGTGTCCATCCACGCGATCCCCGCCCGCTGGGTGCCGCCCGGCGGTGTGAGCGTCGTCTCGTAGATCGCCGGCCCGCCGTCGACCGGACGCCCCGCGGCGCGCCAGGTTCCCTGCCCGGCGGACGCCGGCCCGGCGAACGGGATGAGGGCCGCGGGCGGCGGCAGCGGCGCCGTCGGCTGGCTGCCGGGCGGGGCGGGCGCGGGCACGCGGGCGGCGGCGGTGCGCGGAGAGCGCGCGGCGCGCGGCGCCGCACTCGCGGCGGCGTGACTCGCCGGGGCGGTCGCCGGGCTGCCCGCGCCGCACGACGTCAGCGCCGCGCACAGGCCCGCCAGCGCGCACAGGGATGCCGCCGCCCCCGGACGGCGGCGGCCCCGGACTCCGGTCACGCCTCCACGGTAAGGCACCGGCCGCCATCCGCGATGCCGAGCCGTCCCGCCGGAGGCGGCAGCCTGGTCAGCCGCCCAGCTCCGCCCGCAGCCGGACCGCCGCGGCGGACATCGCCGCCAGCTTGCCGAACGCCGTGTCGCGGGGGATGTACTTCATCCCGCAGTCGGGCGCCAGCACCAGCCGGGACGCGGGCACGAACGGCAGCGCCCGCCGTACCCGTTCCACCACGACCTCCGGTGTCTCGACAGCCGGGTCGGCGAGGTCGAGCACGCCGAGGATGATCGTCTTGCCGTCGAGCGCGCTCAGCACGGAGCAGTCGAGCCCGGACTGCGCCGTCTCGACGGAAATCTGGTCGGCGTCGCAGGCGGCGAGCTCAGGAAGGAACGAGTAGCCCTCGGGGCGTTCGTGGATGATCGCGGCGTAGCCGAAGCAGAGGTGCACCGCCGTCGTCCCGAGCCCGGTCACGCCCTCCAGCGCCCGGTTGATCACCTTGACGCCGTACTGCTGGGCCTCGGCCGGGCGGGCCTGCAGGTACGGCTCGTCCAGCTGGACGATGTCCGCCCCGGCCGCGAAGAGATCCCGGATCTCCTCGTTAACCGCCTCGGCGTAGCCGAACGCCAGCGCTTCCCTGCTCCCGTAGTAGTCGTCCTGCGCCTGCTGCGCCATGGTGAACGGCCCCGGCACCGTGATCTTGACGGCCCGCGAGGTGTGGGCGCGCAGGAACTTCACGTCCTCCGCCTCTACCGGGTGCTTGCGCCGTATCGGGCCGACGACGCGGGGCACCGGGTTCGGGTGACCGCTGCGGTCGAGCGCGGTGCCGGGGTTGTCGATGTCCACCCCGTCCAGCGCCGTCGCGAACCGGTTCGAGTAGCTTTCCCGGCAGATCTCGCCGTCGGTGATGATGTCGAGTCCCGCGTCTTCCTGGGCGCGGATCGCCAGCAGGGTGGCGTCTCGCTGGGCCTGCTCAAGGAACTCCGGTGCGACGCGCCACAGTTCGCGCGCGCGTACCCGCGGCGGAAACCGCCCGGCCAGCCGTTCCCTGTCGATCAGCCAGTCGGGCTGCGGATAGCTTCCAACCAGTGACGTAGGCAGCAACATGCCATGCACGTTACGCCGGAAGATCGGTTGTGTATACGCCTATCGGACAAGTGTCCGCGCGCCGCCACGGCGCTCAGCGCCTCATTGCAGGATGTTGACCGCCCGGGCCACCACCAGCGCGACGGTCACGATCGAGATGAGCGATTGCGCGGTCATCGCCATCTTCGCCCACCGGGAGAGCGGCATCACGTCGGTCGGGCTGAACGCGGCGGCGTTCGTGAACGCGAGGTAGAGGTAATCGGTGAACGTCGGCTCCCATTCCGGCGAGACTAGCTCCGGCGGACTGACCATCTGGACGAACTGGAAGTCCGGGTACGGTTTGGTGGCGAGGGCGCGGGCCACGGGACCGCCACGGTCGAACTCCCAGTACCACAGGGCGAAGGCGACCACGTTCGTCAGCCAGACCGCGCCGCCGGTGATCAGCAGCTGCCCGGCGTCCCAGTGCTGGCGGCCATCCACCAGGCCGACGGCCAGCCGCTCCACCGTCCACGCGTTGGCGAAGCTGAGCAGCGCCGCCAGCGTGAGGCTGAGCATCCGGAGCATCCGGGACTCGCGGTCGATCCGGTGCGGGTTCGCCGCGACCAGGGTGACAAGCAGCAGTCCCTGGAGCGCGGGCAGGACCCACACCGGGCGCAGCAGCACGAGCCGGCCTGGCACCGCGATCTGCAGCGCGATGGCTACCGTCACGCACAGGGTGACCTGCCACCGTGCCTCGCCTCTCGTGCGGCGGCGCCAGGCGGGCGCCTGATGCGGCTGATGCCGTGCTCCGGCGCGCTCGTGCAGCCACGAGCCGGCATGGCTGCCCTCCGCCAGGCTATGCGTGACCGCGCGCTGGAGCTCGTCGATCCGCTCGTGCAGCGACCGGATCCCCTCGATGACATGCGCGCCGCCCGGAGGCGCAGCCTGACCGTCCCGCGGCTCAGCTTGCGGCCCGGTGCGCGCGTCGTCGCCGATCCCAGACACAGCACCAGTCTGGCCGGCGTGTCAACCTAATGCGGTATCCCCGACACGAGATCGCCGACACGAGCCAGCGCCTCGCCGGCTGCGACGCGCGACGGGCTGCCGGCCGATGCCTCCAGCCGGTCGGCCAGCCGGTAGAGCGCGTACAGGCCGTGCACGCCAGCCCAGCGGGCCGGCTCTGGCTCCCACGCACGGCTGCGGTGCCCCACCCACGGCAGGGACGTCAGCGGCGACGTCTCGCCGAGCACCAGGTCGGCCAGCGTACGGCCGGCCAGGTTGGCGGCGGCGACGCCGTGCCCGGTGTAGCCGCCGGCCCAGCCGAGGCCGGACGCGGCATCGTAGCCGACCGAGGCGCACCAGTCGCGGGGCACGCCAAGGACCCCGCACCAGGCGTGCTCGAGCCGGGCCGGGGCGGCGGCGGGGAACATGCGCCGCACGATCTCGCCGAGGTCGGCAGCCGTCCGCGGATCCGTCACCCCGCGGTGGTCCACACCGGAACCGAACCGGTATGGCACGCCGCGCCCGCCGAGCGCGATCCGCCCGTCAGCGGTCCGCTGCGCGTACATGTAGGCGTGCGCCTCGTCGGACAGCGTCTCGAAGCCGTCCCACCCGATCTCCTTCCACGCCGGATCGGGCAGCGGCTCGGTCACCACCATGGAGCTGTTCATCGGCAGCAGGGCGCGCCGCGCGCCCGGCAGCATGGCGGTGAACCCCTCGGTGCAGCGCAGCACGGACCGCGCCCGCACGTCGCCGAAGACGGTCTCCGCGACCGCCCCGGCGGAGCGGCCGGAATCCCCGCGGCCGGGGCGGATCGCCGTCACCGGCGTCGCTTCGTAGATGTCGGCGCCCCGCCGCTCCACCGCGGCGGCAAGCCCCGCGACAAGCGCAGCCGGCTGCACCCGTGCGCTCGCCGGGGCATACAGGCCGCCGAGGGCGCCGGCCACATTGATCCGCTCCCGGACCTCGTCCCGGGACAAGAACATGTAGACGTCGTCCCCGTCTCCCCAGGCGCGCAGGCGCGCGAGGCCGGCGCGCAGCCGGGCGAGCTGCGATGGCGTCGTCGCCACGGACAGCCGGCCGCCCTTTACGAAGTCGGCGGCGATCGACTCGGCCGCGCATACCCGGCCGACCTCATCCACGGTGTCCCGCAGCGCCGCCTCCAGGTCACGCACCCCGGCAGCCCCCCGGGGGCCGCGGGCGTAACGAGCGCGGTCCCCGGGGAGTTCGGCGGTCACCCAGCCGCCGTTGCGCCCCGACGCCCCGTACCCGGCGAAAGCCGCCTCGAGAACGATGACACGCGAGTGCGGGCTGCGCTCCTTGAGGTAGTACGCCGTCCACAGGCCGGTGTAGCCGCCGCCCACGATGCAGACATCGGCTTCGGCCGGCCCGGGCAGCGACGGGCGGCGGGGCGGGAAGCCGCCGAGCGCCCGCCACCAGTAGGAGACTTCACCATTGCGCATGGTCGGACCGTACCTCAGCGGCCCCCTCGCGAGCACTCCCCGCGAGCCGGAGGGCGCGCCGCCGTCTGGACCGAGGGGCGAGGAGCGCGGCAACGAGCGACGAGGGAAGACGGCGCGTACAAGCGTCCCGGAGGCGAGCGGGACAAGCAGGGCATGAACCGCGTCAGTACCGGGAAGTTCTCAGATGGCGCGGGACACCCCCGGGCCGGCCGGTGAGCGGAATCCGCAGGGTAGCGTCTAATTATGCGGCTTGGGGTCCTTGACGTCGGATCAAACACGGTCCACTTCCTCGTGGTCGACGCCTATCCCGGGGCGCGCCCGCTGCCGGCGTTCTCGCACAAGGCCGAACTACGGCTCGCCGCGCACCTGGAGCCGGGCAACAAGCTGCCGGAGGACGTGGAGAAGCGGCTCACCTCGGTCGTTTCCGAGGCGATGCGGATCGCGGAGGACAAGGGCGTCGAGGAGATCATCGCCTTCGCCACGTCCGCGGTCCGCGACGCGGCCAACGGCGACGACGTGCTCGCCCGGGTCCAGAAGCGGACCGGGGCCCGCATCAAGGTCCTGTCCGGCGAGCACGAGGCGCGGCTGACATTCCTGGCGGCACGGCGCTGGTTCGGCTGGTCGTCGGGGCGGCTGCTGGTCATCGACATCGGCGGCGGCTCGCTCGAGGTCGCCGCGGGCCCGGACGAGGAACCGGAGGCGGCGATGTCGCTTCCGCTCGGCGCCGGGCGCCTCACCCGGGACTGGCTGAGCGCCGATCCGCCGCCGCCGGAAGAGGTGCGCGCCATGCGCAAGTATGTGCGGGCCGAGATCGCCCGCGAGGCCGGCAACCTGCTCCGCGGCGGTCCCGCCGACCACGCGGTCGGCACGTCGAAGACGTTCCGCCAGCTTGCCAGGATCGCGGGCGCGGCGCCGTCGAGCGAGGGCTTCTATGTGAAGCGGTTCCTCAAGCACGCCGACGTGGTCGTATGGGCCGAGCGGCTCGCCGCGATGGACCGGGCTGAGCGCGCCCGGCTGCCCGGGGTCTCCGAAGGCCGGGCGGAGCAGATGACGGCCGGCGCCATCATCGCGGACGCGATAATGGACCTGATGGGCGTCGCCCAGATTGAGATCTGCCCGTGGGCGCTGCGAGAAGGCGTGATCCTCAAGCGGCTGGACACGCTCACGTAGCGGCTGACCGGGGAGAGGAGCCGCGGTACGTTCGGGCTATCTCAAGGACGCCGCACCGCCGGCAGCCCGCGGCCGTCGCCGACGGCGCCACCGGGAAATCCCGGCGACGCCGTCGGGAGTGCCGCTGCCACCGCCTTACCGCCGGAGGCGGATACCCTCGGTCGGCTCGTCGGGGTCGGTGAGCCCGGGCCGGCCGTGGTCCCGCATCACGTCGCGGTCGGCGAGGCCGTCGCCGAACCCGGAAACCGGTGCGGAAGCGCCCGGCACCGGGCCGGGCCGTGGCGACCCGGCAGGCATCGGCAGCGGCTGTCGCGGCGCGCTCTCCGCTGTGGTGGCGCCGAGCCTGCCCGCGCCGCCGGACATGGCGGGGGGCGCCGGCGTGGCGCCCGGCCGTTCGTGCTGGGGCGGCCGGCCGTCGGCGCCGCCGCGCGGCGGCGCCGCGGCACCGGTGGCAAGGGTCTCCGGCGCCGGCGGTGCCAGCAGGGAGAGATCCATATCCGGGGCAGGGTGCTTGTCGCCGGCCGCCGCGGCGGTGTCGGCGGCGTCGGTGCCGGCGGCGTCGGCGGCTTCGGCGAGGCTGATCGCCTTGGTGACCGACTGGTTGACCTCTTCTTCAAGCGACATGCGGGCAGTCTCCGCGGCGACCAGGCCCTGCACGCCGTCCAGGATGTCGGTAAGCCGCCGGACCGTCTCCGCGTGCCGCGTGCTGAGCAGGTTAAGCCTGCGTTCGGCGCCGTCATGGATGGCCGTGGCGCGCGCGGTTGCCTCGTCGAGCACCTTCTTGGCCTGCGCCTTGGCGTTGGCCAGGGCGGCGTCCGCCTTCTTGCGCGTCTCGCTGGTGAGCTGGTCAGCTTCCTTGCGTGCGGCGGTGCGCGTCTTGTCAGCCTCCTCGCGCGCGGCGGCGATGGCTCGCTCGGCCTGCTCCTGCGCCGCGGTCAGCATCCGTTCCGCCTGCTCGCGCGCGTCGGTGCGGACCCGCTCCGCTTCCTGCTGCGCGTCGGCCCGGAGTTTGGCGATCTCCTCGTTGGCCTTGTTCCGCTGGGCCTTCGCCTCGTCGTCCGCGAGCTTGAGGATCTGGGCGATCCGCTCGCTGACCTCCTCGTGCGCGGGCCTGCCGACAAGCGCCTGCTGGCGGACGGTGGAAAGCTCACGGCGCAGGTGCTCGCTCTCGTCAAGGGCCCGGGCAAGGCGCTGCTCCAGCTCGCGGATCTCGTTGTTGCGGCGCGCTACGTACTCGTCAACCTGGCGACGGCTATAGCCGCGCATCTGCATCTCAAACTCTTCATGCAGGAGGTTAGGGAGGAGCTCACTATTTTCATTCATGGCATCACGAGAATCTTTGCGTCCGTATGTGGGTCTGCGGGAAGGATGTCCGGAGTCTAACGATGGTCCGGGCCCGTGGCGGGCCCGGTGAGCGGGACGTGACTGGCGGGGCGCCGTCCCTGGGCGCGCCGCCGCCCGCCGCCGCCCGGCCGCCGCAGGCCGCTGTCGCGGACCATCGGACGCGGCCGGGATGCGACCGGGACGCAGCCCGCCGGATCGTCTCGGATGTACAGCACAAGTGTCGTTCTGGAAACAGTTACCCACCCGCACTCTTCCCCGTGAGGCCTCCGCCCGCAACCCAAATGGCTGAGTGTCCCGATATATCCGAACTTGCCCGGTGGCGAAAGGCCCGTCGGTTATTTCTGCGTCATATTTTGATTACTGTCTGTTACTGCGATCTGGCTATACCCGGTATCCGGGCACTGAACCGCGCCGCCGGGGACGCTATGTGCGGGCGGGCCGCCCGCGGCCGGGCCCCGCGGCGGCGGCTCGCGGCGGCTCGCGGCGGGCGGCCCCCCGGCGGCGGCTCGCGGTGGGCGGCCCCGGCGGTGGCCGCCCGCATGGGCGGCGCCGTGCCCGGTCGGCGCCGTGCCCGGGCAGGCGCCGTGCCCGGGCAGGCGCCTCGCCTGCCGTGCCTCCAGCGGCCGCCTCGCCTGCCGTTGCCTGCCGTTGCCTGCGGGTGCCTCGGCGGATGACTCCTCCCGCGGGCCCCTCGGCGGTGACTCCTCCCGCGGGCGCCCTCCGGTGGGGTACTCCATTCGATCCCCTGCGCCACAAGAGCCACACGGACTACGGCTGTATCCGCTCTGATCTCGCGATACCACACTGTTAAGCACCCACTAACCGAAAAATAATTCACCATGAAAGAAAAATCTGCTATAGGTCGATAAATCTTTCGTGATCATGGTCTGGAGTGGCAAAGCTTCAACCTGAGGTTCAGGTAATTAACGCAAAACGGGTATTCGATCATGGTGGAGGCATCCGGAACGCCCTTGTGCCGGGCCGGAGCCGCGCGGCGGCAGCGCTGCAAGTGCCCGCGACAGCGGCAGGCAGTGCCGAGGGCGCATGGTAGCCGTCGGCAGTACCACAGGGCACCGCGGCAGGGGCCGGCAGTACCACAGGGCACCGCGGCAGGGGCCGTCGGCGCCAGAGCACCGCGCCAGAGCACCGCGGCAGGGGCCGGCGGCGCCAGAGCACCGCGGCAGCGGTCGCCGCAGTGCCGCAGGGCGGCGTGGTCCGGCCGGGCTCGCCGGCCCATATGGCATCGGACACTGGAGTAACTCAAGCCGCGCATTTCCTCTTCCGCATCTCAGGTCCATGCACATACGGCTCGCAGTCACTCATAACGGGCATGGCGCGGATGCGGTGTGTGACGTACCCTGTGAACGGGGAGTGACCCTAGGACAAGCGGACATCTGGTCCAGAACAGACGGACGGGGCCGATGGTCTCAAGGGGGAGCGCGGTTCCGGCTATGGGCGGATGTCCGCAGATATCAGGATCGGAGCGCATCCGGCCGCGTATCCGCGAATTGTCGCGGGGTACGCGGGTAGGACCCTACGTAAGGGTGGGGGCGAATGACCCCAATGGGTCATGCGGAGGAATGGTGTCACGACGTAACCTGAGGGGCAACCGAGAAAGTGCCCGGTCAACGGAGGTGAGCACGATTCCCAGGCAGGTCGACCTTCGTGTTCACGACGACGTGGCCCTGGACGAGATCGAGCTCTACGCCGAGGTGCTCAGCGCGGTCGCCGCCAGCGACGGGCCACTATCGCCGACCGAACTGGACGCCGTGCTCGGCGTCAGGCGGACGCGCAGTCACTCCTTAAGCGTGCCGGTACATGACGTCGGTGCCCCACCACCTGAACCCTAGCGATGTGTACATCCTGATGGCCGGCGTATTGGATTCGTCGACGTAGAGCATTACCTGGCTCAGGCCGCGGTCCCGCAGGTACGCCAGGCCCGCGAGCGTGAGCGCGCGGCCCAGGCCGCTGCCCTGCCGGCCCGGATCGACGCCCACCACGTACACCTCGCCGATGGGCGGGCCCCCGTCATGCGCCGGGTGCACCTTCGTCCAGTGGAACCCGGCGAGGCGGCCGTCCTTTTCGGCGAGGAAGAACCCGGCCGGATCGAACCACGGCTCCGCTTCCCGCAGTTCCAGGTCTTCCCTGGTCCACGACCCCTGCTCCGGGTGGTGGGCGAATGCCCGCCGGTTGACCTCTAGCCAGCCTTCCTCGTCCGCGCCAGGCCGGAACGTCCGCAGCGTCACCCCCGCCGGCAAGACCGGGGCCGGGAACGCCGCCCCGGCTGCCCCGGCTGCCCCGGCGGCGCCGCCCTCCCCGACAGCGCCGCCCTCCCCGGCGGCCCCGACAGCGCCGCCCTCCCCGGCTGCCCCGGCGGCCCCGGCCAGGGACATGCGCATCTGCCAGAGCGCGCGGACCCGGGTGAACCCGGTCGCGCGGGCCAGGCCGGCGGCTGCGGCCAGGTCGCCGTGCGCCCATAGCCGGACGCCATGGCCGTCCGCGCCGGCGAGCAGGGCCGAGACGAGCGCGCTCCCGTACCCCCGCCGCCGGTATGCGGGATGCACGACCAGTTCCCCGCTCATATCGCCGCCCGGAGCGTCCTCCCCGGCCTCCCCGCTGGGGGCGTCGAGGTGCGCGTAACCGGCTACCGAGCCGTCCACGGCGAGCACCAGATCCCGCGACGGCTCGCCGCCCGAGTGCCGTATGTGCAGCAGCGCGTGCTCTGACAGCGGCGCAACGCCGTCCGCCGCCCGCGCCGCCGCCGCCAGTTCGAGAACCTGGGCAGCCTGACCTGGCGCGAGAGGCCCTTCTGTGAGGTGAGGCGAGGCTCCGGTCACCGGTCCGCCGCGATCGCGGACGGCGCGGCCGGCGCGGCCGGCGACAGTGCGCCTGCGCCGTCACGGTCCTCCGGGGCCCCTTTGGCCGGCACGAACCGATAGCCGACGTTGCGCACCGTGCCGATCAGCGCCTCGTGTTCTGGCCCGAGCTTGGCGCGCAGCCGCCGGACGTGGACGTCCACCGTCCGGGTGCCGCCGAAGTAGTCGTAGCCCCACACCTCTTGCAGCAGGTGCGCCCGGGTGAAAACACGGCCCGGGTGCTGGGCGAGGAACTTCAGCAGCTCGAATTCCTTGAAGGTCAGATCGAGCACGCGACCGCGCAGCCGCGCCGAGTAGGTGGCCTCGTCGATGGCCAGATCGCCGGACCTGATCTCGTCCGGCGCGTCCTCGGCGGCGCGCATCGCGCGCCGGCCGACGGCGAGCCTGAGCCTTGCTTCGACTTCCGCCGGGCCGGCCGAGTTCAGGATCACGTCATCGACATTCCATTCGGCGCTGACCGCGGCGAGCCCTCCCTCGGTGACGACGGCGAGCATGGGGCAGTCAAGGCCTGTCGTGTGCAGCAGCCGGCAGATACTCTTGGCATGCGCGAGGTCGCGTCGCGCGTCCACTAGGACGACGTCCGCCGGCGGAGCCTCCACGAGCGCGGAGGCGTCGGCTGGCAGCACGCGCACGGAGTGCAGCAGCAGGCCGAGGGCCGGCAGAACCTCAGCGGAAGGCTCCAGAGCACCGGTCACCAACAGCAACTCGCTCACCTGATGCCACCTCCAGTCTCGCGGCGCGCGCACGCCATCATCCCTGTATAAACACAAACGAGACCCGGGGGCAACACCGCCCGAGGTCCCGTTGATGTGAGGATAGCCGACATGGCCAAGGTCACGATAAGGTACTGGGCCGCTGCTAAGGACGCCGCGGGTATGCCGGAGGAGTCCCTGGAAGCGGATACGCTCGCCGACGCGCTTAACGCCGCTGTCGCCAGCCGGACCCCTGGCAGCCGTCTGCGGGAAATCCTGGCGAGATCGTCTTTCCTGGTGGACGCCGCTCCTGTCGGCCGTGCCGCCAGGGAGTCGGTCACGCTCTCCGATGGCGCGGTGATCGAGGTGCTGCCTCCCTTCGCCGGCGGATAGCCGTGGCCCCCTTCGCCGGCGGATA
>Ga0070737_10003688_pt1 | contig 16215 bp, 16 predicted proteins | sample Coa_R1_10_FD_66438 | JGI IMG/M metagenome (GOLD analysis project Ga0070737, IMG submission 66438) | Surface soil microbial communities from Centralia Pennsylvania, which are recovering from an underground coalmine fire - Coalmine... | ecosystem: Environmental > Terrestrial > Soil > Unclassified...
GTCGCGTCCTTCGGGATTGCCTTCGGTGCCTAAGGCGCCGTGATGGACGACCGTGAACAGCCCGTCGCGCGGCAGGATCGCAGACGTACCGTAGGTGCCGCCGCCGCACGACCCGGTCATCCAGCGCAGATAGCCGCCGCCGCCCACGAAATTCGCCGCGCCCTGCACGATCAGCGCGTCGATCTTCGCTTCCTTCATGCGCTCTTGTACTGCTGTGCGGCGACGCTCGAGCTCGGTAGCAGAAGCCGGAAAGCGGAAGCGTGACACTTCTGGTGGTGGTGCGTCGGCCATGGGGCATCTCTCCGTCAGAGAACAACGGCAAGGCGTTGCGCGCCCCGCCGTTCGTAAAGCTGCTATCAGCGCGGGACGAGGTTCAGCATCTGCGTCGCCTCGCCGGCGAGGAAGTGGCGCAGATTGGTCTCGATGACCGACAGAGTCAGTTCGGTCTTGCGATCGTGCGTGCCGGCCTGGTGATGGGTGATAATGACGTTGTGCATCGACCAAAACGGATGGCCTTCGGGCAAAGGCTCGACCGCGAACACGTCGAGCGCCGCGCCGGCGATTTCGTTCTTGTGCAGCGCCTCGACCAGGGCGGGCTCGTCGACGAGGTCGCCGCGGGCGACGTTGATGAGATAGCTCGTCCGCTTCATCTTCTTGAGAAGATCGGCGGAGACAATGCCGCGCGTTGCCGGCGATAGCGAAGTCATCAGCACGAGGTAATCGAGCGTGCCAACCATCGTCGGCAGACGGTCGCGCGCGACCATGTCGTCGAAGCCCGCCGCCAGGCGCGGCGATGCACTGAAGCCGATCACGGTCATGCCGAGCGCTTTGCAGCGCGGCGCCATGGCCATCGCGATCGTGCCGCTGCCGAGGATGCCGACCGTCTTGCCGTAGAGCAGCCGCGGCACGTAGGTCTCGCGCTTACCGGCATCCTGTGTGCGCACCGCGCGTGGGATGTCGCGGCTGATGGCGAACATGCCGGCGAGCGCGGTTTCAGAAACCGGCGCGCCATGAATGCCGGTGGTCGTGGTCAGCAGGACATTCTTGCGGTCGGTCAAGCGGTCCGTGATGCCGTCAGTACCGGTGCCGAGCGCCTGAACCCATTTGAGATTCTTTGCCGCGCGAAACGTCTCGTCGGAGATATTGCGATGGCCAAAGGTCAGGATGACATCGGCCGTCGCAAGATAGGGCTCGGCCTCGCTGTAATGGCCAACGGCGTTGACGACGACGCCCGGAAAGTTTTTGCGGATGGACGTGCAATAGGCGTTGCGCACGTCCTCCGGCATTTCCTGAACGAAAAGCAGCTCTGTCACGACACTTACCGACTGAAGGTCACGATTCGGTACCGGTCAGGTCTTGAGGAGTTCGTCGCTAATGAAGATCGTCTTCGTCGCGACCAGCTTGTCGTCCTGCGGCCGCAGGCCGGTCGTCGTGATGTCGAAGCGATTGCCGTCGGTGTCGTAGCCGTAATCTTCGACATAGGGCCGCTCGGGCGGCGATTTCTTGATCGTGTAGCCGTTCTTTTCCATCTTGGCGTAGACCGCGTCGCGCTCGTCCGCTTCCAGGGTCACGCCCATATGGTTGATGCCCATCTTTGCTTCTTTGTTGCCGACGGGATTGATGAACGACACGTCCATATAACCGTCCGTGATCCACACCGTGTTGGCGCCGGACGACTGACCATATTGCTGGACGCGCTTGAAGCCGAATTGCTCTTCCCAGAAGGCCGCCATCTTTTGCGGATCACGGGTAAAAAAAGCGATGTGACGGATCTTGGCCATGGATCTCCTCCTGGGGCTACCTACGGCAACCGATATCGTTGCACCGATTTTACGCGGTAACGGTGCTCAATGGACAACAGCAAATTCAACACAGAGATTACGATTACTGACCTCGGTATGGCAGCTCGGCCTGTCAGAGGAAGATCAGCACCAGATCTTCTATGCCAATGCCCGCCGCATCCTGAACCTCAAGGACCCGGCGCCGGCGCCGGCACGCGAAATGGCGCCTGCGAAGTAATCGTTTATCGTCTGCTCGACAATAAGGGCCGCGGCGGGCAACGCTGCGGCCCTTTCGTTCTGTACGGAAGCGCGCTATCGCGCGACGAGACTCTTGGCGTCGATCGGCTTCTGGAGAAAACCGACTTTCAGCATCATTTCCTCGTAAAATTTGATGTCCGCCGGGGCCAGCGCGAAGTCGTAATCGCTGGTCGAAATCGGCGAGGAGAATTTTAGATAGGTTTTCTCGACCTCCTGCGCGCCATTCGGATCGGCGACGACAGCGGCCACGCCCAATTTCAGTCCAGCGATGAACTGCTGTAGCTCTTTCGCGTGGCTCTTCGACCATTCGCGCGTCGCAATCCAGACCAGACCCGCATCGTCTTTCGCGACTTCGCTCATGAAATCGGCCCCGATCCGGCCCGCGCCGCTCTTGACGATCTCGGTCTTGAAAGGATCGACCGCGATCGCCGCATCGATCTGCGCCGTTTTCAGCATGCCCGACATCTGCGGGAAATTCACCTCGACCAGATTGACCCGCTCGACCGGGATGTTGTGGTTAAGCAGCCATATGCGGAAATGGACATCGAACGAGCTTTTGAGTCCGGGCATGCCGATGCGCTTGCCGTCGAGGGTGGCGGCACCAATAAATTGCAAACCGTCGCGCACCATCAGCCACGCTTGCGAATCCGTAGCGCGATTGCGCAGATAGCCGGCGACGGCGACGTCATCGACCCCGTTCACTGCGGCAAGAATGAATGTCGGCGGAGCTATGGGCCCAATATCGATGCTGCCCGAGGTGAGGCCGGCCGGGGTATTGTGCTGATTGACGACCGAGGTCAGTTGAACGTCGAGGCCGACTTTATCGAAAAGGCCTTTTTCCTTAGCGATGAAAAGCGGCACGAAATCGCCATTAGGAACGTAACCGACCTTGACTGTCGGCGGCTCGCTTCGCGCCGGCAGGTCCAAACCGACTGCACAAGCGAGCAAAAGCGCGAGCGCCAGAAATTTCTGCGCCATGAGCTGCCCTCATTCCGCTTTATGCGATGACAAGTTCGCGATGATGTCGTTGTACTTGGCGAGCACGGCGGCGCCATCCGGCGTCTCTTTCTCCCACTGATCCAGCACCGCCTTGGTTTGCTTCTTCCAGTCGGCGTTTTGTGCGGCCGTCAACGCGACGATCGTCTGGCGCTGATCGCCCTTCAGCTTCGCCAGCTCGTCCTCGCTTTCCTGGTCAAAGGTTTCTCCGAACCGCCGGCTGGCCATTTCACCCGAGGTCTCGTCGAGTATCTTGCGCGCCGCTGGCGGGAGTGCGAGATATTTTTTCTTCGACATGAAGAGCATGCCGGGCGCGCCACCGAGGCTCGTGTCGACTTGATAGCTCGTGACATCCGGCAGCTTGAACACGGCCATCGCGGTCCACGGGAACATCACGCCGTCAGCCATGCCTCGCTGAAGCGACGTGAAGACGTCCTGTGCGTTGAACGACATCGGCGAAGCGCCGAGCGCCGTCATGACTTGGCCGGCAACGCGGCTCGAGGTGACGAACTTCAAGCCTTTCACTGCGGTCGGCGACGCCGGCTTCTTGGCAAAATGCAGCGACTGTTGCGGGAAGCTGAAAAGAACCAGGGGCTGGATCTCGTCGTATTCGGCTTTGAGGATCCCCGAAGCGTAAAGCCGCCAGAACGCCTGCGACCCGTCGGCGGCACTTGGCGGACCGAAGGGCAGGCTCACCACTTCGGAGCGCGGGAACTTGCCACCGATATAGCTTTGCGAACCGAAGGCGATCTGGATGACATCGTCGAGAACGCGATTGTAAAAGTTCGCGTGATCCGCGATCGCATTGCCGTCGCGCACGTCGATATGCAGCACGCCGGCGCCGGCCTTGTTCACCGCATCCGCCCAGGGATGGAGGCGAAGCTGATTCATATCGGCGGGCGGTGGGTTGATGGTCGCGAAAATCAGCGTGGTCTCGTCGGCGCAAGCCGTCGCTATAGCCCAAAGGGCCGTCCCAGCAACCAACGCGCCGATAACGGCTTGGCGAATCATGGCCTCTCCCTCCCACAAAGCGGCGTGCGGTCCAGCGGGCGCGGGCCCGCCGGCCACCCCAAGCGCCGTCCTCTCAGTCGAAGACGGTCCGCAGATATTGATCGACAACGCAGTTGAAGACCGACGGGTTTTCCCAATAGAGCGAATGCGGTGCGTTCGGCACGATGTTCAAGGTCGAGCCCGGCACCAGTTGATGCGCGAAACGCATGGTCTTCAGAGACAGCACCGCATCCTTGTCGCCGACAATAAAATGGACCGGCACCTTCGATGCCGCGACTTCCTCCGGCGTCGGTCCTTTCTTGGTCGCGTTGTGGACGAGACCGTGACCCGCGGCGTTGAAGGTGCCGAGCTGCTGGAAGAGCCAGGTCATATCCGGGTCGCGTTGCTGGAAAGTCTTGCTCATCAGCCGGTCGAGCACTTGGAGCTCGTCGGCCTGGCGGCGATCGGCGGCGGTGAAGTCGGAGAGCTCGGCATGATTCATGTTGCCGGCCGACGCACAAAGAATGACAGCCGCCATCCGGCGGGGATAGCTGACCGCGAGGCGCAGCACGGCGGTCGCGCCGAGCGACTGGCCCACGACCGCGGCTTTCTCGATCTTCAGGTGGTCCATCAACCCGATGACGTCGGCGGGGAATTGCAGCGCATCCGGCCCGCCTTCGCCCTGATCCGATTTGCCGAAACCGCGCAGATCGACGGTGACGGTCTTGTAGCGTTCCTTGAAATAGCCGACCTGCTGCCACCAGATGACATGGTTGCCGCCCGAGCCGTGCAAGAAGATGACGGCGGGCCCCTCGCCGTGGACTTCGTAATAGAGATTGATTCCATTGATCTGCGCGGTCGGCATGGATGTCTCTCTTCCCGTATTTACCCGTGGAACGCGTGGCCTAGAGGTCAAATCACTTCTTGTGCCACTCTTCGTGATAGGTGACCTCGATCAGGGTTCCGTCGGGATCCTGGATGCGCGCGGTCTTCGAGTCATTCTGCGGCCGGACGCGGCTCATCGTGTATTCGATGCCGAGCGCTTCGAGCTTGGCGATGAAGCGGTCCCAATCCTCGACTTCGATCGCGAAATGGAAGGGCCACATCCGCTTCATCTCTTTGACGGGCGTAAAATGGAGATCGCATTTGCCGGTCGTCATCAGCAGGACGGGCGTGTTGCTCAAGTGGCTGACATCGTCCTGCACCATCCCGAAGACCTTGCTGTACCATTCCTTGGTGCGCTCCTTATCGGTGGTCGGGAAATTGACGTGGTGGATCGAATGAATTTCCGTCTGCATGTGCATCCCCAATGCTGGCGAGCCGGTCAGCGGTTCGCTCTCTGGATATATCGTTAGATAGAAAGATACCATCGGTGCGTGGCGAGATTCGTCAGACGTATGCAACAGAGTGATGCGCGTTTACCGCTACTTCGCCCTCGCCTCGGCCTCGATGATGGGCGGAATTGTGGATCCGTCGCCGCGCCGGGCGCAGGAGAATCGATGACATCGCTGAGCGAAAACGAGACCCTGACCAAAGTCGGACCCGATACCGGAATGGGCAAGTTCATGCGCCGGTTCTGGCTGCCGGCGCTGAAATCCACCGAGCTCGTCGCCGATGCCGCGCCGACGCGGCTAAGGCTCTTGGGCGAGCCGCTGGTCGCTTTCCGCGACACGTCGGGCCGGGTCGGCGTAATGGATCACCGTTGCCCGCATCGCTGCGCCTCGCTGTTCTTCGGCCGCAATGAGGAGAACGGCCTGCGCTGCGTCTATCACGGGTGGAAATTCGACGTCGACGGCAATTGCCTCGACATGCCAAACGTGCCGCCACATCAGGATTTCAAGCACCGGGTCAGGGCCGACGCCTATAAGGCGGTCGAGCGCAACGGTCTTGTCTGGATCTATATGGGTGAAGCGGCCAAAGCGCCGCCGCTGCCCGACATCGAGCCGACGCTTTATCCGGAAAGCGAGATGGACATCACCTTCATCCTGCGCGAATGCAACTGGCTGCAAAGCGTCGAAGGCGAGATCGACACCTCGCATCTGAGCTTCCTCCATTTCGGCAAGGTCGAGCGGCAGGCTTTTCAGGCCGGCCATATCACGGGATTCGCGATTGCCAACCGCGCGCCGGAATTCACCGTCATCGACACCGCCTATGGCTCGATGTATGGCGCGCATCGCCCGGCTGATAACGGCCAGACCTATTGGCGCATCGGCCAGTTCCTCTTCCCCTTCTGGACCATGTCGCCGGTCTCGGACATCGATAACAACATCCTCGCCCGCGCCTCGGTGCCGATGGATGACACGCATACGCTCTGGATCAACTTCACCAAGAAGAGCGTGCGCTTCCCGACCGACCGCTCGAACGTCACGCGCAAGGTCGAGGATGCCGATTTCGTGCCCGACTATCTGCCAACGACCACCGACTGGTTCGGCCGCTGGCGTCTCAAGAGCAACAGCAGCAACGACTACATGATCGATCGCGAGGCGCAAAAGACGCGCAGCTACTCGGGCATTCAGGGCGTCAACCTCCAAGACCAGGCGATCACGGAGAGCATGGGACCGGTCTCAGACCGGCGGCGCGAGCATCTGGCGCCCAGCGACTTGGCAATCAGCCGCGTGCGCCGCTTGTTGCTGCGCGCGGTCGAAGAGTTCGGTGCCCAAGGCACGCTGCCGGACTGCGCCACCGATCCGGCGCGCTTCCTCGAAGCCCGCGGCGGCCAGTTGATGTGCGCGCCGGACGGCGACTGGATCGCGGCCTATCGCGCGGCGGTCGCGAAGTCGCAAGCGACCGGCTTGCGCGGCGCCGCGGAATAATCGCGGCCGGCAATGGAGCTCGGACTCAGAGGCAGAACCGCCCTCATCACCGGCGGCAATAAAGGCATCGGTCGGGGCATCGCCGAAGAATTTGCGCGCGAAGGTGTGAGCCTTCACCTCGCCGCCCGTTCCGAAGCCGAACTGATCGAGGTACAGCGCGATCTCACCGCACGCCATGGCATTAGCTGCGACATCTATCCGCGTGACCTATCCCAGCGCGAGATCCGCGACCAGCTCGCGCGGGAACTCTCGCACGTCGACATCCTCGTCAACTGCGCCGGCGCAGTGCCGGGCGGCGGGCTCGATCAAGTCTCGGAAGATGCGTGGCGCGCGGGCTGGGATTTGAAGCTCTACGGCTTCGTCGGCATCACGCGGATCATCTATAAAGAGATGTGCCGGCGGAAGCGCGGCGTCATCATCAACATCGTCGGTACGGGCGGCGTCACCACCAATGCCGATTACATCTGCGGCGGGCCGAGCAACGCCGCGCTCATTCATTTCACGGTCTCGCTCGGCGGCGCCAGCGTCCGCAACAACGTGCGCGTCTGCGGTGTCAATCCCGGCCCCACCGAAACCGAGCGGTTTCGCCGTTATGGCGCGGCGATGGAGAAGAAGATCGCGCCCGAGAAGCTCGCCGCTTATCGCGCGAACGAGGGGCGGATTTTCGCCTATGGCCGGCCAGCGCGAGTGGACGAGATCACCGGCATGGTCGCGTTCCTCGCTTCCGACCGCGCCTCTTATATCTCGGGTACGATGGTCACCGTCGATGGCGGGCTGGTCGCGCGCGGCGGCGCACCCGGCGCCCCAATCGAATCCGCAACAGACTGTTGATTGGCTGTCACTCTCGTTCCATTGGCGCGACGTTTGGAGCCATGGGATAGTTTGGGCGGAATAGCCGGAATGTTGCGGGAGGAACGGCGATGAAATGGTTGTCGGCGGTGCTGATCGCCGTAGGGCTTATGCTCGGCATCAAGACGGCTTCGGCGGAGGAGCCGCTGAAGCTGCGCATTGCCTGGGTCGCTACGCCTGGAACCCTGGTGCCGTTGATGGACAAAGTCCCCGGCCTCATGAAGAACAACGGCGTCACCTATTCCTTCGCGCCGGTCTATTACACCTCGTCGCCGACGCAGATCACGGCGATCGCGTCGGGCGATCTCGAGATCGGCGCGCTCGGCTTCACCTCGTTTCCCTTCGCCATCCAGAACGCCAAGCTCGATCTCCGCATCATCGCCGACGATCTCGTGGACGGCTATGACGATTATGTCGGCATCGCTTATACGGTACGGAAAGACGATACGATCAAGACCGCAGCCGATCTCAAAGGCCGCGTGCTCAGCGTCACCGGTATCGGCTCCAGCAGCGACGTCGCGCTGCGCATGGGATTGCTGAAGGCCGGGCTGCATTACGGCGTCGATTACAATAATCCGGTCGAAGTCCGCCCGCCCAACGCCAAGGACATGCTGCTGCAGCACAAAGTCGATGAAATCTCGGCCGGTCCGCCCTGGAACTACGATCCCGATCTGGTCGCCAATGCGCGGCCGCTGTTCACCATGAAGGAAGCCATGGGCGGTCCCTCGGCGCTGTCGTTCTGGGTGGTTCGCAGCGATTTCCTCAAAGCGCATCGCGCGGTTCTGGTCGACCTGTTGCAGGACACGATCCGCGCCTATCACTGGTTCGCCGATCCGGCCAATCACGAGCAAGCGGTGGCGGTTTTGTCGCAAGTGACCAAGATCCCGGCCGATCAGCTCATGCCTTGGGCTTTCACCAAGAAAGGCCCTTACCGCAACCCCGACGCTATTCCCGACCTCGCGATGATCCAGCGCGATGTCGACGATATGACGACCTTGGGCCTCGTCAAAGGCAAGGTCGACGTGAAGCCCTATATGGACACCTCGCTCGCCGAGGAAGCGCTGAAGCGACAGAAACAGAATTAGCGCGCTCGGCCGGCTTGGGCCACGACCGCGCGCGTCCTAAAATACCGGCCGGCGTTTCTTTAGCTCTGAGGCAATGAGATGGCTGACGTCAATCCGCGCTTACGCACTCCCGTTCCACGAGCGGAGATGGAGCGTCGCTGGTCGCTTATCCGCGCTGAGATGGCCAATGCCGGCGTTGATGCGATCATCGTTCAGGCGGCAAACAACCTGACCGGCACCGCGGGCCATTATCGCTGGGTCACCGGCATATCGGTCGCGAGCTCGTACCTTCAGGCTGTCGTGATGCCGCGCGACGGCGGCCTCTCAACCCTGGTCATGCACGGCGATCACGAAGCGATCGCGGAGCTCGACGGCAAGGACCCCGCCTTTCCCGGCATCGGCCGCCGCATCACTTCTTGGGGCTTTCCCGGCTGCGAGTATTGCGCGCCGTATGAAGGCACGATGCTGGGCAAGGAGATCAAGCGGCTCGGCTACAAGAAGCTGGGCATCGTCGCACCCAATGTCATGTATACGGGGTTCACGCAATCGCTCAAGGAAGAGCTCGGCCATCCGGCCTTCGTCGATTTGACGAAGCGCATCGACATGCATAAGGCGGTTAAGAGCGAGGCGGAAATCAAAATGATCCGCGACGCCGCCGCGATGCAGGACAATATCCTCGAGAAGGTCAAAGAACGGATCAAGCCCGGCGCGCATGATTACGACGTGATGTCCTATGGCCATTATCTCGGCATGCTGGCCGGCAGCGAGACCGGCTATATGCTGGGCTCGTCGGCGCCCTTCGGCCAGCCGACCGTCATTCGACGCGCTGGCGAGCACGGCCGCCGCATGAACGATGGCGACATCATCTATTTCCAATGCGAGAACACCGGCCCCGGCGGCTACTTCGTCCATGCCGGCCGCTATTACGTGCTCGGCAAGGCACCGCAGCAGTTGAAGGATATGTTCGGGGCGATGGTCGAGGCGCAGGACTTCACGGCGAAGATGCTGCAGCCCGGCGCCGATTGCCGCGAGATTTTCGCCGAATACAACGCCTATATGGCCGCGCGCGGCTTTCCGCCCGAGCGGCGCGTCCATTGCCACGGCCAGGGCTATGAGAATGTCGAGCCGCCGCTGGCCCGTCCCGACGAGACGATGAAGATCGGCAAGAACATGAATATCGGCATCCATCCGGCTGTCGGCACGAAGGAGATGTTCATCACCTCTTGCGACAACTTCCTGATCGACGCCGGGGGCAAGGTCGAGCGCCTGCACCGCACGCCGCGCGAAGTCATCGAGCTCTGAGCGGCGGCGCGCCGCGTTTGCCGCGCGTCAGCGCTTATCCTGGGTGTGATCGAGGCCGAATTGCGAACGGTCGATTTTAGCCCGCGCCGCCGCGTCGAGCGTCTTCTGCTTGAAGTGTTCCCACGGCCGGTTGAAGTCGAACTCGTCCGGCGTGAAAAGCTCCGCCTCGTTCATGACGACGATATCGGGCGATAACGCCAGCGCCTGCATCTGCATGCGCGCGTTGATGTTCACATAAGCCGAATACACCGTCGCCTGCTTGACCGACGAGCCGACGACCACATCGCCATGGCCGCGCATCAGCGCCGCCGGGTGATTGGCGAGGACACGCGCCAGCGCCGCGCCGCGCTTGCTATCCGTCACCTGCATACCGCGGCCGCCCGGTTCGCGCGCGTCGCGAATCTCGAAGACCGGCGTTTCCGGCGGCAGAAAGCCGGCTTGCGCGACGACCGGCTTCATCCGCACCGGGGTCAGACCCAACGGTATGACCGACGGCGAATGCGAATGGATAATCGCCTGGACGTCGCCGCGAACCTTATAGATCTCGCCGTGGATGTAACGCTCGCCGTTGACGCGGCGGCCTCTCGGATCGATCGGCTGGCTGTCGGAGACATTGAGTTCGAGCAGGTCGTCTTCGGTCACCAGCGCCGGCGGCATCGCGCGCGGGATAATGAACACGTTTGGATTCTTCGCCGAGCGTACCGAGATATGGCCGAAGGAATCGAGGATGCCTTCGTTGACGAGAATTTTATAGGCAGCGACGAGGTCTTCCCGCCGCTGTCGATCGTGATCGTCGCTCATTGCGGCACCGCTGCCAATTCGCGCACGACGAAGCGCTCCGCGCCGTAGAACGGGCCGGAATAGCCGCAGAGGCGGAACACCGTGACATGCGCCAGATCGCGCAGGAATTTGATGTCGATCTGCGGCCGGCCGGTCTCGTAACCGGGCTTGTGGAAGAAGCCGGCATCGAGCAGCTCGACGCGCAGCCTGTCGTAACGGTCGAAATCTTCGGCTGTGAGGCCCAGCTTCAAATCGCGGTCCAGCCGCTCCAGCTCCTTGCGTCGCGACGCCGATGCCGGGCCGACCTCGTCGCCATGGAGCCGCTGATGCGCCGCCGTCACCGTCGCCATCAGCAACAGGATTGCCGAGACGTGGATCTGCGCGACCTGGTTATGCGCGGCGATCTGATCGACGATCATGTCGATCGGTACACCCGACTTGAGGAGGCGCGGAAAGGCCTCGACCAGCGCGGTCCAGGCGCGCATGCGATGTTCCTCGCCGACGCCCGTAAAAGGCGAATGCGTGCCGCGGCCGATGCGGCGATAACCGCGGCGATGCTCGACCTGCAGCGCCGCACCGACGGCCGAATAGCGCTCGACCCGCAAAATCTCGACATCGATGCCCGTGACGAAGCTCGTCGCGCGGCCGATCGTCTCGATCGCCGCATCGTCGAGATCGCCTTCGACCGCGATCGCCAGGCGATGATCGTGATGGCTCACGGTATCGCGCGACAAGCGATGCACGACGACGCGCCGGCCGTCGATTGTGCCTGTACCTTGCCACGCCGCGCCGGCGACAACCAGCCGGGTCGCGGCAACGTCGCGCGCATTCGCCTTGCCGACCGAGAGCGCCATGGTGCTGAAAAGCCGCTCGCCGCTCGAGGCGACGCCGGCATCGTTCACCGCGCGCGCCGACCAGCTCTCGTCCTGCGCAGCGATGCTGCCGCTCGCCTCGCCGTAAGCGGCTTTCTCGAGCGTGAACGCACCGTCCGCCGCAAATCGGATCGCGATCGCGCTGCGCGAGATCGCCACCTCGGCATCGCCTGCTCTGCGCTTGCCGTCGGGCGCCGCGAAAAACGCCGGACCGCTTTCGATCGTCAGGCTTTCGAGCGGCGCACGGCGCGCCAAGGTTTCGAGCAAATTCTCAGGCATGGAGTGCTGCCGCTTCCCGCGCTTCGAGCCCGATGGCCTCACGGACCTCTTGCTCGATAAGCTGCCAGATGTGATCGGTGTATGAAACGAATTCCGGCGTCCGCTTGACCGCAAGCTGGCGCGGCCGCGGCAAGTCGATCTTCACTTCTTCCTTCAAGCGTCCCGGCCGCACCGTGAACACCAGCACGCGGTCGGAGAGATAGACCGCTTCGTCGATCTGATGGGTGACGAAGATCGCGGTCTTCTTCGCTTCGGCGGTGATGCGCAAGAGCTCGGCCTGCATGATCTCGCGGGTTTGCGCATCGAGCGAGGCGAACGGCTCATCGAGCAGCAACACCTCGGGCTCGGCATTGAGCGCACGGGCAAGGTTGACGCGCTGGCGCATCCCGCCCGAAAGCTCGTGCGGATAATGCCTCTCGAAGCCGCGTAATCCGACAAGATCGACGTACCGGGCGGCACGCTCGCGTTCGGCCTTGCCGTTGCGCCGCTGAATCTCCGGGCCGAAACCGACATTCGACAGGACGTTGCGCCAGGGCAGCAACCGGTCCTGCTGAAAGACCAGCGCGCGGCCATAACCCGGACCTTCGATCGGCCGGCCGTCGAGATAGATGGCGCCCGAGCTGGGCGGGATCAGCCCGTCGAGCAGCCGCAACAGGGTGGTTTTGCCGCAACCCGATGCGCCGACGATGCTGACGAACTCGCCGTCGGCGATGCTGAAACAGACATCGCGCAGCACTTCGATGCCGCGATCGTCCTTCATATAGCTTTTGCCGAGGTTGCGAACCTCGAGCTTGGCATCGCCCGACGGCATGACGGCGGTGGTCATGATCGACCGTCCTGCGCGCGCCACGGCGCGATACGGCGCTCGATGACGCGCACGATTTCGACCACCCCGATTCCCGCCAGGGCAAACAGCAAAATCCCGACGAATAGCCCCGCCGCGTCGAATTCCTGCCCTGAGATCAGAATGAGATAGCCAAGACCCGCATGCGACCCGAAGAGCTCGGCGACGACCACGCCGACGAGGCCGCGCGCCACGCCTTGGCGAAGGCCCGCCACGATGAACGGCAATGCGCCAGGGAAGCGGATTTTGGAAAAGATCTGGATCTGGTCGGCGCCGAAGGAGCGCGCGACCTCGATGAGGTCGCGGTCGCTATTCGCCAGGCCCGAATAGGTGTTGATGAGCACCGGAAACACGACGACGATGAAAACGACCGCGACATGCGCGGCAAGGCCGATACCGAGCCACAGAACCAGGAGCGGCGCGACGGCGACGAACGGCGTCGCATAGAGCATCGACACCCAAGGGTCGATGTATTGGCAAAGCGCCTTCGAGCTCGCCATCACGACGCCGATGCCGATACCGGCGATCGATGCGAGGATGAAGCCGATGATGAACTCTTCGAAGCTGACGGCGATATCGACCTGAAGATCGCCGCTCGCCCAGAGCTCGCCCATCTTGTCGAGCACGGCGCTCAGCGGCGCAAAAAACAGGGGATTGTTGAGGAAGGTTCGCCCGGCGATCTCCCAGAGCGCCCCCGCGGCCAGGACGGAGACGGCGCCGCGCACAAGCCCGCCGCTCAAGCGAATTCGCATCCGCCGTCGCCTTTGTTCGACCCGCGGCTGCGCGACTTGGACCGCGTCGGGCATGCTGGCCTACCTTCCCGTCCGGAGCGATGTCGCCGGTGCCGTCGAGAGTAGACGGCCCGTGCCGGCAAGGGGAGTCTCGTTCAGCTGCGACAGCGACCACCAGACCGCGGCCTCGACCTGCTCGATCACCGGCATCGCGAAGGCGCCGTCGAGCTGGCGGGCGACGTGCTGGAGATTGCCGCGCGCGCTGAGAAAAATGCCGTCGGCGCGTGGAAAACGTGCGAGCGCCTTGCGCGCCAAAGCATCGAAATCCGATGCCGTCAGCGCGTTGACCATCGCCGCGTTGGTCGCGCCAAGCCCCGCTGCGCCGGCCGCCTCGACACCGGCCGCGCGATAGAAAGCGACGATCTCGTCGTTCACGTCCTCCGCATATTGGGTGATCAGCAGCGGATGTTTGACGCCGAGATGCTGGAAAGCGAGCGCCGTCGCCGCGAGGGACGAGACGATCGGCACGTTGCCGCGGTCGGCGGTCAGCGCCGTTAGTGCCGCGCGCTCGGCCGCATAGCCGCGTTTGGCCGCGACCGGCACGCCGAAGACGACGATCGATTCAGCGCCTTCGTCGATCAGGACGTCGGTCGCGCCGCGCAGAACGCTCAGCGCCCGCTCGTATTCGCCCGGCCGGCCGTTGCGCACGTTGAGTGTCACCACCGCGGCGCTGACCGCCGGCGGCAAAACGGCATGAAGATCCCAAGGCAGGTTGATGACCGAGGGCGAGATGCAACCGAACTTGCGCATACTGGCGACGGCTTGCCGGCGCCTTACTTGGCGCCCACGAGCAGGTTCTTGCGGCGCGCCGCTTCGACATAAAGATCTTCGATCTCTTCGGCGATCGCAGGGGGAAGACGATCCGACGCCGTGACCGCGCCGCGCTTATAGGAGCCATCCTTGTCGAAGCCCCAGGCATGGCCGCGATCCCACGGCACGGGCAGATCGATGCATTCGTTCTGGGCTTCATCGTGGAAAACGTTGATCGGCTCTTGCCCTGCTTCGACACGCGCCAATTGCTCGCGGAGCAATTGGCGATAGGCGATGACGCCGCGGTCGCTGTCGCCGAGCCGCTCCTGGGTGCGGTCCATGATCTCGCCCTGCATCGTCCAGGCCATGAAATCCTGGCCGTTGACCGTATCGAGCGAGAGGAAGTTGCCCTTCTCGTCGCGCACCGGCATCTCGTAATAGGGGATAACCTTCTGCGGCGGGATTTCGACCCCGTTGCCCGGCCGGAAGCTCCTCAAAACGAACTGCATGGTATGCGTGTCATCAATGGGTATGCGCCAGCCGAAATCGTGGCGGCCGGAGCCCGAGGTGACATGCGTATTCGGAAAGACCAGCGGCGCGCTCGAGGTCCAGGTATCGTTCTTCTGACTTTGGCCTTCGATGAACCAGGCGCGATGCAGGCCGTATTTATGCGGGCCGTAGTCGTGCTTGATGATCTGACGCGCAAAGCCCTGCGCGAGCGCGATGCTCGCATCGCCGTCGGCCGCGCCGTGCTCGCGCAGCCAGCGCTCGGCATATTCGCCATGCAGATACATCGTATGCATGACGTCGGGCGTGTTCTCCATGCATTGCAGCCAATTGCAGGGCACGATCGCGTAGGCGATCACGCGATAGCAATTGTCCCAGACCAGCCGGTTCCAACGCGGCAGCAGCGGCACCGGCTTATCCTTCGGACCGAGATAGGCGAAAACGATGCCGGCAAGCTCCTGCACCGGATAGGCGGGAATGCGGATCTTATCCTTGAAGGTGCTGCCGGCCGGCTCGCCCGGCTGATCGACGCAGCGGCCTTCGCCATCATACGTCCATCCGTGATAGGGGCAGCGGATACCGTCCTTGTTGGTAAAGCCGCATTCGAGCTTTACCAGGCGATGCGCGCAGCGCTCGCCGACCAAACCCATGCGGCCGCTCTCGTCGAGGAACAGCACCAGGTCCTCGCCATAGAGGCGCACCGGCATGACGCGCTTTTCGACCAGCATCTGCTTGGGAGCGATCGGCTGCCAGTAATGGCGAAAGAGCTTGCCGCCGATCGTCCCTGGGCCAACGCGGGTAAATCGTTCGTTCTCTTCTTTGCTCAGCACGGCATTTCTCCACCAAAGTCGCGGGTGAGGTTACTTCGAGCACCATTCCGGATCGGCGAATTTCGGCACGTCCGCCTCGGTGATGGTCTTCAACTGGTTCGTGATGTGCATGATCTTCACGACATTGACCATGCCCGGCTGATGGATGCAGGCATCGGTCCAGGCGTGCTTGCCGATATAAGCTTCGTATGAGTCCTCGGCATCGGCCGGCGTCGCGTTGACCGTTTTCGCCAGAATGTCGATCGCCTGCATCTTGTTGGCGGGATCGTTGAGCCATTTAACCGCGGCGGCTTCGGCGGCAAGCAGATGACGCAACGTGGCGCCGTTCTGCTGCGCCCAATCGCGACGCACCGTCTCGGCGCTCAAGGTCAGGTTCGGATAATAGTCGGGCGTGAAAGCGAGCGTCGTAAAGCCGAGGCCGGTGAGCTTCGCATCGGAAGGCGGGCTGAAAAGCCCGGCCTGCACCGCGCCGCCGATCGCCGCGGCAAGACGCTGGTTCTGGCCGCCGC
>Ga0070737_10003690_pt1 | contig 16210 bp, 10 predicted proteins | sample Coa_R1_10_FD_66438 | JGI IMG/M metagenome (GOLD analysis project Ga0070737, IMG submission 66438) | Surface soil microbial communities from Centralia Pennsylvania, which are recovering from an underground coalmine fire - Coalmine... | ecosystem: Environmental > Terrestrial > Soil > Unclassified...
TGGCACTGCGGTATGAGTGAAACAGTGACGAGTGACGCTCGACCGCGATCTTTCGGACTTCCTTCACAAGTTCATCCTCAAGTGACAGGGTGATATTCACGAACCCATCATAAGCGAATTTCTTAAACGGGCCTAGTGGGCTTCAGACTGTGGTGGGCAGCGCGCTCCACAGAAACCTCACTGGTTTTCAGCGCGACCGCAAAACGATCAGTCGTCCTGGTGTTTAGAAGCTGTTTCAGGACCTCGCTCTACTCGCTGAACCGATCGCTTGCGCTCCGCTCGGAGGTAGGGGCGGGCGGCGTCCGCCCCAGGGCGCATGCCATGCGCCCCTACAGGCGTGTGCGGGAATGACGGCGTTCCCCAGATGTTGGCCGCTTGGGTTGTCCCGCGGGCGTCGCCGCAAAGCTTAACAGATTGGTGTAAAACTCTTGCAGCCTGTCATTCTGACGCTGAACGCAGTGAAGCGGAAGAATCCCCGCATTTGTAGTAGCGTGATCCTTCGTCGCCTTCGGCTCCTCAGGATGACAGTTTGGCGGGTTTTTCACCAAGCTGTTGATTGTCTGAAAAGTTTTGAAACAGCTTCTATGCTGGCCGACCGCCATGTTCCAGGCAGGCGGGGAAGATATGCCGCTCCTTTTCCTCGAACATTTGGCCTTGTGAGTATAATGTGCGTGAACAACGATGAGCCAGTGGCAACGCGCAGCAAAGGGTCACAGTCTGGTCATGAGGAATCCTGTTGCGGCCTACTTTGCTCTCACATTTACGATCTCGTGGACGGGAGCCTTCCTTGTGGCCGCGCCGTACCTTCTGCGTCACGAAGCGTTCCCGAAGCTGGCAGGCATCCTGATGTTTCCTGTCATGCTGCTGGGGCCAAGTCTTGCCGGTATTGCCGTCTCGAGAATGACGGGGGGACGAGAGGGTTTAAGAAGCCTCTTTTCCCAGATGGTTCGATGGCGTTTTCAGGGACGCTGGTATGCAGCGTTAGCTATTCCACCGGCTCTTGTGTTGGTCGTTCTCTTGGGCTTGAAGACATTCGTGTCCCCGTCGTACTCCCCCAACCACTTTTGGCTGGGCGCCTCATTTGGGGTTCCTGCCGGCTTCCTGGAGGAGATTGGCTGGACGGGCTGCGCATTCTCACTCATGAGCTTCGAAAGCAGCGGCTTGGCCGCGAGCGTATGGCTAGGCGTGCTGTGGAGCCTCTGGCACATTCCCGTCGTCGATTATCTGGGCGCCGTCACGCCCCATCGATCCTACTGGCTACCTTTTTTTCTGGTGTTCGCCGCGGCCATGACTGTCATGAGGGTGCTGATCTCCTGGGTCTACACCAACACCAAGAGTGTGCTGTCGGCGCAGCTCATGCATGTAAGTTCCACGGGCGCCCTGGTTATCTTCAGCCCCCCACTGGTCGCGGCGAGCCAGGAGGTGATGTGGTATGGCATCTATGCGGCTGCACTTTGGGTCAGCGTCGCGATCGTTGTAAAGATTTTTGGCAAGCGCCTGAGGCGGCAGATTCAATTCCGAGCGTGAACGCGTCAAGGTTCGCTTTCAGAGGTTCGGTATCTCTTTGCGGAGCCGGAGACACAAGCCGCAGAGTCACACAACGTGTTATCCGCGCGCGCTCACGAGCCCGCTTTCGGCAACGAACAATTGCCTTTTCAACCCGTGCCGTTATTTCGCGCCGATTGTGAACTGTTTCCCCTTCTCCCTGACCTCAAAGATCAGGAGCTTGGCGGGCTTCGTGCTGCTCAGGTTCCGCAGAGTGCGGTGCACGTGCATGGGAGGTTCATAGAAAAACTCCCCTGCTTTATATCGACGAGGCGGGTCAGGATCGACCTGATTTTCGATTTCTCCTTCCAGCAGATAAGCGAAAACCGGGCCCGTGTGCTTGTGTGGCGGAGAGACGGCGCCCGGAGCGACGGTGAGCGTGATCACTGTCACCTCGGGGTTGGCCATTTCAGCCAGAGGTTCCTGCATCAACGTCTGCGCCTCAATCGATGCCATATTCGGCATGCGGCTTTGGGCGTTTTCTTGAGCCCGCGCCGACTCCGCCCGCAGCAGCGCAGCAGGGCCATGTGGGAAAAGAGCGGTCAGCATGAGAGTAAATGCGCTGTTCATTTCGCGTCGAGTCATCACGTTCGGATTCTCCTTTCGCACGGCCGCGACGATCCGCGTCATTTATTTCCCGCGCGCCCAAATTGCAGCGCACAGATCGTGCACATGTCGCAGGTTCAAAGTTTAGCGTGCCGCTTTTGAACCGTACAGAAGCGTCTTCGGGTGAAACTCCGACCAGGCGAACCAGAATTCCGGCTCGAGAATCAGCGGCTTCAATCGAGTTCCCTTCATGCGCCCGGCGACGCAGACGCCGTACGCGTTCCACGTCGAATGAGTTTCCAGATCGACAAGCTGATCCGCCTCTCGATCGGCAGCCCGAAACTTCAGCCTTCTGCCGTCCACCTGCGCGACAAACGCCGTCGTGGTGTCCGAGGCCGGTTGATGCACAATCAACACGGGCCTGCCGCCCACCGTGTCGTTCACCACCAGCGCGCGTCGGAGCGCGGACATCGGGTATGCCTTCGGCTCGCCGCCCATTTCAAGTCCCACAATCGTGTCCCTCGGACGCAGCCGGGCGTCGTGACTGAAAGCGCCCTTCGGCGCCGGACCCGCCAGCCCCACCACTCCCTGGCGGATGATCCTGTTCATAGTTGCCAGCCGGTCCGCATATCCGGGCAGAGGCTTCAGCACCAGGGTGTCCGGGTGCTGCTTGCGCCATTCGCCCCAGGTGGTCAGTAGAAAGGGATAGAGCTTCAGATGTGCGCCTTTGAGCGGCCCGGAGATGGCTTCGAGCGACGATTGCTGCCAGTGGCTGCCAGTCTCGCGGTCCTTGAACACCTCATTGCCGCCGATCAAGCCGTCAGTATCGAATATGAGCGCCTTGCCCCGCGCGGCGGCCCTGAACACGAGGGCCGTGTTGCAGTACGATCACCACGTGACCGCAATGGGCCCGTCCGCCATCTGATCCTGCACAACGCCGTGCTGCGCCAGGATCGCCGCCGGATAAGCCTTGGCGGTTTTGCCATCGGTCACGCCGATCAGGATGTCTTGGGGCGAGAGGAAGGTAGCCTGCGAAGCTGAGATGAATTGCGGATGGTCGATGGTCACGTACGGCAGCTCCAGCTTCTTCGGCTCCGCCGTGGCCGAGCGCAGCGCGAAAGCGGTGACCAGCGCAGCGGCGAACAAGGTCATCAACCAGATGCGGTTGCTTGCTTTTCCCCGGGGATCGATATCGCGCCGTATGCCGTCGTTCGTCTTTGCGCTTTTTATGCCGATTTGAACGCAAATCATTCCCGAACACCTCCAGGCAGCAACCCCTTCAATTCGAGGGCGCTCTCCAGCATCTCCCTACGGGGGATTACAAATTATAGTGACACTATTTGCTGTAGCGGCGCTGCCCTCAGCGCCGAAAGACGCCGGTGGGGACACCGGCGCTACAGAAGAAGTCGTCACTATAATTTGTAATCCTCAATAAGTTTACATCAGTGGCGCAAGCAGAGAGCCGCCATCAGCAAGCAAGTGTGGCGCGGACCTACTTTGCAGATGCGCAGCTTCCGCCTGCGTCCCAGCGGCAATCGCTTCCGGTTGCCGATGACTTACTCAGTAAAGCGCCGCTTAGACTCGGTTTGCCTCCGTCTTTGAATAAAGACGTGGTAGGTAACGGCGTCCCAGGCGTTGTGAATGCCGATGAAGAGCAGCAGCAGTGTCGCCGCTCCGACGCCAAACAGGGCCTCGCGTACATAGGAGCGAGCCGCATACGCCGATCCAGCGAGCGTGCCATAGGCGATGAAGGGCAGCAGCGCGTGAAACAACCAGTCTTCAAACTCAGGCGCGTAGACAGTTTGGACTCGCATCCGCCGCGCGACGATGATCTCGTATATGATCCCGCTGAGACCCAGTAATCCCCAAAGCGCAGTGGCGCTGGCGACCCCGTGCCACGGAGCGCTCAGGATTGCTGACAGCAGCAGCACGGCTCCGAAATGAATGATGGTCGGCGTCGCAAACGCGCTGCTGGCCTGCGCTCCGCCTTCGGCAATCGGCATATCGGCGATGAGGGTTATGACGACGAACTGCAATCCAATCAGGGCGCCGGCGGACGACCCGACGATGACGTAGAAGTTCTCCCATCCGGCGAACGCTGTCATGTGTCACACCCATTGTTGCATTCTAAAATTGTATGCATCGCTGACCATAGCACGTTTCGCAACGCGATGCTGAGCTTGCCGGTTCGCTGGGTTCTGCGACCTTGCCTGCGACGCCAACTTCGCCTGGCCGTTGATCCTCGTTGAAGGTCGGATGTTGCGCTAGGAAGCTCGCCGGCAGCGCGATATTGAATTCGCGGGCTTGCCGTCACATTTTCTTGATCAGCCACACTTCAGAAACCTGGCAGCCTCGGCCGTTTCCTCCCAAACCAGGCTCGCGGTTCCAGATCAACGTCAGCTCCCCGTGCGCTGTGGCCGCAGGCGGAACATCGAATTCAAGGGGCTTTGGAGGCCACGGTTTTTGAATGAAGGGATGGATTTCCTCACCGTTCCCGCAGGCGAGGCGAATCTTTCTGCGCGGTTGATCTCCGCTGTAGACTACCCGCACTCTGTAATGCGCCTGAGGATCCAGGGCCGGATAATGCATCTTTAGAGGGGCGTCGTAGAGAGACTCGGCCCAGCGCTTCCAGGCAATCGGGGCGCGGTCGCCGAACGGGTCTGGATAAGCAAAGCCCACATGAGTTGAAGCCCGGAACTCAGGATCGCGCAAGCCGCCTGCTCCCCGGTCAAGATGCGAGCCATCCGATAAGTTTCCCAGGTCGTCGTAGAAACCGCCGGGACCGGGATTAGTTCGATTCAGCAGTTCGTCAATGGCTCGGAGCTGGTCTGTTTTGGAAGGCATCGCAGCGATGGCTTCAAGTTGCCGTATGAGCCAGGGGCCGCTGGTGAGCGGAGCATCCAGAGTATCCAGATTCGCGCCGCGCGAGACAGACTCCGCCTTGTAGCACTCGACGGCAAGCTGCATGCGAATGCTTTGATAGAGAGCCTCGCCCAATTCCAGAATCCGGGCTCTCAGGTCTTGGGCTACCGGCGCGGTGACGGCTTTTTTCAGGATTTGAATCGCCTCGCTAAGAATGATGGAAGGATCGGGCGCCTCAGAATAATCCTTGGGGTCTTCAGCCGTAGGTTGCCAGCCAATGCGCCACACCTGGCTCAGTACGCTCCGAACCTGATTTTCCAGGTTTATCTCATAGATCAATCGGCTGCGCGCGTAAGCATCATAATAAGCCCGATAAAGAGCCTGTTGCAGTCTCCACTTCAAAAGATCGTGGGGCGAAGCCTGAGCTTCAAGCGTTCGGAATTGAAAGAACGTGGTATCGACGGCCTCATTTGTAAGCAATGGCCCGCGCCAGTTTCGCTCCAGGCTCAGCAACCCTTGAGCAAAGTTATCGGCATGACTCTCTCCGATAAAATACCGGCTGTAGTCGCGCAGAATATCGATGACGCGGGCTTCAGGGTTCCAGGCGATCGAGCTCGTGACGATCTTATTGACATCATCGTTGCAACCTTCGGAGTAGCTGATGAAGCCGATGGAATGGGGCAGATCGAGCCGAAGAATGTTGGCATATCCTTCCGGGCGCGGATTAATCACTTCCCGGCCTTCGGTAAACGCAAAGGCCACATCCCAATCCGGAACCGGAAACTGGCACTGCACGCTGTGAGTGATGTCGGGATAGAGACGGATGGGGTATTGTTGCGGAATCTGCTTCCTTAACGTGGGTAAATCCACAGGATTCTGCGGACCATAGACAATGCCCGTAAGCCAGACGGGGCGGCGATTGACCAGGCTGAGGAACTGATTCATCCACGCGGCGTCGAAGCCCTGAGGTGAAGTCCACATCTGCGCTTTGGGATGATACTGGCGCAAGTTTCGGGCTTGCTTTTCGAGCAGCGGGAATAAGATTTGCGGCGCTGTGCGGCCTGGATCGCCTCCGGGGACAAACACGGCATCAATGCGCGGCAAAGCTTTGAAGACAGCGCCCCATTCGTTCAACGAGAATTGCACTGTCTGCGGGTTTGAATAGTCCTGATCCATGGCCGGATACCAGATCCAGACATCCAGGCTGTATTCATCCGCAAGGCGCGACATCTCAATCATCATCTGCCGCGGCGGGAGCCAAAAGTGGGGGCTGCTCGGCTGATCGTCAGAGCGGGGAGGGATCAATTCAATCGCGTTCGTCCCGAACACTGCAAGATCGCGGATGTACTGTTCCCACATTGCCACGGTCCAGCCATCGTAGGAGTTCGTTTTGGGGCGGTAACCGAGCTGATGACCACGCAGAGGATATTGGGGGCTGGTATGGATTCTGAGATGATTTGGAACAAAAACGCTCCCCGCCTCCATGCGTAGAGCGCGTAATAATCCTCCGGTTCCGAATAAGACTCCTCGCTCATCAGCGCCCGCAATCGATACGAAAACGCGTTCTTTCGTGGATTCCGCGTTTAAGCTGTATCCCTCTGGCGCGAGGGCTTCTGGCTTGGGGAAGGGAAGCCTCGTTCGCATCGGCTCAAAATGATCGGCTGTCCCAAGAGTGATGACAGGTTGGGATGAGCGTGGGAACGTATGAATCACCGTCCAGCGGATTCCGGCGCGTTTTTCAACTTCTTCGACGAGCAGGGTGATGGCCTTTTCTTCGCGGCTTGTCAGGCCGGGAGGTGCAACAATGACTGCTTCAGTCAGGTTGAGAAGCCCTCCGGTTTCAGCCGAGGCGCTTCGTTCGGCTAAAAGCGTTGCGCTCCTTGCATGCATCTCCGAAGAAATGGAATTCAATGAGGCAAGTGACCCGGCGAATGTGGCGCCGGCTTTTAAGAATCTTCGACGGTCCATGAACTCCTGCTGTTCAATAATCGTAGGGGCGCATGGCATGCGTCCTGGATGCTTGTGGGCGGACACTGTCCGCCCCTACAGGGTCACATGCCGTTGTCCCGGGCCGGTTGTGTACACCGGCGGTCAATCGCCTTCGCCTGTTGTGCGTAAAATGCCCAAACCGCGCAGCCATCTTTCGGCGCGATTGGGCCAGATGGTGACTGCGGCTGACGTAGGACGGAGGCCGTAGCCGTGGCCTCCTTTGGCGTAGAGGTGCATTTCCGCCGGAACTTTCGCCTGGGTCAGCGCCAGGTAGTAATAAAGGCTGTTTTCGACGCCAATCGGATCATCTTCAGTCTGCACCAGAAACGTGGGCGGAGTGTTGGCCGTGATTTTCAGTTCCGGCGCCAGCGTGTAGCCCTGCTGTTTCTTGATCACGAGATAAGCCGGATAGATCAGCAGCGCGAAATCGGGTCGGCAACTTGTTTGATCGGCGTCATCCACGGGCTGGTAGGTGCGCCGATCAAAGTTATTGCTCAGTACCGCCGCAAGATTGCCGCCTGCGGAAAAGCCCAGCACGCCGATGCGATGCGGATCAATATGCCAGTCCTTCGCGTGATAGCGCACCAGGCCGACCGCGCGTTGCGCATCCTGTAAGGGGGCTGTGTAAGGAGGCGCTCCCGGGCGGGAAGGCACACGATATTTCAGAAGCACGCAGGTGATTCCGATGGAATTGAGCCAGCGGCAAACCTCCGTTCCTTCCAGATCCATGGCCAGGATGCGATAGCCGCCGCCCGGAAAAACCACCACCGCCGAACCTGTATTTTTGTCCTTCGACGGATTATAGATTGTGATCGTTGGATTGCTGACGTTCGTCAGGCGGATTATCCGCTTCCCAGCCACTAAGCCATCGCTGGGTTTCGTTGCATCGTGTTCCGGCCCGAGGTTTCCCGTCTCGCCTGGCGCTCCATGAGGCCAAAGGGTGATGGTAAGATGCTGTGAAACCGGCGCCCCGCGCAACGGCTTTATCAGCATGAAAGCTATCAAAGCTCCTGCAAGAATCAGAAACTGGAACTTTCGCAACATGGAAACCTCACTTTTCAAAATGACTCGACACCTGTTCTGCGGCTGGTGAACGCGCGCAAACAAAGGACGGATTGTATCACTGGTCTGCGCAGAGTTTTGAAAAGAAGTTGCCGAGGATTGCGTAGAGGCAATGACGAGGCTGGCGGCGCCAGGCCTCTGCGCCTGTCAGTCAGGGGTTATAATTCCTTGCGTAATTGTTCTTAGAGACGCGAAAGAGCGGCAGCATATTGCCCGCTCGATAATCTTGTTCCCAGGAGGCAAGCTTGATGAGAGAGAATTCTGTTTCCCGGCGGACATTCCTGAAAGAAGCTGGCGGCAGGGCGGGGCTTGCAGTTGCTTATGCCGCAGTGGGTGGCGCAAGCGGAGGCGCAGCCCAAGACGCACGGCGACGAACCCTGCGGTTAGGCGGCCCGATCTTCACAAAATCCGATGATCCGGCTGAATTGGCGCAGGCGCATCGCAATCTGGGTTACCGCGCGGCTTATGCCCCGGATGTAAAGCTCACGGATAAAGATCGGATTCGAGTCATCATTAAAGAATTTGCGGCGCGTGATGTGGTGATCGCCGAAGTGGGAGCCTGGGTGAACATGATGGACCCCAATGCCGAAAAGCGCGCAAAGAACATGGCTTACGTCCAGGAACGGCTGGCGCTTGCAGACGAACTCGGCGCGCGCTGTTGTGTGGATATTGCAGGCTCCTATGATCCGAAGGTATGGTTCGGTCCCAATCCGAAGAACATCAGCCAGACATTCATTGACGCAACGGTGGAAAATTGCCGCAAGTTGATCGACGCGGTGAAGCCCACCCGAACCCGGTTTTCCATCGAGATGATGCCGTTCAATTTCCCCACGGGGCCGGACGATTACCTCAAGCTCATCAAGGCTGTGGATCGCAAGGGATTCGCCGTTCATCTGGATGTATGCAATGTGATGAACAGCCCGGAGCGGATGTACCATAACGGCGCTGTTATCCGAGAATGCTTCAGAAAATTGGGACGCTGGATTGCTTCCTGCCACGCGAAGGATTTGAAGTGGGAGGAGTACGTGCAGGTTTGCCTGCGGGAAGTTATCCCCGGCCGGGGTGACATTGATTACAGGACCTATCTCGAATGTCTTTCTGAACTACCCGATGACGTGCCGCTCATGCTTGAACACTTGAAGACCGCAGAAGAGTATGCGGAAGGACGACGTTATATTGAGGGTATGGCGCGGTCGCTTGGGCTATCGTTCGGCGCGACGGCTTAGGAACGCTACGCGGGGCCTTTCAGTCGGCCGTTCCCATTCGGGGCCAACACATGACGTGCTGGAGCGCGGCGGAAATATCCCGCAAGTTGATCGAAGAAGACGTAGACAACCGGCGTGGTATAGAGCGTCATCGCCTGGCTGAGGATCAGCCCGCCGACGATCGCGATTCCGAGTGGGCGGCGGAACTCATAGCCCATGCCGGAGGAGATCGCCAGGGGCAGGGCTCCGAAGAGCGCCGCCATGGTTGTCATCATGATCGGGCGAAAGCGCAGCAGGCAGGCCTCGTAGATGGCGTCGAGAGCGGGTTTGCCTTCTTCGCGTTCCGCGATCAACGCGAAGTCAATCATCATGATGGCGTTTTTCTTCACAATGCCGATCAGGAGAATGATTCCTACGAGCGCAATCACGCTCAGCTCCACGCGAAAGAGCAAAAGAGCCAGAATGGCCCCCACTCCCGCTGACGGCAATGTGGAGAGAATGGTGAGCGGATGGATATAGCTTTCGTAAAGGATGCCCAGAACGATGTAAACGGTGAGGAGGGCCGCCGCCACCAGGAAAGGTTCGTTAGCAAGCGAAGACTGAAAAGCGGCTGCCGTACCCTGAAAGCTGGCATGGATCGTTGAAGGCATGCCAATTTCTCGCTGGGCCGCATCCACCGCATCAACAGCCTGACCCAGCGAGACACCCGGCGCCAGATTGAAAGAGAGCGTGATGGCGGGAAATTGTCCCAGATGGCTTACGGTGAGCGTGGCCGGGCCGGTATCAAAGTGTGCAAAGGCGCTGAGCGGCGTCTCAGCGCCGGTATTGGAGCGGATATAGATATTCTTGAGCGCATCCGGACTCTGCGAATAGCGCGGATCAACCTCCATCACCACATGGTACTGATTTAACTGCGTATAGACAGTTGAGACCTGGCGCTGCCCGAAGGCGTCATAAAGCGTGCTGTCGATGACCTGGGGACTTACACCCAGGCGGGAAGCGGTATCGCGGTCGATGACGACGCCCGCTTCCAGACCGTGACTCTGCTGGTCGGACGCCACGTCACGCAGTTCCGGCAGCGTCTGCAACTTGGCCATCACCTTCGGCGCCCACCGGTTCAGTTCTTTCAGGTCTTCATCTTCCAGCGTGTACTGGAACTGGGTGCTGGTGAAATGCCCGCCTACGCGGATATCCTGCTCGGCCTGAAGATAGAGAGTGGCGCCTGCAATATGGGAGGCTTTGCGCCGGATGCGGGCAATCACCTGCTGCGCCGTCACTTTTCGTTCGCTCATGGGTTTAAGAGCGATGAACATGCGCCCGGTGTTCACGCTGCTCCCTCCGAAGCCTCCCCCCACAAAGCTTTCAACAGCGTCCACTGCCGGGTCGCTCATCACAATTTTTACGAACTGTTCCTGCTTCTTGCGAAGCGCGTCGAAGGAAATATCCTGTGAAGCTTGAACGACCGCGCCAATGCGCCCGATATCCTGTTGCGGGAAGAAGCCCTTGGGCACCACCACAAAGAGATAAATGTTCAAGGCAACTGTCAGCAGGGTGATGGTGAGCACCAGCGCCCGATTATCCAGCACCCATCGGAGGGTAATGCGATAAAGCGCCAGCATGCCCTGGAAACCGCGTTCCATCACTCGATAAAGGAACCCATGACGAAGTCCCTGCTGCGGGCGGAGGAAACGGGAACACAACATGGGCGTCACGGTCAGCGAAATGAGCAGGGAAAGCAGCACGGCCACGCTCAGCGTGACGGCGAACTCGCGGAAGAGACGCCCCACAATGCCGCGCATCAGCAGAATGGGAATGAAAACTGCCACCAGAGAGGCGCTCATCGAAAGGACCGTAAACCCGATTTCACGCGCGCCCTGCAAGGCGGCGCGAAATGCGTCCCATCCGGATTCCAGATATCGGGTGATGTTTTCAATCACCACGATGGCGTCGTCCACCACAAAGCCGGTGGAAATGGTGAGGGCCATGAGCGAGAGGTTATCGATGCTGTAGCCCAGCAGGTACATGACGCCGAACGTCCCGATCAGCGAGAGGGGCACGGCGACGCTCGGAATCAAGGTGGACCAGGCATCTCGCAAAAAGGCAAAGACGACGAGCACCACCAGCACCACCGCGATGAAGAGCGTAATTTCGACATCGCGAACTGAAGCGCGGATGGTTTGAGTCCGGTCGAGCGTTACGGTCATGTTAATGGTGGAGGGGATCGACGCCCGTAGTTCGGGCAGAATCTCCCGCACTCCATCCACCGTGCGGATGATGTTCGCCCCCGGCTGCCGGAACATCACGAGCATCACCGCGGCCTGTCCGTTGGCGGAACCGCCAGTATGCAGGTCCGCCACGGAATCCACCACGTCGGCCACGTCCTTCAGGCGCACGGGCGCGCCATTCTGATAACTGATAATCAGAGGGCGGTATTGGACGGCCTGAAAGAGTTGGTCCGTTGCGCCGATGTTCCAGGTGAGTTCCCTGCCGCTCAACTGGCCTTTGGGACGAAATACATTGACCGCCTGCAGGGCAGTTCGCAGTTGCTCAAGCCCGATGCCATAGTGATCGAGCGCCCGGGGATTAGCTTCCACGCGCACCGCAGGCTGCGAGCCGCCGCCCACAAAGACCTGGCCGATCCCTTCCACCTGCGAGACCCGCTGCGCCAGAATTGAATCCGCAACGTCATACATTGCTCCGCGCGAAACCTTATCCGAAGTCAGAGAGATGATCATGATGGGCGCATCGGCAGGATTCGATTTGCGATATCTCGGCTTCATCGGCAGGTCGGCGGGCAACTGGCTGGAAGCGGCATTGATGGCTGCCTGAACGTCCCGCGCTGCGGCATTGATGTCGCGGCTGAGGTCGAATTGCAGAACAACTGAGGTGGATCCCTGAGAGCTGGTCGATGTCATCTCCGTTAAGCCGGAGATGCGGCCAAACTGCCGCTCCAAAGGCGTTGCGACGCTGGAGGCCATCGTTTCCGGGCTCGCCCCGGGCAACTGCGCGGAAACGCTGATTGTCGGGAAGTCGACTTCCGGAATGGGCGCCACGGGGAGCAGGCGGTAACCTACAATCCCGCCCAGAAGCAGGGCAAGGGCAAGAAGCGAAGTGCCGACCGGACGGCGGATGAACGGCTCGGAAATGCTCATAGGCGTCCTTCAAGCGGCTCAGGGGACGGTGGAACAGAGGAAGCGGCTCCTCGGAAACGCCGGGCAAGCCGGTCAAAGAAGAGATAGACCACCGGTGTCGTATAGAGCGTCAGGACCTGACTCAGCAACAGCCCGCCGATAATCGTGATGCCGAGAGGCCGGCGCAGTTCAGCTCCCATCCCTGAAGCCAGGGCCAGCGGCAGCGCGCCCAGCAGAGCGGCCATCGTAGTCATCATGATGGGGCGGAAGCGGATTAAGGACGCGTCGTAAATGGCTTCAAGCGGAGGTTTCTGTTCCTGCCGCTCGCCCTCCAGGGCGAAGTCAATCATCATGATGGCGTTCTTCTTCACAATGCCGATCAGCAAAATGACGCCAATCAGCGCGATGACGCTGAATTCGGTGTGGAAAAGAAGCAAGGCCAGCAACGCGCCGACTCCTGCTGAAGGGAGAGTCGAAAGAATCGTAAGCGGATGAATGTAGCTTTCGTAAAGCACCCCCAGCACGATATAGACGGTGATCAGAGCGGCCAGGATGAGGAGCGGCTCATTGGCTAATGAGGCCTGGAAAGCCGCCGCTGTTCCTTGAAAGCTGGCCTGAATGGAGGCAGGCACGCCCATTTCCTGCTTCGCCTGATTGATGGCATCGACGGCCTGGCTCAGGGAAGCCCCCGGGGCAAGGTTAAAGGAGAGCGTAACTGCCGGAAACTGTCCCTGGCGGTTCACTTCGAGCGAGGTGGTCGAAGGCTCAATGTGGGCGATTGCGCTCAGAGGCACTTCAGAGCCGCTGATAGAATTGACATAAATACTCTTTAACGCATCGGGGTTTTGCTGGAAATTGGGGGCGACCTCCAACACCACATGATATTGATTGAACTGGGTAAAGATAGTTGAAATCTGCCGCTGGCCGAAAGCATCATAGAGCGTGTTATCGATGGCTGCCGGGGTAATCCCCAGGCGGCTGGCCGTATCGCGGTCAATGACCAACTGGGTTTGAAGCCCATGAGTCATCTGGTCAGTCGCTACGTCCCGCAATTCAGGCAGGGTTTCAAGCTTGGCCGCCAGCCGTGGCGCCCAGCTATTCAATTCGTCGGCGTTTGCGTCTACCAGGCTGTATTGAAATTCGGTGCGGCTGACGCGGTCATCAATGGTAATATCCTGCACCGGCTGCATATAAAGCGTGATGCCGTGCACCTGCGCGAGCTTGGGCTGCAAACGCCGGATAACTTCTGAAGCGCTGGCCTTGCGCTGATCGATGGGTTTCAGCGTGATTTGGATGCGGCCGCTGTTCATCGTCATGTTGGTTCCATCCACGCCGATGAATGAGGAAACATTTTCGACATCCGGATCTTGCAGGATGACGTCAACCAGCGCCTGCTGCCTTTGGGCCATCTGATCGAATGAAACCGTTTCAGGGGCCTCTGAAGTTCCCTGAATGACGCCTGTATCCTGAACCGGGAAAAAGCCTTTGGGGACAATCACATAGAGATAGAGTGTGAAGACCAGCGTGCCAGCCGTAATCAGCAGGACGGCGGTCTGATGGCGCAGCACCCAGCGCAAGGATTTGCCGTACCAGGCGATGGCGGCATCAAAGACTTTCTCCGAAGAGCGGAAGAATCGGCCCTGCTCCGCTTCCGGATGGTAGCGGAGGAGCTTGGCGCACATCATCGGAGTAAGGGTTAAGGACACGATGGCTGAGAAGATGATGGTGACCGCCAGCGTGATAGCGAACTCGCGGAACATGCGGCCCACGATGTCGCCCATGAACAGAAGCGGAATCAGCACAGCAATCAATGAGACGGTCAGGGAGAGAATCGTAAAGCCGATCTGCTTGGCCCCTTTAAGCGCCGCTTCGAGCGGCGAATCACCTTGCTCGACGAAACGTGAAATGTTTTCGATCATGACGATGGCATCATCAACCACAAAGCCTGTTGAAATGACCAGGGCCATGAGCGAAAGGTTATCGAGGCTGAAGCCGAGCAGGTACATCACTCCAAAGGTCCCAACCAGCGAAAGCGGCACGGCAATGCTGGGAATAACCGTTCCGGAGAGGGTGCGCAGGAAAAGGAAGATGACCAGGATCACCAATCCCACGGTCAACGCGAGCTCAAATTTCACGTCTCGGACCGACGCGCGGATGGTTTGCGTCCTGTCGGTGAGAACGCGAACGTGGACAGAGGAAGGCAGAGCGGCTTCGAGCCGTGGAAGTAAACTTTTGATCCGGTCTACCACGCTGATGATATTGGCGCCAGGCTGGCGCTGAACGTTCACCACAACCGCTGGAGTCTTATCCATCCACGCGGCTTGCTGGTCATTTTCCGTCCCGCTAACAACGTGGGCGACGTCCTGAACCCGCACTGGCGAGCCATTCCGGTAGGCGATGATGATGGGGCTATAATCGGGCGCTGAGACCAGTTGATCATTGGCGTTAATCGTGTATGCCAGCCGCGGTCCTTGCAGGGTCCCCTTGGCTTGGTCGACGTTCGCCGCCGCAAGGGAGGTTCGCAGGTCTTCCAGGCTCAGCCCATAACTGGCGAGAACGGTCGGATTGGCCTCAATGCGCACCGCCGGCCGCTGCCCGCCGCTGATCGAGACAAGCCCCACGCCCAGGACCTGAGAGATTTTCTGGGCGAGCGTGGTATCTGCCAAGTCTTCGATTTTGGGCAGAGGCAGCAAAGGGGAGGTGAGACCGAGCGTAAGAATCGGGGCATCGGCCGGGTTCACCTTGCTGTAAACGGGCGGGTTGGGGAGGTCTTGAGGCAGGTACGTGCTGGCGGCATTCATAGCCGCCTGAACTTCCTGCTCGGCGATGTCGATATCCTCATCCAAAACAAATTGGAGCGTAATCTGTGAAGCGCCGAAGGAGCTGGTGGAGGTCATTTCCTTCAGTCCGGGCACCTCGCCAAACTGCCGCTCAAGGGGGGCGGTTACCAGGGCGGCCATCACGTCAGGGCTTGCGCCCGGATAGAACGTCAGCACCCGGATGGTCGGATATTGAACCTCCGGAAGCGCCGAAACGGGCAACTGCGTGTAAGCGGCGAAACCGGCCAGCAGAATAGCTGCCATCAACAGCGAGGTTGCAACGGGCCTGAGGATAAAAATGCGGGAGAGGTTCACGAACTTTGCTCTCCAGATGAATGGGTTGTGTGAGGCGTTTGGGGGGTAACATGACTGCCGACGTGCAGCTTGTCCTGGCCGTCGGTCACTACGATTTCCCCGGGCTGAAGTCCGGAACTGAGAACCACATAGTTACCCTGTGTCATCTCGGCACGTACAGAACGTTCCTCAACCGTGCGGTCAGGACGCACGACAAAGACAAAGTCGCCTTGAGTGCCATGCTGAAGGGCTGCCGCCGGGATCACGGTGGCGTTGCGCAAAACTTCGGTCTCGATGTGAATATTCACAAATTCGTTGGGAAACAGCGACTCATCCTGGTTCGAAAATTTTGCCTTGAGGCGCAGGGTTCCGGTGGTCTGATTAATGAGATTATCGGTGGCAAGCAGCGTTCCGCTCGCAATTTTGTGGACATCCGAGCGGTCATAAGCATCCACGTGGAAAGATTCTCCGCGGCGGAGACCGCGAAGGACCGGAGTTAACTGTTCCTCCGGCAGCGTGAAAATGACTGCGATGGGTTGCATCTGGGTGATCACCAGAATGCCTGTCGAGGGCTGCACGATATTTCCCACGTCAACCATCCGCAAGCCTACTTTCCCGGATATAGGCGCTGTAAGCTGGCAGTAGGTGAGATTCAGTTGAGCGTTGGCAATTTGCGCTTTATCCGCCGCGAGCGATCCCTGGAGTTGCCCCACAAGCGCCTGCTGAGTGTCAAATTGCTGCCGGGGGATCACCCCAT
>Ga0070737_10003691_pt1 | contig 16200 bp, 15 predicted proteins | sample Coa_R1_10_FD_66438 | JGI IMG/M metagenome (GOLD analysis project Ga0070737, IMG submission 66438) | Surface soil microbial communities from Centralia Pennsylvania, which are recovering from an underground coalmine fire - Coalmine... | ecosystem: Environmental > Terrestrial > Soil > Unclassified...
GGCCGACGGTCCGGGTAAAAGAACTCGCGTCCTCGCCGGGCGGCGAAGAGTACGAGGCCGCGCTGCGAGTTCTCTTCGACCTTGACCCGCGTACGGTCGAGGCGGTGACGCGTGCCGAAGCCGAACCCCCCGGCGCAATCGATCAGGAGGGGAGCCAGTGAACGCGCAAGCGCTGCGGCTGGGCAGTCGCCGGAGCCCCATGGCGACCGCGCAATCCGGCGACGTGGCCCGGCTCATCACCGAGCGCACCGGCCGCCGGGTAGAGCTCGTCGGCGTGACCACGCTGGGCGATGTCAGCCGGGAGCACCTCACCCAGATCGGCGGCACCGGGGTTTTCGTCAGCGCGCTCCGGGAAAGCCTGCTCCGCGGGGAGGTGGACTTCGCCGTGCACTCACTCAAAGACCTGCCCACCGGGGCCGCGCCGGGGATCACGCTCGCCGCCATCCCGCTCCGTGACGACCCGCGGGACGCGCTGGTCACGCGCGACGGGGCGAAGCTGGCCGACCTGCCGGCCGGGGCGAGGATCGGCACCGGGTCGCCGCGCCGCGCGGCGCAGCTCACCCTGCTGCGCGGCGACATCACCTGCGTGCCGATCCGCGGCAACGCGAACACCAGGCTGGCCAGGGTGCGCGGCGGCGAACTCGACGGGGTCGTGCTCGCCTACGCGGGGCTGGCCCGGATCGGCCAGACCGACGCGGTGAGCGAGATATTCGAGCCCGACGACATGCTGCCCGCGCCCGGCCAGGGAGCGCTGGCCGTGGAGTGCCGCGCCGAGGACACCGAGCTCGCCGAACTGCTCGGATGCGCAGACCACCCGGCGACCCGGGCCGCGGTGACCGCGGAGCGCAGCCTGCTCGCGGCGCTCGGGGCCGGATGCAGCGCGCCCGTCGGCGCGTATGCGGCCGGCGGCGACCGCCTGCATCTCCAGGGCGTGGTGCTCGGCGTCCCCGCGGCGAGCCGGCCGGGCGGCGGGCCAGACGGAACCGCGGGCAGCGGGACGGTGGCGGTGCGGGAGCGCGGCGAAGCGGACGCCGCGGACGCCGCGCGCCTCGGGCGCGAAGTCGCGGCGCGGATGCTGGCGCTTGGCGCGGCGGGCCTGATGGCCGCGAAGACCGACAGGGATGATGCGCATGACTGACATGGACGGCTGGATCGCGTTCGCCGGCGCCGGTCCAGGAGACGACGGACTGCTGACCGTGCGCGCGGTCCGGCTGCTCGGCGCGGCCGGCCTGGTCGTAGCCGAGCCCGAGGTGGCCGGCCGGCTCCGTCACCTGATCGGGGCGGATGCCCAGGTCGTCGAGCCCTCCGACGCGCCGGGCACGGCGCGCACGCTGCTGAGGGCGGCGCGGGAGGGCCGGCTCGCCGTCCGGCTCTATCCGGGCGACCCGCTGCTGAGCGGCGCGGCGGCCGAGGTGCGGGCGTGCGCGAAGGCGAAGGTGCGGTTCGAGATCGTGCCGGGCGTGCCCGCCGCCACCGGGGTGCCCGCCTACGCGGGTATCGCGCTGACCAGCGACGGCGGGGGCGATGTGCGGGTGGTCCGCGCCAACGAGATCAGCCAGGTGTCGTACGGCCCTGGCACGCTGGTCGTGTCGGGCGCGGACACCGCCCCGCAGGACCTCGGCAAGATGCTGATCGCCGCGGGCTGGCCGGACACCACCCCGTTCGCCATCACCTGGGACGGGACGACCACCGATCAGCAGACCGTGGTCACCACCCTCGGCCGGATCGGCCCCGACCTCAAGGCGGCCGGCATGACCGTGGCGACGACGCACGGCGCCGCCGTCGCGGTGGTCGGCGAGGCCGCGGCCGCCGGGGACCGGTTCTCCTGGTACGAGACCAAGCCGCTGTTCGGCTGGCGGGTGCTGGTGCCGCGGACGAGGGAACAGGCCTCGGTGGTCTCGGACCGGCTGCGCGAATACGGCGCCGTGCCCGAGGAGGTGCCGACCATAGCGGTCGAGCCGCCGCGCACCCCGCAGCAGATGGAGCGCGCGATCAAGGGCCTGGTCACCGGCAGGTACCAGTGGGTCGCGTTCACCTCGACGAACGCCGTCAAAGCGGTGCGGGAAAAGCTCGAAGAGTATGGTCTCGACGCGCGTGCCTTCGCCGGGGTGAAGGTCGCCGCGGTGGGCGAACAGACGTCGGCCGCCCTGCTCGACTTCGGCATCCGGCCCGACCTGGTGCCGGACGGCCAGCAGTCGGCCGAGGGCCTGGCCGACTGCTGGCCCCCGTTCGACGACCTGCTGGATCCGATCAACCGGGTGCTGCTGCCGCGCGCCGACATCGCCACGGAGACGCTGGTGGCCCGGCTGACCGACCTCGGCTGGGAAGCCGAGGACGTGACCGCGTACCGTACCGTGCGCGCCGCGCCGCCGCCCGCCCCGATCCGGGAGGCGATCAAGGGCGGCGGGTTCGACGCCGTGCTGTTCACCTCCTCGTCCACGGTCAGGAACCTGGTCGGGATCGCGGGCAAGCCGCACGCGGTGACGGTCATCGGGGTGATCGGCCCGCAGACGGCCAAGACGGCCGCCGAGTTCGGGCTGCGGGTAGACGTGGTGGCGCCTAAGCCGTCGGTGACCGCGCTCGTCGACGCCCTCGCCGGGTTCGGCGCCGCGCAGCGCGACGCGGCCGCCGAGGCGGGCGAGCCGCTGCGCCGCCCGAGCGAGCGCCGCCGCGGTGGCCGCCGCAGGCTGCGCTGAGCCCGAGGCCGGGATGGGAGAAAGTCATGTCCGCTGGATTTCCTGAGGTCCGGCCGCGGCGGCTCCGCGGCACGAGGGCGCTGCGCGCCATGGTCGCCGAGACCGCGCTGCGGCCCGCGGAACTGGTCCTTCCGGTGTTCGTCAAGGAGGGCATCGCCGCCCCCGTCCCGATCGGCTCGATGCCCGGCGTCGTGCAGCACACCAGGGAGAGCCTGCGCAAGGCGGCCGCCGAGGCGGCAGCGGCCGGGGTGGGCGGCATCATCGTGTTCGGCGTCCCGGCGGTCAAGGACGGCCGCGGCAGCGCGGCCGACGACCCCGAGGGCATCTCCCAGGCCGCGATCACCGACATCAGGAGGGAAGTCGGCGACGACCTGGTGGTCATGGCCGACCTGTGCCTGTGCGAGTACACCGACCACGGCCACTGCGGCATCGTCACCAGCGACGGTTGGGTGGACAACGACGCGACGCTTGAGCGGTACGCGGGCATCGCGGTCGCCCAGGCCCGGGCGGGCGCGCACGTGGTGGCGCCGAGCGGGATGATGGACGGCCAGGTCGCCGCGATCAGGAAGGCCCTGGACGGCGCCGGCTACGCCGGCGTCCCGGTCTGCGCGTACTCGGCCAAGTACGCGTCGGCCTTCTACGGCCCGTTCCGCGAGGCCGCCGAGGGCGCGCCGAAGTTCGGCGACCGCGCCACCCACCAGCAGGACCCGGCCAATGCCCGGGAGGCGCTCCGGGAGGTCGGGCTCGACCTGGCCGAGGGCGCGGACATGGTGATGGTCAAGCCCGCGCTCAGCTACCTCGACGTCATCCGCCGGGTCGCGGACACCGTCCAGGTGCCCGTCGCCGCGTACCAGGTCAGCGGCGAGTTCGCGATGATAGAGGCCGCGGCGGCGAACGGCTGGGTGGACCGGGACAAGGCGATCATGGAGACCCTCACCGCGATCCGCCGGGCCGGCGCGAGCGTCATCTTGACCTACTGGGCGACCGAGGTCGCCCGCCGCCTCCGCTAACCCGGGGCAGGCCCGGGGTCCGTAGCATAGAAAGCAGGCAGTGGTGAGAGTCACCACCGCTCGTCCGGAATGGCGCGCTGGGCCGGAGTAGCATTTCGGCTATCCCACCGGCCGGCATGATGCGGTCGCTTTGGCGTACCTCGCCGGCGACGTGGGGGGGCGGTGGCGGACGAGTAGGAGTGCGGGGCCTGATGGTGACGATGATGCGGCGACGAGGCCGCCGCCGGGCGGCGCAGCGGCCGCAAGCGCTGGGCGCGACGGCACTGGCATACGCCGCGATGGGCTGGCCGGTATGCCCGGGGGCGCATCCCAGCCGCGGGCTGGACGGGATGCCCGAGCCCGGCCGCGCGTGTTCATGCGACCGGGTGGGCTGCCCGGCCCCCGGGGGGCATCCGGTGTCGCCGACCTGGCAGATGCAGGCGACCGTGGACCGCGAGACGATAAGGCAGTGGTGGGAAGCCCGCCCGGAGGCGAACGTGATACTCGTCACCGGGCGGGTTTTTGACGTTCTGGACGTGCCCGCGCCCGCCGGCGCGACGGCGCTGGCGAGCATGACGGCGGCCGGCGTGGAGACCGGCCCGGTCGCGGCATCGGGCGACGAGCGGACGCTGTTCTTCGTCGCGACCAGGGGCGCGCCCGCCGACGAGGACGAATGGTGGTCCTGCGGCCTCGACTCCTCGCCGGACACCTCCGCGCAGACCGGGGCGCTGCGCTGGCACTGCCGGGACAGCTACGTGCTCGCCCCGCCGTCCCGGTACGGCATAGGCCAGGACGTACGCTGGGTGCGGGAGCCCGCCGGGCAGCCGCTGCCGGACGCGCTGCGGCTGCTGGAGTTCCTGGTCGACGCCTGCGAGGAAGAGGGCAGCTAGCCGTGACAGATCGCTCCGCCGGACTGTTCTCCCGCGCGCTCGAGGTGACCCCGGGCGGCGTCAACTCGCCGGTCCGCGCGTTCGGCCCGGTGGGCGGAACGCCCCGGTTCATCGAGCGGGGCGCCGGGGCGTACCTGTTCGACGTCGACGGCCGCGAGTACGTGGACCTGGTGTGCTCGTGGGGGCCGATGATCCTCGGGCACGCGCACCCGTCCGTGGTGGCCGCCGTCGCGGAGGCACTGACGCGCGGGACGTCGTTCGGCGCGGCCACGCCGGGCGAAGTGGAACTGGCGGCGGAGATCATCTCGCGCGCGCCGGTCGACCAGGTCCGGCTCGTCAACTCGGGCACCGAGGCGACGATGTCCGCGCTCCGGCTGGCCCGCGGCTACACGGGACGTGCGCTGGTGGTGAAGTTCGCCGGGTGCTACCACGGGCACGTGGACGCGCTGCTCGTCGCGGCCGGGTCGGGCGTGGCGACGTTCGGCCTGCCCGACACGCCCGGGGTGACCGGCGCGTCGGCCGCGGACACGGTGGTCCTGCCGTACAACGACGCGGAGGCCGTCACGGCGCTGTTCGAAGCGCGCGGCGGCGAGATCGCCTGCGTGATCACCGAGGCATGCCCCGCCAACATGGGCGTGGTGCCGCCCGCCCCCGGGTTCAACGAGCTGCTCCGGTCGCTCTGCGATCGCGCGGGCGCCCTGCTGATCATGGACGAGGTGCTGACCGGCTTCCGGGTCAGCGCGTCCGGATGGTACGGGCTGGATGGCGTGCGGGGAGACCTCGTGACGTTCGGCAAGGTGATGGGCGGCGGACTGCCGTGCGCGGCGTTCGGCGGGCGGGCGGAGATCATGTCGCGGCTCGCCCCCGCCGGGCCCGTCTACCAGGCCGGCACGCTGTCCGGGAACCCGCTGGCCACCGCCGCCGGCCTGGCGACGCTGCGCGCCTGCACGCCCGAGGTGTACGCCGCGGTCGATTCGTTCGCCGGCGCGCTGTCCAAGCTCGTGTCGTCGGCGCTCGCCGAGGCGGGGGTGCCGCACCACCTGTCGATGGCGGGCAGCCTGTTCACCGTGTTCCTCGGGCGCACCGACCCGGTGACGAACTTCGCCGATGCCAGGAACCAGTCCACCGCGGCGTACGCGGCGTTCTTCCACGCGATGCTCGACGGGGGCGTCTACCTGCCGCCGTCGGCCTTCGAGGCGTGGTTCGTCTCGGCGGCGCACGACGACGTCGCGCTGTCCCGGATCGCCGACGCGCTGCCCGCGGCGGCGCGGGCAGCGGCCGCCGCGCTCGGCGGCTGACCCGTGCCGAGGCCGTGCCCTGAGCGGGGAGCCGCGGCGGTAAGCTGGCGGAGCCATGGCAGAGACAACTGTCGTTCACCTGCTCAGGCACGGTGAAGTACACAATCCGGACGGCGTCCTCTACGGCCGCCTGCCCGGCTATCACCTGTCCGCGGCGGGCAGGATGATGGCCGCCGCCGCCGCCGATTTTTTCGCCGAACGGCCGGTGGCGGCTGTGTTCGCGTCCCCGCTTGAGCGCGCCCAGGAGACCGCGCGGCCGGTGGCCGAGCGCCTGGGGCTTGAGATCCTCACCGACGACCGCCTGATCGAGTCGGCGAACGTGCTGGAGGGCAAGACCGTCACCCTGGCCCGGCTGGCGCTGAACCCGGTTAACTGGCGGCACCTGTGGAACCCGTTCCAGCCGTCCTGGGGAGAGCCGTACACCCAGGTCGTGGCCCGGATGCGGGCGGTCATCGACCAGGTGCGGGACACCGTTCGCGGCCGTGAGGCGGTCTGCGTGAGCCACCAGCTGCCGATCTGGGTCAGCCGGCTCGCCGCCGAGCACAAGCGGCTCTGGCATAACCCGAAGAGCCGCCAGTGCGCGCTCGGGAGCGTCACCAGCCTCACGTTCGCCGGCGACGTGCTCAGCGGTGTTTCCTACGCCGTGCCGCCCCGGCGGCAGGTCCGCGATCCGGATGCGGCACAATAGTCCACGTACTACCCCCTGTAGGAGACGGTGAGGAACCACCGGTGTTCAAGGCCAAGCGCCGGACGGCCGTCAGCGTGGCGGCCGTCGCTACCGTGCTGCTGGCTGCCGCGCTGGTCATCACCCTGACCCAGGGAAGCGGGCAGGCGAGCGGCGTCACCTACATCGATGGCAACAACAACCAGATGATGTACGCGGCCGGGCACCGCCCGCTGGCACCGGACTTCACCGGGACGTCGCTGACCGGGGCCCCGATCCGGCTGGCGAGTTACCGGGGAAAGGTCGTGGTGCTGAACTTCTGGGGCTCGTGGTGCGGGCCGTGCCGTGGCGAGGGGCCGACGCTGGCGGTTCTGTCGGAGCAGTACCGCTCGCGCGGGGTTGCCTTCCTCGGGGACGACGTCGGGGACACCCCGGCGAACGCGCTGGCGTTCACCCGCAGCGTCGGGATCACCTATCCGAGCGTGAACGACGCCGGCTACGCGGTCGTCCAGGACTTCGGCCGGGTCGTGCCGGTCAGCGACACGCCCACGACGGTGGTGATCGACCGTACGGGCCACATCGCGGGGCTGGTGATCGGCGCGGTCACCTACCAGGCGATGACCACCCTGCTGAACGACGTGGCGGCGAGCTTATGGCAGACGTGCACACACCGCGGTCAACCTCGGCCGGGACAGGCGCGACGGGCTCTGTCACCCGGGGGACCGCCCCCGAACCCCCGCACGGGGGGCCCGCGCAGCCCCCCGTGCCCCCCGCGGGCTGGCTGCGCTGGGGATGGCGGCAGCTCACCTCCATGCGGACCGCGCTGGTGCTGCTCTTCCTGCTCGCCCTCGGCTCGGTGCCGGGGTCGGTGCTGCCGCAGCAGGGCTCCAACCCGAGCGGGGTGCAGCAGTACTTCACCGCGCACCCCGCGCTCGCGCCGTGGCTGAACCGCCTGGGGCTGTTCAACGTGTTCGCCGCGCCCTGGTTCGCGGCGATCTACCTGCTGCTGTTCACCTCGCTGGTCGGGTGCGTGGTGCCGCGGACGTTCCGGCTGGCCGGCGCGGCGCGGACGCCCCCGCCGCGCGCACCGCGGAACCTGCGGCGGCTGCCGCACTCGGCGTCGTACGAGTCCGCGCTGCCGCCGGCGGCGGCGATCGAGGCGGCCGCCGCGGTGCTCGGGCGGCAGCGGTTCCGGCTGCGGCGGTCCGGTGCCGGCGACCCGACGTCCTGGGTCTCCGCGGAGAAGGGATACCTGCGCGAGGCGGGCAACCTGCTGTTCCACCTGGCGCTGCTCGGCGTGCTCGTATCGATCGCGGTAGGCGGGCTGTTCGGCTACAAGGCCAACAAGCTGCTCGTGGAGGGGCAGGGATTCTCCGACACGACGGCCGCGCTGGATGAGTTCCACCCCGGCCGGCTGGTCAGCGGCTCGGACCTCGCCCCGTTCAGCCTCACGCTGAAGTCCTTCTCGGCCAGCTACTTCACGTCGGGAGAATCCCGGGGCCAGCCGTCGAGCTTCGACGCCCACATCACGTACTCCGCGTCGCCCGGCGCGCCATCGCACCCGTACGACCTGCGGATAAACCGGCCGCTTTCCGTGGACTCGACCAAGGTGTACCTGCTCGGGCACGGGTACGCGCCGGTGTTCACGGTGACCGACGCGCGCGGCCGGGTCTCGTATGAGCAGGCCACGCCGTTCATCCCGGCCAACACCGGCACCATGCTGTCCGAGGGCGTGGTCAAGGACCCGAACGCCTCGCTGGGGTTCATGGGCGTGTTCGTGCCGACCGCGGTCATGGTCGGCGGGACGCTGGAGTCGGCGTTCCCGGCGCCGGATGCCCCCGTGGTGTCGCTGATCGGTTACTCGGGCAACCTCGGCATGAACTCCGGCGTGCCGCAGTCGGTCTACCAGCTCGACACGAACGGGATGACGAAGATCGCGGGGTCGCCGCACCTGCTGCTCCCCGGGCAGACGTGGCGGCTTCCCGGCGGCCGCGGGTCGATCACGTTCACCGGCTACCGGCAGTGGGTGACCCTCGCGATCACCTACGACCCGGGCCAGGTGCCCGCCCTGGTGTGCGGCATGCTGGCGCTGGGCGGCCTGCTCCTGTCGTTCATGGTGCGGCGGCGGCGGGTGTTCGTGCGGGCCGCGGCATCGGGTGCGGGGTCTGCCGTCACGGTCGGCGGCCTGGCCCGCACGGACGCGAGCGGCGGGTTCGAGGATGAGTTCGCCTCGCTCGCCGCCGAGCTCGCCACGGCCGGGCCGGCCGGGGGATCAGCCGGGGGGGCGGCGGGAAGGCCGGCCGGGGGATCAGCCGGGGAGAAGCTTGAGCCTAGCAATCAGTCAGAAACGGGAGCGTGAGGCTCGTGTCAGTAAACCAGGCCCTGGCGCAGGTCAGCGGCGACTTCATGATCGCGGCGCTCATCGTCTACTCGCTGGCGGTGCTCGCCTTCGCCGGTGACTTCGCCTTCGGGCGGCCGCGGCGGGCGGCCAGGCCCGCGGCCGGAAACGCCGCCGGGACGACCGCCGCCGGGACACTGGCGGCCGCGGCCGGGGACCAGGCGGCGGAGCTGGCGGCCGTCGGCGCGGCGCCCGCCGCGGCCGCGGCCGGGGCCGGGATGACCGCCGACGGCGCGGCCGGCCCGGACGGTGCCGGGGGCGCTTGCGGAGCGGCGGGGGCGGCGGGGGCCGCGGGGAACGGAGCCGGCGGCTCCGGCACCGTGCTGCCCGAACGGCGGGAGTCCGCGCTCCGCGCCATCTGGGAGGCGGGGCCATGGGTCCGGGCCGCCGTGACGCTGAACGCGGTCGGCATCCTGGCGCACGTGGTGGCGGTCGTCACCCGGGGCCTCGCCGTGCACCGCGCGCCGTGGGGCAACATGTACGAGTTCGTGACCGCGCTGACCTGCGTGGCCGCGATCTTCTTCGGCTACGTCATGCTGCGGTACCGTGCCTGGGCGCTCGGCGTGTTCGTGATGGGCGCGGTCGTCATCGCGCTCGGACTGGCCGAGACGGTCATCTACACCGCCGCGGGCCCGCTGGTGCCCGCGCTCCAGTCCTACTGGCTGAGCATCCACGTCACCGCCATGACGCTGGCGACCGGCGTCTTCTTCGTCGCGGCGGTGCTCGGGATCATGTACCTGGCCGCCGAGCGGTACCGCGCCCGCGTCGCCGCCGGCAAGGCGCAGCCCGGCAACGGGCTGATCGCCCGGATCCCGTCGCCCGCCCAGCTGGACAAGCTCACCTACCGGACCGTGATCTTCGGGTTCCCGGTCTGGACGTTCGGCGTCATCGCCGGCGCGATCTGGGCGGACCAGGCATGGGGCCGGTACTGGGGCTGGGACCCGGTGGAGACCTGGGCATTCATCACCTGGGTGGTATACGCGGCTTACCTGCACGCCCGTGCCACGGCCGGGTGGCGGGGGCGCCGCGCCCACTACATCCAGCTGCTCGGTTTCGCGAGCCTGACGTTCAACATGCTCGTGGTGCAGGTCTTCATCACCGGCATGCACTCCTACGCCGGCGTGGGCTGACCGGCGGCGTGGGCTGACCGGCCGGGCACTTCCCCGCGGGCACCGGATCAGCCCGGGCACCGGATCAGCCCGAACGGACGGCGGCTAAACGGACGGCGGCTACTCGCCGGGGTCAGCGGAGGTGCCGCGGATGCGCCGGTCCAGCATGCGCAGGAACTCAGGGTCGTCGTCTGGTCCCTTAGGGGCGGCCGGGCCTGCGCTGGCCGGCTGCCGGGAACGGCCTGCCGGGTGGCGGGTGACCGCCGCCTCGGCCGCCGCCCAGGTCGCGAGCATGGTCGGGTCCGTGCCGATGGGCCGCAGCAGTGGCGTACGGCTTGCCCGGACGGTCGTCCAGGACGTGGTCCGCGGCCGCCGCGACCGGCGGCTGATGAGCCACGCGATGGCTCCCGCGACGAACGTCGCGGCGATGACGCCGACCCAGGCAGCCTTCGGCAGGCCCCGGAAGTCCGTGGCGGGTGTCAGCGCCGCGTCGGCGAGACAGTAGAGCCAGCAGCCAGCCAGGAACAGGACAAACAGGACGCCTGACAGCAACATGGCGAAAGCCTAGCCCCCGGCATGTTGCCCCGTATCGGGAATGGTCATCTTTTACCGCCTGCAAGTCTGGTCACTGTCTGTTACGCGGGGTGACGTGCCGGTCATTTCGGAATACTCTGGGCTTTTGGCGCGGACTCAGGGAGCACCCATAATGCGGCTACGCCTATTGGAGCGGCTTCGGCGGCTCGCCAGGCGGCGTTTCGGATCGCAGGCTCAGGACCGTGGCCGGGAGGGCTCCCGTCCTCGCGGGGACGCCGGCAGGCACCGCAGCGGCGCCCGTCTGCCGCCCGGCCCGGCCGGGCCGGGCGTAGACGGCCCGGTGCAGCCTCCGGCGCGGCAGGCGCGGCAACAGGGCGGGCCGGCCCGGCAGGCGGCGGCCCGGCAGCCATCGCCGGCGTCATCCGCGTGGCCGGCGGACGGCCGGGCCGGCGATGCCAGCCCGCCGGCCCCGCGGAATTACGCGCCGCCGCCCGCCCGCGCCGGCACCGGACCCGGCGGCGCCGGACGCGCCAGGATCAGGCCGGCCGGTTGGTACCCGCACGAGCAGGAAGGGGAGACGCCGGGGGCCGCGCCGCCGAGGCAGCCCTGGTATCACGTGGTCGGCGGGCCGCCCGCCAGGCAGCGGCAGGCGCCTGCCGAGGCGCGCCCGCGGGAGCCGGCCGCCCTGGCGGGCGCCGCGGTCGCGCAGGCCGCCGGCGCCACGCGGGTGGCGCCGGCGGACGCCATGCGCGCGGCCCGCGACGCGCGCCGCGCGGCCATGCCGTTCGCCCCCCCGCACGCGCAGGGACATCCGCCGGCCGCGGACGGCCGGCGGAACTGCGGGCCGCTTGAGAAGATCTTGTGGCGGCAGTGGGACGCCGCGACCGTCCCGCCGCCAGAGGCCATCACCGCCATCGACCGGCTGGCGGAGCTTCCGAGGCAGCTTCAGGAGAGGCTGGCCGCCGGGCTCGACGGCATCTACGTGGGCGCGGGCGGGGTGCCCGATCTCGACGACATGGGGGCGCTGCACGGCATCGCGCTGCCGTCCGGGCGGGCTACCTGGGACGCCTGCGCGGGCGCGTACGGCGAGCGCAAGATCGTGGTGGGCTCGCGGCCCTCGCCGACGCCCGACGTGATGTGTCACGAGGTCGGGCACGCGCTCGACGACCTCGACAGCCCGCCGGGAAAGTGGCAATCGGACTCCGCTGAGTTCAGGATGATCTGCGATCAGTGCCAGCCGTATATCGCGAGCGACTTCCACCGTCAGCGGGGCGGCCTCGGCCGCAAGGAGTTTTTCGCCGACGCTTTCGCCGCGATCGCATCGGCGCAGCGGCCGGCGCTGGTCGACATGCTGAGCGGGAACACGCGCGCCGCGCTCAGGGTGATGTTGTACTTCAACAAGCGTTATGGCATCTAAGGTGATCGTGCGATGTTTGTCATTCGACTGCCGAACGGGAACCTGCGGGTTCCGCAGACCGCCGTCCGCCCGGACGGGCGGGTCATCGGGGACGCCTATGTCGAGATCGGACCGCAGGACCCCGACTACGCCCGGCTGGCGGAGCAGGCCCTGACCCCCGAGGAGGCCGAACAGCGCCGGCTGCGGTGGCGGGCCGGCGACGCCGCGTTGCACCGGGAGTTCCTCGAGTTCGCGCGGCTGGCAGGCGATCAGTACTGGCCCGGCCGGGAACCGGATTCGGACCCGGAAGGCTGAGCCGGCCCGGGGCGGTTCAGCCGGGCCCTGAAAAGGCGCCGCCCCTGAAGAGGCGCGCCGCCACAGAGCACGGCGCGCCCGGGAAAGAACCCGCAGCGTCAGACCACCGAGTGCCCTTCCGGTGAAGCCTCGCTGTCGCCCCGCAGCAGGGCGCGCACCTCGGATTCACGGAACCGCCGGTGCCCGCCGGGCGTGCGGATGCTGGTAATCCGTCCCGAAGCCGCCCACCTGGTGACGGTCTTCGGATCCACTCGGAACAGGGCGGCTACTTCCCCGGGGGTGAGCAGCCGCTCATTGTTGCCGTCCACGCTCCTTCTCCTCACACTTGGTCGGAGTATGCCCCTAGTTTGGCGACAAACGGGTACTTTCTGCCTAGATTTCGGGAAATTGGCCCGGCGATTCACCGGCCGCATACGGGGCTCATGAGCGGGTCCGGCGTTCGGCTAGGGTGGCGGGGTGGCCGAGCTTGTGTCGCTGGATGAGATACGGGCCGCCGCGCGGCGGCTCAACGGCGTCGTCGTCCGTACGCCGCTGGTGCCGTTCCCCGGCGCCGGGGGCCTCATCCCCGCCGGCGCGGGCCAGCCGCCGAACCTGCTCGTCAAGCCCGAGTCGTTGCAGCCGACCGGCGCGTTCAAGCTGCGCGGCGCCTACAACGCGATCAGCGCGCTGCTGGCCGAGGAGGAGACCAACGGCGTCGTCGCCCATTCGAGCGGCAACCACGGGCTGGCCGTCGCCTACGCCGCCGCCCTCCTCGGGGTGCGGGCCGCGATCGTCGTCCCGGACAACGCCCCGAAGGTCAAGACCGACGCGATCGAGGCCGCCCGCGCCGAACTCGTCCGCGTCCGGCCGGCGCTGGCCGCCCGGGTCGAGGCCGCCGGGCACATCGCGCGGACCCGCGGCTACGCCCAGATCCCGCCCTTCGACGACCGCCGGGTGATCGCCGGCCAGGGCACGGTCGGCCTCGAGATCGCCGAAGACTGCGCGGGAACGCCGCCCCGGGCCGTCCTCGTCCCGGTCAGCGGCGGCGGCCTGATCTCCGGCATCGCCGTGGCCATCAGGGCGCTCGCCCCGGCGGCCAGGGTCATCGGCGTGGAGCCCGAACTGGCCGCCGACGCCCGCGAGTCCCTGCACAGCGGCAGGCGCGTCGCGTGGCCGGCCGCGGACGTCGCCCGCACCAGGGCGGACGCGCTGCGCGTGGAGCAGGTCGGCGAGCTGACGTTCCCGCACATTCGTGCGCTGGTCAGCGACATCGTCACGGTCAGCGACGACGAGATGCTGGCGGCTGTCCGGCGGCTGGCCCTGCAAGGCCGCCTGGTCGCCGAGCCCGGCGGCGCCGCCGCGGTCGCCGCCTGCCTGTTCCGCTCCGCAGCGGAACTGGGACTGCCGCCGGCGGGCGACAGCCGCCAAGAGCCCGTGGTGGCCGTGCTGTCCGGCGGGAACATCGACCCGTCGCTGCTGGCCCGCATCCTGGCACCGCGGACTCAGTCCTACACTGGGTAGTACCCGGCTGGGCCGTGCCAGCGGGAAGGCCGGCTGGTTCCGGCCACGGGGCAGATCCGCGCCAACAGGAAGAAGAGCATGCGAACAGGACTTGCCTACACGTCCGCGCGCATCCTGATATTCGCGGTCGCGCTGGCGTTGCTCGATCTCGCCGGCGCGCGCGGGGTCCTGCTGCTTGCCCTCGCGTTCTTGATCAGCGCACTGGTCAGTTACGTGCTGCTGTCCAAGCAGCGCGAGGCCATGGCGGGCGCGCTGAACCGGCGGCTGAGGAAGGCCACGGGCAGGCTCGCCGGCAAGGCGGCCGAGTTCAGGGAACGGCTCGAGGAAGGCGCCGCGGCCGAGGACGACGAGGACGCAGGGCAGCCCGAGGGCACGGAACAGGCCGTCCGCTAGCCGGCCGGCGTCAGCCACCCGCCCTTGGTCAGCATCGCCAGCACGGCGGCGACCGCCTCCCGGCGCGATACGACCGAGGTATCGAGCACGAGGTCGGCGTCCGCTGGCTCCTCGTACGGGTCCGAGATGCCGGTGAACGAGCCGATCAGCCCGGCGCGCGCCTTCGCGTACAGTCCCTTCCGGTCGCGCGCCTCGCACACCTCCAGCGGCGTCGACACGTGCACCAGCAGGAAATCCCCCACCTCGCTCACCATCGACCGCACCGCGGCGCGCGCGGCCGCGTACGGTGCGATCGGCGCGCAGATCGCGATGCCGCCATGCCGCGCCACCTCGGTGGCCACGTATCCGATCCGGGCGATGTTCAGGTCGCGGTCCGCACGGGAAAACGTGAGCCCGGCCGACAGCAGCCGCCGTACCAGGTCCCCGTCGAGCAGCGATACGGTCCTGTCACCCCGTTCCAGCAGCGCGTGCTGGAGGTCACGGGCGAGCGTGGACTTCCCCGACCCGGACAGCCCGGTGAAGAACACGACGAGGCCGCGCGCGGACCGCGGCGGCCGGGCGCGGCGCAGTTCGGCGGCCACGGCGGGCGGCACCAGCCACGCGGGCACCGGATCCCCGGAGTCGAGCAGCGCGCCAAGCTCCCCGTCGGACAGGTCCCCCCGCTCGGCGCCCGGCTCGATCAGGCCGAGCGGCCGCCAGACCTCGGAAACCGGGTCATAGGCCCACTCGCCCTCCGTGAGGACCTCCACGCCGAACTTCCCGAAGTCCGGCCCTTCCGAACGGACGGGGCCGGCTCCATCGGCGAGGAGGTGCGTCGCGCCGTACGCGGCGGCCAGCACCACCCGCGCGCTCAGCTCCTCGGCGGGGTCGCTCCTGGGCGGCAGCGGCACCGGGATGACGAGCGTGCTGTCCGGGAGTTCCCTGGCGGCGGCGAGGACGGCGCGGACCAGGGCCTCCGGCCGGACGACCAGCTCGGCCGGCCCGGCCACCAGCGGAAGCAGCAGGATCCGCGCCGATCGCTGGCCGGCCAGGTGCCTGAGCTGGCCGATCTGCCGCTGGCCGAGCGGCCGCCTGGTAGCCAGCGCGAGCACAGGGGACCCGGCGAACCCGGCACGTACGTCCGCGGGCGCCCGCCGCAGGTCGCGGAACGGCCCGTGCTCCGGCGCGCGCAGCGCCGTGACCGGCCCGGCGAGCCGGAGGCTGCCCCCGGCCGCCCCGTCGGCCGGCGTCCGCTCAGTGATCTGGACGACGGCGAGCGGCGATCCTTCCGGGTCCTGTAGCACCAGGTGGCCCGCGTCCTCGGGGACCGCGCTGGCCGGCACGGTGAGCGTGACCGGTACCGGCCACGGCGTGCCGTCGGCCAGCTCGCCGCGCGCCGCGACCGCGGCGAGGTCGGCGCTGTTCAGATAACCGGTCAGCGGAGCGAAGGCTCCGGAGGTGATCAGCTCCAGCTCACCGAGCTGAGCCTCGCTGGCTGTCCAGGCCGGCCAGCCGGCCAGCTCCGCGGGCAGCTGCTCAGCCGTCACGTGCTCCTCACTCTCCTATCGCGGGAACCGGCCGGTCCCTCCCGCTGGCACGGGCCAGCCGGCACGCCCGCCCGCGCGCCGCCGGATGTCGTCACACGACGCGGGCGAAGCGGTCCTGGGGCTTGCGGATCACGTAAAGCAGCTCATCGTGGCGGGCGGTGAAGCGTCCGCGGGATAGCCAGGAGATGGCCGCGCAGGTGATACGCACCGCTGATGATATCCGGGTCTGGTGCTCCAGGAGAGTCAGCTCGGCGCCGCGCGACGCGATGACGAGGCCGCGCCGCATCGTGTAGGAGGTGATGCCCCGGTCGCAGACCACCTTCTCGTAGACGGCGGGAAACGGCCCGGGGACGCCCGGGTGCAGCCGGGACCAGATGGCCTTGCGGGCGGCCCGCGGCAGCCGCCGGTCGAGCAGGGCCGACGCGCTGTACCGGTCCCCGGTGCGCAGCAGCAGCAGCCCGCCCGGCCTGAGCGCGCTGATCAGCCGGTCGA